>ENA-OPAK01000545-OPAK01000545.1-human-gut-metagenome-genome-assembly--contig:-NODE-545-length-13744-cov-2.386661_pt1 | contig 13744 bp, 10 predicted proteins | sample MGYA00241055_ERZ501426 | MGnify/ENA primary metagenome ERZ501426 (study PRJEB25962, sample SAMEA2042626) | human gut metagenome | biome: human gut; feature: human-associated habitat; material: faeces... | reverse complement strand
AAGAGGAATCTTTTCTAATGAAGCAGGACTGGGTACAGGTTCCATCGCACATGCATGTGCTGATACAAGAAAGCCTGTAAAACAGGGCTTCTTTGGTATTTTTGAAGTATTTGTGGATACTATTGTAATATGTACATTAACTGCACTTGTTATATTATGCAGTGGTGTGCCTGTAGGATATGGTCAGGCTGCCGGAGCAGAACTTACTATATCTGGTTTTACATCTACTTATGGTGGATGGGTATCAATATTTACTGCTGTAGCAATGTGCTGTTTTGCATTTTCAACAGTTATTGGCTGGGGACTTTATGGACAGAGATGTATCGAATTTCTTTTTGGTCCTAAATCCATCAAACCTTTTATGGTTATTTACTCATTAGTTGCTGTCATAGGTGCAACTATGAACTTAGGCCTTATGTGGAGTATTGCAGAGACATTCAACGGACTTATGGTAATTCCTAACCTCATTGCTGTGTTCCTCCTTTCGGGTACAGTTGTACAGCTTGTAAAAGATTATTTTAATGATGAAGGCAAGAAGAAGGTAAATTAATAATGAAGCACATACTGCTCATAGCTACCGGTGGAACAATTGCATCTAAAGATAATGGCAATGGACTTACACCATCTATTGATGTTAATATTTTACTTGAATATATTCCAGCTATAAGACACATATGTTCAGTTAATGGAATATCCATTATGAATATCGACAGCAGCAATATGAACACAGATTATATTGCCAGAATATCTGAATGTATTAAAGATAACTATGATAATTATGATGGATTTGTAATAACACATGGAACTGATACATGCGCTTATACTGCTGCAGCATTATCATACCAGCTTGTAAATCTATCCAAACCTGTTATTCTCACTGGCTCTCAATTACCAATTGACGCAGATGGTACAGATGCTATTGATAATCTTGTGCATGCATTTATTTATTCATGTGAAGATATTTCTGGCGTATTTCTTGCATTTTATAGCAAATTAATATCTGGAAGGCATGCCAAGAAACTTAGAACAACCAGTTTTAATGCATTTGAAAGTATTAATTATCCTGTAATTGCAACAATACATGATAATAAAGTAGTCTATAATAAAAATATAGCTATCTTTAAATGTAGTGGTAAATTTCATATTGAAACTGATATGTGCACTGACATAATGATTATTAATTTATTTCCAGGAATGGATTATAAAATATTTGATTACATTGAATCATCATGCAAAGGAGTTATCATTCAGGGATATGGTCTTGGCGGTATACCAGATAATATTACAGACTATATTCACAATCTGACTAGCAAAAATATATGTGTTGTTGTAACAACACAATGTCTGTATGAAGGAATAAATCTTAATGTTTATGAGATTGGACATAATCTTGCAAAAGAAAATGTCATTAATGGAAAAGATATGACTATAGAAAATCTAACAATGAAGCTTATGTGGTCTCTAGCACATTTTAATAATATTGATAATGTTAAGGATTTTATAGAAAAGGAGTTATATTAATATGCTGACTGAACAAAGACACGAAATAATTCTTAATCTTTTATCTGAAAAAAGAAGTATAACCGTTACTGAACTTAAAGAACTACTTAACACATCAGAATCAACTATACGGCGTGATCTTAATACACTTGATGAACAAGGTAAATTAACTAAAGTATTCGGTGGAGCTGTAGAGAAGAATAATGGAGTCTCAACTACGGAATTATCTGTTTCTCAGAAAGCTACAGTCAATACTGAAGAAAAGAAAAAAATTGCCATGTACGCGGCAAAGCTTGTTTCACCTAATGATTTCATATATATTGATGCCGGAACAACCACAGAATATCTTATTGATTATCTTGAAGAGAAAACCGCAACTTATGTAACTAATGCTGTTACACATGCAAGAAAACTTGCAATTGCAGGCTTTAAAGTAATACTTATTGGCGGGGAACTTAAAGGAATAACTGAAGCTGTCGTTGGTAATCAGGCAATTATTACTATAGACAGAATGAATTTTAATAAAGGTTTCTTTGGAACTAATGGAATAACTGAAAAATCAGGCTTCACAACTCCTGATATTAATGAAGCACTTGTTAAAGAAACAGCATTTGCACATTGTCATTTCAAATATATTCTTACAGACAGTTCCAAATTCGGAGAAACAAGTGCAGTAACATTTGGAAGTATTAACGAAGCAACTATTATTACAGACAAAAAAATTGGCAGCTTTGCAAAGCTGCCAAACATAATAACAGTATAATTATATCTAATATTATAGCACGCTGGCAATGATTTTACTTATAATAAGAACAAAGTTCCTGTCATAATCATTCCAGCGGCTTTTATGATTAAACACATCGTAGAAAAAAAGTATCTTCTATATTTAAATTCAAACCATGCACTGATGAATGCCATTATATTACTGTCTGATAACTCATTATATAATTCCTTATGCCATGCCTCCACAGATGAAACAATACCGATTGACATAGAATTATTCTTATTATATCTAGATAAAAATGCCTTATCATTAAGAATATTCGTCATATCCGGCATTCTCTTATATTCACCACAAGAATATATAAGCTCGGAATTATCATTATATATTCTCAGTCCATCAATCTCAAACTGCTCTAAAATATTATTGGCAACATCATCAATTGCATCTTTTCCTCTGGATACAAGTTCAAGAATTATGTCAGATACCACGCCTGACATATATTCTGAATGATCAGACAAATCAAGAATTTTATGAATATGCCTGCTATTATTCTCAAGTGAACCATGCTTGCTTTCATTATATATAATAAATCTGTTTCGTCCTTTTTCTTTTGCAAGGTACAGGCATTTATCAGCTTTTCTGAAAAGTTCCTCGTAATCCGTTCCATCTTTAGGAAACAGACTTACACCAACAGAAAGAGTAACTCCAAAATCTTCAATTCTGCTGTCAAATGCATATTGTAATTCCTTACGCATAGTTGTGAGAAGAATCCTCAAAGCCTCTTCGTCTTTAATATTATTAGTGAATATATAGAATTCATCTCCACCAAATCTTCCAGCAATTCCTCGTCCGTTAAGGTTAGCATTAATAATGCCTGCTATCTTACTTAATACTTCATCGCCAAAAAGATGACCATATGTATCATTAATGCTCTTGAAATTATCAACATCAAACATAATCATATAATGAATCTTATCATCTTTGGATGCAATTACCGATTTAGTATATTCCATGCATGCACGTTTATTAAGAAGTCCAGTGGCAGAATCAACAGCTTCACTTGTTGCATAATAAGGAATAACATCCGAAACACATCCATCAACAGTCTCAAGATAACCTGCAACAACAGACGTTTTATTCGTTGAAAACAGGCTGTCACCATTCACTTTGAACTTGTACAGTTCATCGTTATGCTCGTCAAGCGGCAGGTAAACCATACAGCTGAACATGTTAGAACCATTCTTTAAATAATTATAAAATGTAGCAAACTCCTTACGCTCTGAATCAGACCTTAATATTCTTAACATTCTTTCCCTGAACTGTTCCAAAGTTCCCTTAATAGGTGCATTGCACTGATTACCACGATACAGATATATTGTAAACATATCCGTGTAAGAATTGTAATCAAACAAATAATTTCTGTATGTAGAAAGTATTGTCCTGTACTTATTGACATTGTCCAAAGCCATAAGATACCTACTCTCAACTGCTGAAAGAAAATAACATCTGACTTCAATTACATTCTCACCTGACAGAATCTTCCCATTATTAGAAATTACCATATCTGTCCAGTAATATTCACCAATTCCATTTCTTAACAGAATCAGCATTCTACAATTCTCACCTGGTTTAATCGTCTCAAAAGCCATCTTAAAATCCTTAAGATTATCCTGATGAACAATATCAAGAAAATTAATACCCACAAGTTTTTCTACAAAATGATAGAAATGTTCATCCGCATTAATAACTTCATAATTTCTTCTAATTAAAACATCACAATACGCAACACAATTCTCTTTTCCAAAATGATTCTCTGATATAATCATAGTTCACGTCTCCATTCTGATAAATTATTATCATTGTAACACGAATATGACGAATTATCTAGGAAAAAATATATTAACTTATAAATGTATATTTACTTGAAAAACACATTTTAAAAATGTATTCTATTAGTACATTTAGTACATACATCAGGGGGTATATAAGGTGATTATTATGAATACAGATATTAAACTTGTGGCTCTTGATTTAGACAGGACAACTCTTAATTCAGAAAGCCATCTATCAGAAGTAAACAGACAGGCATTAATTGATGCCATAAGCAACGGAGTACATGTATGTATCGCAAGCGGACGTGCATTTGACACACTGCCTGAGGATGTCATATCAGTTCCCGGAATTGAATATGCAATAACAAGCAATGGTGCTGCCATATACCGTATTGCAGGCAAAGAGTGCCTTAAATCCTATGTTCTTACACCGGAATCAGTAAAGACAATTCTTAAACTCACAGAGAATGATATTGTGACATATGAAGCATTTATAAAAGGACAGGCCTTCGCTTCAACAGAATATACTGCACATCCTGAAAAATACGGTGCTACAGAACACTCACTTGCCTATGTCAGGAAAACAAGAATTCTTAAAGACGACATTGTATCCTTCATACTTGAACACTGCCATGAATTAGACAGTTTAGATATAGTAGTCGGCGATGAAGAATTAAAGAAAAACATAATGGACAGAATAAGAAAAGCCACAGACGAAGTCTACATGACAAGTTCAATAAGCCAGCTTCTTGAGATATCATATAAAGACGCCGGCAAGAAATCAGGTGTTAAGTTCTTAACAGAATACCTAGGTCTGTCCCGTGAAAATGTAGCAGCCTTCGGTGACGCAGACAACGACACAGACATGATAGAATACGCCGGCGTAGGAATAGCAATGGAAAACGCCGCCCCACACCTGAAACAAATAGCCGACCACGTAACGCTGCACCACGATAAAGACGGCGTAGCATACGCATTCCGCAATATACTTAATATATGTTAATCTTGGGCTTTTTCAATATAGTTATATGCATATATGCCTGTCTATAGCTCACAAGCGACTATTGACGAGCTGTGTATGAGTTAATACCGCTATATACAAAAGTTCGGTGCAGGAAATCTCGTTCAAGCGAAGCGCGTTTGATTTCCAGCACCGTTATAAACTCTGTATATGGCGGCATTTACAGCCACTAGGACCGCTTACCTTAGTTGTGATGGTGTGAAGCACTTCTTCGACTCTCCAACCGTTAAACAACTATACTCTTATCTTAGTTCCCTTAGTATCCCTGTGTGCCGTCTTCATCTTGGCAAAGCTGATACTCTTGCCCTTATATTCCATCGTGAACTCGTCACCTTCTGTAAGCAGGAATACATCTTCTATATAATCATCTTTTGAAAGCTTGATTCCTCTTACGCCAACAGCACTCTTCTTCTTCATTGGAATGTCTGTTAATGGGAATTTTAAAAATACTCCGCTTTCTGTCTGCACAATTACATTCTGGTTACTTTCAACTACCTCTTCTTCCTTTATTTCTCCATCAAGCGAGAACTTGGAGTAGATTTCCACTCTTGCATCTGTTGAATACATTCCGATAAGCTTATCGTCATCTGCTAATTTCGTACATGCAACTGTACGCTTTGCAACCTGGAATTCTTCGCTGTCTACAAGCTTCATCATTCCCTGTCTTGTGACAAACAGCATTTTCTGATTCTTAAGTCGTTCAAATGGAGTAATGTACACAATTATCTCCTTAGAGCTGTCATAGTTACACAGATTATCAATCGGTGTGCCTTTATCTCTGAACTTAGTGAACGGAAGATCCTTTATCTTTAACTGGTGCAGCTCTCCCGTATCAGTAAATATGCAGATTTTATCTGTGTTCATTACCGGAATGACATATTTGTTCTCATTAAATACAGCATCTTTATTTCTCTCAAATGCAGCCATATCAATAGTTCTTGCATATCCGAATCTGTCCATAATAAACATAACTTCCATCTCTGGAATCTTCTTTTCCTCAAATACAGCAGCTTCTCCGTCTTCAATTACAGTTCTTCTTGCAACACCATATTCCTTCTTAATATTAAGAAGGTCAGACTTGATAACCTTAGCCATCTCTTTTCTGCTGCCAAGTATCTTTTCATACTTCTCAATCTTCTTGACACATTCATCATATTCTTTCTGAAGATTAAGAATTTCAAGGCCAATCAGCTTGTACAGACGCATTTCCAATATTGCGCCAGCCTGTCTTTCTGTGAAATCAAGACCTGAAGCCTGCTTTTTTGACTGCTCTGACTTAAACTTGATTCCCTCAACATTACCATTAACAAGGCAGTCCTTAGCCATCTTAAGATTAGCACTGCCTCGTAATATCTCGATAATAAGGTCAATAATATCACATGCTCTTATAAGACCTTCCTTAATCTCCCTGTTAGCCTTCTCCTTTTCAAGAAGTGTTGTGTACTTTCTTGTAGCAAGCTCATACTGGAAATTAATGTGGTGTTTTATTATATCCTTAATACCTAAGGTCTCAGGTCTTCCATCAACGATAGCCAGCATATTTACGCCAAATGTATCTTCCAACTTGGTCTTCTTGTAAAGAAGATTTTCAAGATTCTTGACATCAGCGTTCTTCTTAAGTTCAAGGACAATTCTTATTCCTTCCTTAGAAGATTCATTGGAAATGTCGACAATATCGGTAGTTTTCTTAGTTTCTATAAGGCTTACAACATCAGATATAAATTTACCTATGTTAGCACCAATCATTGTATATGGAATCTCTGTAATAACAAGCTTGTCCTTCTCAGAACGGTTCTTGGCAGGCTCGAATACAACCTTGCCTCTTAACTTAATCTTACCTGTTCCAGTCTCATATATTGCACCAAGCTCGCTTTTATTAATTACAATTCCGCCTGTAGGAAAATCAGGTCCAGGGCAGAGCTGCATAAGCTCGTCTGTTGTGATATCCTCATTATCCATATATGCACATACTGCATCAACAACCTCTGAAAGATTGTGTGGAGGGATATTAGTTGTCATACCAACCGCAATACCATCTGCACCATTTACAAGCAGATTAGGTACTCTTACAGGAAGAACCTCAGGCTCTTTTTCTGTCTCATCAAAGTTAGGCACGAAATCCACAACATTTTTATCAAGGTCAGCAAGATATACGTCCTGTGTGAACTTCTTTAACTTAGCTTCTGTATATCGCATGGCGGCAGCTCCGTCACCTTCGATAGAACCGAAGTTTCCGTGTCCGTCAACAAGCGCCATACCCTTCTTAAAATCCTGTGAAAGTACAACAAGTGTCTCATATATTGAACTGTCACCATGTGGATGGTATTTACCCATTGTATCACCAACGATACGTGCAGACTTTCTGTGAGGCTTGTCATAATTAAGCCCCAACTGGTCCATGGCATACAGCACTCTTCTCTGTACCGGCTTTAAACCGTCCCTTACATCAGGAAGTGCTCTTGCTGTAATAACGCTCATGGAATAATCTATATAGGACTTCTGCATAACCTCAGAATACTCAGTCCTTATAATCTTCTCAGCCATTTTCTACTCCTTTAGCTTTTACGCATCAATCTCAGCTTCATTAGCATGCGTATATATAAATTCTCTTCTAGGTGGTACATCTGTACCCATAAGCATTGCTGTAACCTCAGTTGCAAGCCTTGCGTCCTCAATCTCAACCTGCTTTAAAATTCTTGTTTCAGGATTAAGAGTTGTCTCCCATAGCTGGTCAGGATCCATCTCTCCAAGACCTTTGTATCTCTGAAGTGTAAATGTTCCTGACGTATGCTTCTTTCTGTAATCCTCAAGTGCCTTGTCATCATATAGATATTCACCCTCGCCCTTCTTAGGAACAACCTTATAAAGAGGTGGTGTGGCAATATATACATGTCCCTGATTAATAAGCTCTGGCATGAATCTGTAGAAAAATGTAAGAAGCAGTGTATCAATATGTGCTCCATCCACATCGGCATCAGTCATGATAATAATCTTATTATATCTTAATCTGCTAATATCAAAGTCATTACCGTAGCCCTCTAAGAATCCACAGTTGAATGAATTAATCATTGTCTTAATCTCGGCATTGGCAAGTACCTTATCAATACTTGCCTTTTCAACATTAAGAATCTTACCTCTGATTGGAAGAATTGCCTGAGTTCTTCTGTTTCTTGCAGTCTTTGCTGAACCTCCAGCTGAATCTCCCTCTACAATGAACACCTCACATTCCTCCGGATTCTTGCTCTCACAGTTGGCAAGCTTTCCGTTGCTGTCTATAGAGAACTTCTGCTTTGTAAGCATATTTGTCTTAGCCTTTTCTTCTGCTTTTCTTATCTTCGCAGATTTTTCGGCACATGCAATTACAGCGTTAAGGTCGTCCAAATGTCTGTCGAAATAAAGCTGTACCTCGTCTCCTGTTACATTTGCAACAACTGTACCAGCATCCGGATTATCAAGCTTGGTCTTGGTCTGTCCCTCAAATCTTGGTGCAGGGTGCTTAACTGCAACAACTGCAGTCATACCATTTCTTACATCAAGACCAGTAAAGTTCGCATCCTTATCCTTCAAGATGCCAAGCTCTCTCGCATACTGGTTAATAATCATTGTAAACTTGGTCTTAAAGCCTGTAATATGCGTTCCACCCTCCTGAGTGTATATGTTATTACAAAAACCAAGAATATTTTCCTCAAACTCATTAACAAACTGAAATGCAACTTCAACCTCAATGTCTTCCTGCTTCTTCTTAAAGTAGACGATATCACATACGGTCTCTTTGCCATTGTTAAGATCTTTGATATACGCCTTAAGTCCGTCAGGCTCATGGAAAGTTTCCTTATCTTCACTGCCCTTTCTCTTATCCTCAAACTCAATTGTAAGCCCCGGATTAAGATATGCAGTCTCATGAAGCCTGCTCTTTATCGCGTCTGCCTTGAATCTTGTCTTTTCAAATATTTCTCCATCAGGAAGAAATGTAACAGTTGTACCAGTATCATTTTTTCTGCATGTACCAATCTTTTCAAGTGGCGCTGTTGCTTTTCCACGCTCGTATCTTTGCTTGTACACACCACCATCAACTCTTATCTCAACCTCAAGCCATACAGAAAGTGCATTAACTACAGATGCACCAACGCCGTGAAGTCCGCCTGATATCTTATATCCGCCATCTCCGAACTTGCCGCCTGCATGAAGTACCGTAAATACAACCTCAACCGCAGGTATTCCGGCTTTAGGATGGATTCCAATAGGAATACCTCGTCCATTATCCTTGATAGTTGCTGTTCCATCATCATTAAGAGTTACATTTATCTGTGTACAAAAACCTGCAAGATGCTCATCCACTGAATTATCTGCAATCTCATATATAAGATGATTAAGACCTTTTGTTCCGACACTTCCAATATACATACCAGGTCTCATTCTTACCGCTTCAAGACCCTCCAGTATTGATATACTGTTAGCATCATATTTATTAGCTGCCATTATTAATTACTCTCCTCTTTACTTTCCAAAATACGCATTGAAAATATCCTCAAAGCTGCTTCCCAACGTATACGCATCCTGAATACTTAACTTCTTCCATTCACTGTTATTAAATTCCATATATATACCAGCTTCATATTTCTCAAAATCAGTATTAAACTGCTCTAACTTTCTCTTTTCAAGAATTGCAGACTTATTAACCTCGGTCTTAGCCTTATCATTATCCGATGTACATCTTATAATGTAATATCTGCCTGCTGACTCAACTATACTGCTCATCTCACCAGTAGACAGATTGAATGCTGCTTTTTCAAATGCTGCATCCATCTCGCCACGTTTCAGTTCGTACTCATATTCGCCATCCGCATTGTACTCCTTGGCAACAGCAAAGAATGAACTTCCTGAATTCACAAGATTATATGCTTTATTAATATCTTCCTCTGAATCTGATACAATATACTGGATATCAATAACTCTTGCCTCATCTGCGCTTACTTCAATATCCATGCTTGAAGTAAGGTCATCGTAGAGTTTCTGTGCTATTGCAAATTCAGTAAACATTGTATTCAGTTTATCCTTAGTTATTCCTGTACTGCTTATCTGTGATTCTGTTAATTCATTGTAAAATGCATCAACAGCCTTACCCACAGAATCTTTTTCTTCTCTTCCAAGCACAACACCGCGTTCCTTAGCCTTAACATTCATAGCCTTGACGCGCATTAACTTACTCTTAATCTGGTCCTTAATATAGCTTTCAAAATCAGCATCACCAATTTTCTCTCTCCATATATTACTGCCAAACATTTCCTCATATTCCTTCTTCACATCAGACATGAGAATATCTGCTTCGCATGTATAAGTTGTCTTCTGTCCTGCTGTCTTAATAAGCTCACCGCTCTTCATTCCTGTTGTGAAATATATCAGATGTCCATTAAAGAACTTAATATATCCTGCAACCAATAAAACAACAACAAGAATAACTGCTAATATAATAAATGGTTTTTTTCTTCTTTTCATATTCTATCCTCTTTAATTATTTGTGATATGGCTCATTCTTCATAATCCTGTAAGCCCTATATATCTGTTCCAAAAGAATAACTCTCATAAGCTGGTGCGGAAATGTCATCCTTGAAAAACTCAGCTTATAATCAGCTCTCTTAAGTACTGCATCTGCAAGTCCCAGAGAGCCTCCTATTACAAATGTTATGTTACTTGTTCCTTCTATTCCAAGTCTGTCAATCTTTTCTGATAGTTCAACAGAATCAAGCATTTTCCCTTCTATTGCAAGTGCACATACATAAGCATCATCTTTAATGGCAGAAAGGATTCTCTCCCCTTCCTTATTCTTAATCTGTTCATTGACTATATCACTTGCATTATCCGGTGTTTTCTCATCAGCCAGTTCAACTATATCCAACTTACAATATCTTGAAAGTCTCTTGGAATACTCTTCAACTGCCTGGGTATAAAACTTTTCCTTAATCTTACCTACACATACAACATTTATACGCATCTGTACTATCCTTCCACAAAGAAATATCCGCCATTATCAAGCCTGAATACTTCTAACTGCTCAAGAAGCTCATCATTGCTTAAATCAGATACATCCATACCTTCATCATCCATAACTTCTCTTAACTCTTTAATATCCTTGCAGTATACTGCCATACAGTCCTCTAAGAATTCCTTAGCCTCCTCTAAATCATATGCAACAGGCTCATCAAAAAGCTGTTTCTGATCTCTTAAAAACACCTTCGCGCACTCATCAATATGTTTATCCATAACTTAAATCTCCTTATCTTATATCCTTAAATTGCTCTCTTAATGTTCCTTCTACCCAACCTGTTACGAAACGCCCGTGTTTCTTAACATCTTCTACAGCTTTCTCCATAACATATGAATAATATACCTTATCCAACATAGCGATATCATTATAATTATCACCAAATGCCATACATTCTTCAGGCTTTAAGCTGAAATATTTCTGTATCTGCTCAATTCCTCTACCCTTATTGACATTAGTATCCATAAGGTCTAAGTAAAGTTCTCCTGATACAAGTACTGAAGCCTTATCACTCCATTTGTTAATAAAATGCTCTTTAGAGTTCTTAATTCCTGTCATATCACACACAGCTATCTTTAATATATCCTCATCAATGTCAGTAAACTTATCGACTAATGTAGTATGATAATTGACCACCTTGGTCATTCTGTAATAATATTCTTCAGACTTAGGTTTAATATATGCCGTATGTTCTCCTGATACAAGCACCTCACAATCAGGCTGCTCAATTACATCCTCAATTATCTCTAACGCAAGCTTCCTATCCATAGCAGTCTTTCCAATAGTTTCACCCTTGTATTCCACAAGAGCACCATTCTCTGCAATATATGCAAGCTTATCACTGACAGCCCCAAAAAGTCTCTTAAGACTCGTTATCTGCCTGCCACTAGCCGGTGCAAATATAACTCCATTATCAACAAGCTTATTAATATACTGTACCGCAGATTCATCAACACTCTGCGCTCCATTTAGAAGCAATGTCCCATCAAGGTCACTTGCTACGAATTTAACCATATATTTTCTCCTTAAAATACTTTAAGCTCATGTACAAGTCTTGCTACAGGCAGACCGACAACATTATTATAGTCGCCTTCAATACCCTTAATGTATGCTGCGAATTTTCCCTGAATACCATATGCACCAGCCTTATCCATAGGCTCTCCTGTGCATATGTAATCCCTGATTTCCTCATCAGTCATATCATATACCCACACATCAGTCTTTTCATAAAAACTTACATTCTTATGTGCACTGCATATAGTTACACCTGTATACACCTGATGTATCTGACCTTCTAAAGACTTAAGAATTCTGAATGCATCCTCTTCATCCTTAGGCTTGGTAAGAATCTCTCCCTTATGGTAAACAATAGTATCTGCACCTATAACAATTACAGAATCCTCTTTATCTGCATATTGCTCTAATACAGACTGTGCCTTAACAGAAGATAATTCTCTTACATAATCTTCCGGTTCCATCTCTTTAATATTCTCATCTGCATCACTTGTAACAACAGTAAAATCAAGTCCTACCTGACTCATTAATTCTCTTCGTCTTGGTGAACCCGATGCAAGTATCAAATGTTTCATAAAACTTCCATCTCCTTGTTCTTCACTGTATTTTGTGTTCAGAGCCTACTTTGACTCATACATATTGCATTATAGCATAAAAAAACAGAGTGCTTCAATACCACTCCAATAAAAAAGGCACAACAATATATGCTGTGCCTTAATAATCATTAATAGTAAATATTATTTCTTATTATTCTTCTTGCTTATAACAATAACTGTTCCGAATATAACAACTGCTGCTACAAGAACTATAACATATACCCAGACATGATTGTTGTCACCTGTCTTTACAACTTCTTCATTAGCAGCAACCTCACCATTCTTTCTTACTCTTGAACCATCAATTGCCACTCCGTCTTTTCCTGTTACCAGTTCTTCATCTCCAGCAACTTCGCCACTCTTCTTAGTAACATCTGTGTCTGATATATCATCAGCTTTCTTAGTCGCATCCCCTGTCTTTATCGACTCTTCAGCTTTTGTTGTATCATCAGCTTTAATTACTGCATCAGCCTTTGTTGTATCACTTACTGTAGTTTCCTCAGCTGCCTTTGTTGTCTCATTTACCTTAGTTTCTTCAACTGCCTTTGTTGTCTCATTTACCTTAGTCTCTTCATCAACCTTTGTGGACTCATCAGCCTTTGTCTCAGCAGCAGTTTCCTTTGCTGTTGTGCCTTCCTGCTGGCAATCAGATATGAAATGCATCTGACCATTAGTATTAACGAATGTCTTTGCAATTGCTCTTCCGTTGCATGTTGATGTAAGAGTAACATCAGCTCTTGGAGCAACTACAATACCACATATCTCCCCCATGTTGAGCTTACCTGAAACATTAACAGCATTAAATATTACTGTATCAGATATATCAACATCTGTTAATCCGCCTGTATTCTTTCCATTAATGCTGAATCTCTTAACCTCTGCATCTCCATCTGCACCTAAAAGATTCATAATAACAAACTGACCATCAGCCTTATTAGTTATACTTAACTGACCTTCTCCATAATAAGTTGATACTTCATTGCCCTGCCAGTCTTTATAATTACTTGCATACAT
>ENA-OPAK01000519-OPAK01000519.1-human-gut-metagenome-genome-assembly--contig:-NODE-519-length-14100-cov-2.811178_pt1 | contig 14100 bp, 10 predicted proteins | sample MGYA00241055_ERZ501426 | MGnify/ENA primary metagenome ERZ501426 (study PRJEB25962, sample SAMEA2042626) | human gut metagenome | biome: human gut; feature: human-associated habitat; material: faeces... | reverse complement strand
TGAGCTTACCAGGAATTTAAAGAATATCCAGTTAGCGTAAGCTTTAAGCTAATAGAAAGTAGGTGCATAAGGCTAATGAATTTAAGACCGGAAGAAATCAGTTCAGTTATAAAAGAACAGATAAAGAGATATTCTACCGAACTTGAAGTATCAGATGTTGGTACTGTTATTCAGGTAGCAGATGGTATCGCACGAATTCATGGATTAGAAAAGGCCATGCAGGGAGAACTTCTTGAGTTCCCAGGCGAGGTATATGGAATGGTACTTAACCTTGAAGAGGATAATGTTGGTGCCGTTTTACTTGGTGATTCAAGAAATGTTAATGAAGGCGATACTGTTAAGACAACTGGACGAGTTGTTGAGGTTCCAGTTGGTGACGCATTGACAGGACGAGTTGTCAATGCATTAGGACAGCCTATTGATGGCAAAGGACCAATCGTTACAGATAAGTATCGTAAGATTGAGAGAGTTGCATCAGGCGTTATTACAAGAAAATCAGTAAGCGTTCCACTTCAGACAGGTATTAAAGCTATTGATGCCATGGTTCCTATCGGAAGAGGACAAAGAGAGCTTATTATCGGTGACCGTCAGACAGGTAAGACGGCTATTGCTATTGATACTATTATTAACCAGAAGGGTCAGGGAGTACATTGTATATATGTTGCTATCGGACAGAAGGCTTCAACTGTTGCAAGTATTGTTAAGACTCTTGAGGAATATGGTGCAATGGCATATACAACAGTAGTGGCATCTACAGCCAGTGAGCTTGCTCCATTACAGTATATTGCTCCTTATTCAGGATGTGCTATTGGTGAAGAGTGGATGGAGAACGGTGGAGATGTATTAGTTGTTTATGATGATTTAAGCAAGCATGCTGCAGCATACAGAACACTTTCACTTCTTCTTAAGAGAGCACCTGGACGTGAGGCTTATCCTGGTGATGTATTCTATCTTCATTCAAGACTTCTTGAGAGAGCAGCAAGAATGTCAGATGAATACGGCGGAGGATCACTTACAGCCCTTCCAATTATTGAAACACAGGCCGGTGATGTATCTGCATATATTCCAACTAACGTTATATCTATCACAGATGGACAGATATATCTTGAGACAGAGATGTTTAATTCAGGTTTCAGACCAGCTATTAATGCCGGATTGTCTGTATCACGAGTTGGTGGTTCAGCACAGATTAAGGCTATTAAGAAGATTGCTGCTCCTATCCGTACAGAGCTTGCCCAGTACAGAGAGCTTGCATCATTCTCACAGTTTGGTTCAGAGCTTGATGCTGATACCAAGGAAAAGCTTGCACAGGGTGAGAGAATCAGAGAGATGCTTAAACAGCCACAGTACAAGCCAATGCCGGTTGAGTATCAGGTTATAATCATATATGCAGTTACCAAGAAGTATGTTATCGATATAGATGTTGACAGGATTCTTGATTTCGAGCAGGGATTATTTGACTTTATTGATACTAAGTATCCACAGATTCCAGAGTCTATCAAAGAGACTAAGGAACTGACAGCAGATAATGAGAAGGCACTTATAGCTGCCATCGAGGAGTTTAAGAAAACATTTATCCAGTAAATGTTTTGGAATGGAGGTAATAGTTTATGGCCTCAATGAGAGACATAAAAAGACGCAGAGATAGTATTCAAAGTACCGGTCAGATTACCAAAGCCATGAAGCTCGTATCTACTGTTAAATTGCAGAAAGCTAAAGGGAAAGCGGAAAGTACCAAGCCGTATTTCGACCTCATGTATGATACCGTAAAGAATATGCTTGCCAAGTCAGGTAATATCAATCACAAATATCTGAAAGCCGGAGATTCAAGTAAGAAAGCGATTATCACAATTACAGCGAACAGAGGACTTGCCGGAGGATATAATTCTAATATTACCAGACTTATAACAGGTAGTGATATTCCTAAGGAAGACGCACTTATATATGCAATAGGAACAAAGGGAAGAGATTTCCTTTCAAGAAGAGGCTATCAGATTAAAGCAGATTATTCAGATATGGTTGAAGAACCTGCGTATACAGATGCCAAGGCTATATGTAATGAGGTGCTTGATGCATTTACAAGTGGAGAAGTCGGAGAGATATATCTTGCTTATACATCTTTTAAGAACACTGTGGTTCATGAACCTAAGCTTATCAAGCTGCTTCCTGTTGATGCAGATTCAATGAAACAGGATGGAGCAGAGACTGATAATACACCTATGAATTATGAGCCGGGTGAAGAGGAGGCTCTTAACCTGATTATACCTAAGTATGTGTGCAGTCTTATATATGGGGCTATGGTAGAAGCTGTTGCCAGTGAGAACGGAGCACGTATGCAGGCAATGGACAGTGCTACAAGCAATGCAGAGGATATGATATCAGATCTGTCGCTTAAGTTTAACAGAGCACGTCAGGCTTCAATTACACAGGAACTTACAGAGATTATAGCAGGAGCGAATGCTATCAATTAATAAAACAATGGAGGGAATAATGGCAGAGAATAATATTGGTAAGATTACTCAGGTTATCGGTGCTGTAATTGATATTAAGTTCACAGACGGTAATCTGCCAGAAATCAATTCGGCCATCAATATTAAGACTAATGACGGCGGTAAGCTTGTTGTAGAGGTTGCCCAGCATCTTGGCGATGATGTAGTAAGATGTATAGCCATGGGTCCTACAGATGGTCTTGTCAGAGGTATGGATGCAGAGGCGACAGGTGCCCCAATTTCTGTACCGGTAGGTGAACAGACTTTAGGAAGAATGTTCAATGTATTAGGTGATCCAATTGATAATAAGCCAGCGCCAGAAGTACAGGAGCATATGCCTATTCATAGAAAGGCACCTGCATTTGCAGAGCAGGCAACTAATACAGAGATTCTTGAGACTGGTATCAAGGTTGTAGATTTACTTTGTCCTTACCAGAAGGGTGGTAAGATAGGACTTTTCGGAGGTGCTGGAGTAGGTAAGACAGTACTTATTCAGGAACTTATCAGAAATATTGCAACTGAGCATGGTGGATATTCAGTATTCACTGGTGTTGGAGAAAGAACAAGAGAGGGTAACGACCTTTATCATGAGATGATGGAATCAGGCGTTATCGAGAAAACTACCATGGTGTTCGGACAGATGAACGAACCACCTGGAGCAAGAATGAGAGTTGGTCTTGCAGGACTTACAATGGCTGAGTACTTCAGAGATAAGGGTGGAAAGGATGTACTTCTTTTCATTGATAATATCTACAGATTTACCCAGGCTGGTTCAGAGGTTTCAGCACTTCTTGGACGTATGCCTTCAGCCGTTGGTTATCAGCCAACGTTACAGACAGAGATGGGTGCTCTTCAGGAGAGAATCACATCTACCAAGAACGGATCTATTACATCTGTTCAGGCTGTATATGTACCAGCCGATGACCTTACTGACCCGGCTCCGGCTACAACATTTGCACATCTGGATGCTACTACAGTTCTTTCAAGATCAATCGTTGAGCTTGGTATCTATCCAGCCGTTGACCCGTTAGAGTCTACATCAAGAATTCTTGATCCAAGAATTGTTGGTGAGGAGCATTACAAGGTTGCAAGATCAGTTCAGGAAATCTTACAGAAATACAAAGAATTACAGGATATCATCGCTATCCTTGGTATGGACGAGCTTTCAGAGGATGATAAGCTTGTTGTTTCAAGAGCAAGAAAGGTTCAGAGATTCTTATCACAGCCATTCTTCGTTGCAGGACAGTTTACTGGTCTTGAAGGAAGATATGTTCCTGTAAGTGAGACTATTCAGGGCTTCAAGGAAATTATCGAAGGAAAGTATGATGACATTCCAGAGAGTTACTTCCTTAACTGTGGTGGAATTGATGATGTTTTAGCTAAGGTAGAGAAGTAGAAAAGAGGTTGTAATGGCAGATTTACAGACAATAAAGCTTCTGGTTAATACGCCGGACAGAGTTTTCTACCATGATGACGCTACATTTGTTGAACTTTCTACCAGTGAAGGCGATATAGGTGTTTATCCGGGACATATTCCGCTTACTGCAGTTGTTGTTCCTTGTGTTCTTAGCATACACAATGGTAATGATGTAAAGAAAGCTGCGGTACACGGTGGAATTATAGAGATTCTCAAGGATAAGATAACTATTCTTGCTGAGGTGGCAGAATGGTCAGATGAAATCGATGTAGAAAGAGCTAACGAGGCGAGACTGCGAGCTGAAAAGAGACTTGCCAGCCATGATTCTAATCTGGATATGGTAAGAGCAGAGGCAGCGCTTAAGAGATCGCTTGCGAGAATTAAGGCTGTTAATTAAATAATATGTATAAACCTTCCATTATCTGGGAATATTTCAGGTGATGGGAGGTTTTTTATATGGTAAAGATATATAGATTTCAGAGGCTGATGATAGCAGCTGCAGTAATTATATGGGCAGTATTTGCCGGCAGACTTGTATACAAGGGCATAAAGGGTGAGACAATGGATGTTGTAGATACATTTTGTGAAAATGTGTACTATGATATAAGTGCCGACATATCAGCGACAGGAAAGCTTGACAATGGGATGTCGGATACTGCAAAGAAACTGATGATGACACAGATGGCAAAGACTCTGGGGCTTAACAGATATAATATAACGGAGGATGAAACAGGAATATATCTTACACAGCAATCAGTTAATGGCAGCGCAGATATATCAATAAAAAAGAGCAGTACAGGAGAATATTTTATAACTGATATAGAACTGTATAAGGGATTTGAGAGCACTTCAGATTATGAAAAGCTGATGAAACAGGTGTTAGAGGAATATGGAATAGATACTCATGTAACAGTCAGCATGAAAGGAAGCATAGCTGGGGATATGTCACAGTATGATAAGAGCGAGGTCAGCGGCAGAATGCTTAAGATGCTGGGTGCAAAGACTGTGACTACGGGACAGATACAGGATTCATATGTTGTGTATGCTTATGCTAAAAGCGTTAAGGATTCTGTAAGCATAGGAAAGAATAAGATAAATGTTAATATAACAATGAATTATGACGAGACAAGGGGAGTGACGGATATACAGCTTTCAACACCGATATATAATGAGGATTTCTGATGATGATTTTTAAGGCATGAAACTTGCTATTGTGGTTTTTGTCTAAAGAGATTAAAATAACCATGTATAATCCAGAGGATAAATCAAGAAAAGATGAGGCAGATATGGAATTAAAAGAGCTTTTAGATAAATGTATTAATGACAGGCTTATTGATCTTACAATAAGCGGACAGAAGGTAAAGAATGAAGAAGATGTGATGAGGGTTAAGATTCGTCCGGTCCGACTTAAGGATGAGATAAAGTATCAGGCATCAGAATTCGTGGGAAGAAAAGTGCTTCACACCAATTATTCAGAAGAAGAGATTAAGACAAGAATTACAGAATATATGGAGAACACATTTAAACAGGCGCAGTTTAATATGACAGATGCCACAGCCACAGTGCTTAGTTCAAAGAAGGGCGCATGTACCTGTAAGTATAAAAGGCTTGCACAGATAAAGAGTCAGAAGGATATGTCACACAACAGAACCAAGACATATATTCTTAAAGAGGGCGAGAAGGTGGATTTCCTCGTTGACCTCGGAGTCATGACCAAAGAGGGTGCGATTGTAAGGACAAGATATGATAAGTTCCGACAGATTAACAGATTCCTTGAATTTATTGAGGATATCCTGCCACAGTTAGATAAGGATAAAGAACAAACAATAATTGATTTTGGATGTGGAAAATCATATCTTACATTTGCAATGTATTATTATCTTAAGGTTCTTAAGGGATACAATATAAGAATAATCGGGCTGGATTTAAAGAAAGATGTTATTGAGCATTGCAACCAGTTAAGAACGAAATATGGTTATGAGAGACTCAATTTCTATGAGGGAGATATTGCTTCTTACAAGGGTGTTGAGTCTGTAGACATGGTTGTAACACTTCATGCATGTGATACGGCTACAGATTATGCACTCGCCAAAGCAGTAAAATGGGGTGCTAAGGTTATACTTTCTGTGCCTTGCTGTCAGCATGAGGCAAACAGAACAATTGCAGATGAAACTCTTTCACCTGTCATGGATTATGGAATCTTAAAGGAAAGATTTGCAGCAATAGCGACAGATGGTGCAAGGGCAAAGCTTTTAGAATCCAAGGGTTACCAGACACAGATACTCGAATTCATAGACATGGAGCATACACCAAAGAATCTGCTTATAAGAGCTGTTAAGACTGGAAAGCCTGATGCAAAGGCTTATGATGAAGTACAGAATATGAGCAGGGTGCTTAATATTGACCTTACGCTAAAGAAGCTTTTGGAGGATTAAATTGAAAAGAATCAGGAATTATAGTATATCAGGTTCTAAGTATTTTATACTTGGAGTTATATTTTTAGTTACGGTTATCATAACATTTATATCAATGAAATTCGAACAGATAATGCCGTCAGCAACCACTATGGCAGATGCAACTCTTCCAACAGTTGCAATGGATACAGAGGCAGGAACACAGTATAATGTGCTTCATGGTTACACTTCGGAGCTGGATTCAACATTGTTTTATGGCAATATTACACCGGTTAATAAGGATAGAAAACTTGCGATAACAATTAATACATATGGAGAAGATGTTGAGTCGGTCGGCTATAAGATACGTTCTTTAGAGGACAAGTCTCTCATAGAGAATACAGAAGTAAGTGGATATCAGGTAACTGATAATAAGATAAATGTTACATTGAACATAAAGAACCTTCTTGATACCGGAAAAGAGTATGCTCTTGAGGTTGTTCTTAAGACAAAGAGACATGATGCGGTTTATTATTATACAAGAATTATGTATGGAACAGATTACGATCTGCAGAAGAAGCTGGATTTTGTCAGGGATTTCAATGCATGTACATTCGATAGTGCAAGACTTAAAGATATAGGAGGATATCTTGAAACTTCGAGTGTTGGAGATAACACTAATTATGGAAAGGTTAATATCAACTGTTCACTGAGTCAGATTGGATGGGGAGATCTTGAACCATATATAGAAAGTGAGATAACACCAGAAATTATATCTATAAACGACGACGTTGCAATAATAAGGCTTGATTACAGAGTAGGAGCTGCTAATGATTATTCTTCAAGTGATACATATAATGTGAATGAGTATTACAGAATACGTCAAACTAATAGTGGCTTTTATCTTCTTAATTTTGAAAGAGAGATGAATCAGGTATTTGATGCGAAGAATGACCTTACTTCTTCAGCAAAGATTAATCTTGGAATTAATTCTTCAACATATGTTAACTGTACTTCTGATGAAAAGGGAATATATACCTATTTTGTCAATCAGGGGTCACTGTGGTGTTTTAGCAGCAGTTCACAGACATTTACAAGGGTATTTTCATTCAGGGGTGAGGAAACTGATTCTGTCAGAGAAGATTATGATGCCCATAACATTAAGATAATGAAAATAGAAGATAACGGAGATGCAACATTTTTAGTATCAGGATATATGAACAGAGGAGAGCATGAAGGACAGGTTGGCGTATCTTTATGCAGATATTCGTATTCAGATAATGATGTTACTGAAAGACTGTTCATTCCAATGGCGATTCCTTATAACATTCTCACACAGAATGTAGGCGGCGTTTCTTATGTTTCTAACGACAAATTCTATATACTTATAGATGAGACACTGTATTCTGTAGACCTTGTAAGTAAAGAGGTCATGACAGAGATAACAGGACTTAAAGAAGATGCTTATGCAGTGTCCGATGCGGGAGATGCTATCGCATACAGTGTTTCAGGAGATATATATAACACAGATACTATAAGAATACTTAATATGAGCAATGACAGCGCATATGAGGTAAATGCAGATGAAGGTGATACATTAAGACCGCTTGGTTATATTGATTCTGATTTTATATATGGAATGGCGCATAAGGACGATATTATATCAGGAGCAGATGGAAGCAGGACTTATGCAATGTACAGAGTTGGAATTATTGATGTTGACTACAATCTCATTAAGGAATATGAGCAGCCGGATATATATGTTTCCAGTACAGAGGTTCAGGGAAAGCGAATTACACTTTCACGAATTGTGAAATCTGGAAGCGGTTACGTATCGACAAGTATAGATCAGCTTATTAATAAAGATGAGAATGTAATAGAAAATGCTGTAAAAGCAGAGACAATAAGTACAGATGCAAGAAAACAGGAACTGTACATTGATCTTATAACTAAAGTAAATGATATATCGGTTACTTACAGAACTTCTGGAGAGATAATATTTAAAGATAATACAAAGCTTGAACTTGAGGATGATTTTTCATGGAATGGAAGATATTATGTGTATGGTTATGGAAAGTTCCAGGGAAGCAGAACACAGTTGGAGTCAGCAATAACTCTTGCATATGACACATATGGAACAGTAGTTGACAGCAATTCCAAGCTGGTATGGAAGAGATATAGGAGTACACAGGCATCAATAGATGGTATTGTCCCTGTGACATCAGGAGATTCAATTGTTAATGCAGTTGTTGCAGTAAGTAATTATCTTGGTGCTGATTTCAATGCAGTGTCTTATATGGAGCAGGGACATACCGCTGTTGAGACATTTGACAATATAAGAGGTGTACATGGAATCAGTCTTACGGGAATAACTTATGAAAAAGCACTCAGCTATGTAGGGGACGGAAGTCCTGTGATAGCAAGGATTGGAGAAGACGAATATATAATCATTACTGCATATAATTCAAGTGAGATTGCATATATTGAAGCGTCGACTGGAGCACAGAAGACAGTTTCAATGAATGAGGCAGGTAAGATGTTTTCTCAGGGTGGTAATATATATGTAACTTATTACAAATAATGATATTCATAAGGATTTAAGTTTATGGCTAAGAAAAAATTATCTAAAAAGAAAAGAAGACGTAGATTAATAAGAAGGCTTGTATTATTAATAATATTACTTGCTTTTGTAGTAACTCTGGCGATATTTTCACCAAAGATAGTAAAAGTTATACAACTGGCACAGGATGCGAAAGAACTTGTAAATGATAGTTCAGCAGACACATTTATGGCATCAGGAACAACACTAATATATGACACTGATGGCAATGAGTTATGCTCAATGATGGAATCAAAAGACATGTATTATATAGATATTGGGCAGATTCCTGATACACTGGCAGATGCATTTGTTGTAATGGAAGATAAAGATTTCTATAAACACAAAGGAATTGATATCAAAGCCATAATAAGAGCTGTAATAGCTAATACGGAGAATGACGAAATTGTCCAGGGAGCCAGTACTATAACACAGCAGCTTGCCAAGAATATATTCTTAAGTCAGGAAGTTACATGGCAGCGAAAAGTCAAGGAGATATTTGTTGCGACATATATAGAGAAGAAGTACTCGAAGAATGAAATTCTTGAGTTTTATCTTAATAATATCTATTTCGCCAATGGATATTATGGCGTTGGAGCTGCGGCAAGAGGATATTTTGACAAGGAAATTAATGAACTTTCTCTTGCAGAACAGGTATTTATTGCGGCAATACCTAATAGCCCTACAAGATATAATCCGCTTACTAATTACGATAATACGATGACCAGAAGAAATCTTATACTTGAGAAGCTTCTTGAGAATAATAAGATAAGCCAGGAAGATTATGATACAGCAGTTAATACCCAGATAGTGCTTGCGCAGCAGCCGGAGGTATCTAAGAATAATTCGGTGGAAACATATGCAAGACATTGTGCTATAGAGGGTATGATGCAGGCTAACGGATTCGTATTCAGAACGGATTTCAGCAGTGATGATGATTACAACAAGTATAAGGATCTATATGAACAGAGTTATACATTGTTCCAGCAGAAGCTTCTTTCGGGTGGATATAAGGTATATACAAGTATAGACATGGATTTACAGCAGAAACTCCAGGATGCAATAGATGACAATCTTAAAGGTTATACGGCCATGAAGGATGATGTCTATGAGATGCAGGCGGCAGCTACATGTATAGATAATGAAACTGGAAATGTAGTGGCTATTGTGGGGGCAAGAAGTCAGGAACTTGAAGGATATACATTAAACAGGGCATATCAGAGCTACAGACAGCCAGGAAGCTCCATTAAACCAATACTTGATTATGTTCCATATCTTGAGCGTGGCAATACACCTGATACAATCGTAAAAGATGAGTATATTGAGAATGGTCCTAAGAATGCTGATGGAACATATATGGGCAGTATTACATTAAGGACGGCAGTAAATCTGTCACGAAATACAGTTGCATGGAATGTGCTTAAAGAAATTACTCCGAGAGTTGGAAGTTCATATCTGCTTAATCAGGGATTCCATAAGATATGGATGGATAAAGACTATGATGCCATATCAATAGGTGGTTTCACATATGGAGTATCGACAGAAGAAATGGCTGGTGCGTATGCAACAATTGTTAATGACGGACAGTACAGAAGAGTTACATGTGTGTCACAGATAAAGAATGTGCGTGGAAAAGTTATATATGATTCATCTAACAGACAGCAGAAGATATATGATTCAGATGCATGCAGAATGATGACTGACATGCTAAAGACAGCAGTAACTGATGGAACTGGACGGGAAGCAGCAACGAATAATGCTATTGTCGCAGGAAAGACTGGTACAACTAATTCTAATTATGATTCGTGGTTCTGCGGATATAGTGCTTATTATACAGTTGCTGTATGGCAGGGGTATGATTATCCTGCAACAATATCACAGATCTATACTAAGCAGATATTCAGGCAGTTTATGGAATCTGCACATAAAAATCTTTCAAAGAAGGATTTTCCATCATATGGAAAGAAGAGTGATGTGCAGGAGACAACAAAGGAGACAGAATCTGAGACTGAATCGGTAAAGGAAACACAGAAACAGACACAATCAGAGACACAGAAATCTTCACAGACACAGAATCCAAGCCAGTCACAGCAAGAATCACAGAGTGGTTCATCAAGTGGAAATACTGGTACTAATCCAGATAATACAGGTTCAACACAGGAGACAACACAGAGTAATAATCACACAGATAAAAAGCCGGACGCATAAGCGCCCGGCTAAATTATTATAACAATTAAGCTGTAAGTGAATAATTACTTACCGTAATGAAGTTCGTTATATTCCTTAACTCTCTGCTGGATTCTTTCAACAGGGCTTAAGAGGTTACTGATTGAAGAATCATGGTTAAGTGTATCAATAAGGAGAGCCATGTATTTGCTCATATCAACATTGATGTACCAAGGCTTAGAGAGAAGCTCTGATGGCTGGTATACAAGGTTAGTTGTAAGGATTCTGTCGATAATACCATTCTCATATGCTTCATCAAATTTCTTGAATCCGTTAGTGAAAAGACCGAATGTAGTTGCACAGAATACTCTGCTTGCACCACGCTTCTTAAGCTCAGAAGCAACATCAATCATACTTTCACCAGAAGAAATCATATCATCAATGATGATAACATCCTTACCTTCAACATTAGTTCCAAGGAACTCATGTGCAACGATAGGATTACGTCCATTAACAATCTTAGTGTAATCTCTTCTCTTATAGAACATACCCATATCAAGACCAAGAACATTAGCAAAGTAAACAGCACGTCCCATACCACCTTCATCCGGGCTGATAACCATCATATGCTCGCTGTCGATGTGAAGGTCGTCCACATTAAGAAGGAGATACTTGATAAACTGGTATGTGCATGATACAGATTCAAATCCCTTAAGAGGAATAGCATTGTGTACTCTAGGGTCATGTGCATCGAAAGTCAGGATATTATCAACACCAAGGCTGATCAGTTCCTGAAGCATAACTGCACAGTCTAAAGATTCACGTGTACTTCTCTTATGCTGACGGCTTTCATACAGGAATGGCATGATTACATTGATACGGCGTGCCTTGCCTTCAACAGCAGCAATGATACGCTTTAAATCCTGGTAATGATCGTCTGGGGACATATGGTTTGTCTGACCACACAGAGAATAAGTAAGGCTGTAGTTAGTAACATCAACCATAAGATAAAGGTCATAACCACGAACAGTTTCTTTGATCATTCCCTTTGCCTCGCCTGAACCAAAACGAGGGGTAACAGCTTCGATGATATAAGAATCACGTTTGTAGCCCATAAAAGCTGCATCATTCTGGTGCTGATGCTGTCTTTCGTCTCTCCATTTGACAAGGTATTTGTCAACTTTTTCTCCTAATTCCTGGCAGCTCTGTAATGGAATAATTCCAAGAGAACCAGTAGGAAGGGTTTCTAAGTTTCTTTCACTGTTTGACATGAATAGGTTCCTCCATAGAAATAATTTATCTTATATAGTTCAATAGATATAGCATCTAATTGAATGCGTAATTAATGCAGCTTTTTCTTAAGACGGATATCGTCTCCAAAAAGCTTAATCATCGTATAGCTGCTGAAGATGCGGGAGCAGATACGCTCGGAATATACATCAGCAAGCTGGTCGATACTTAAATTCGTAGAAATCAATGTTGATTTCTGACGCAGCATACGTTCGTTCAGACACAGGAAAAGCCGGGATGCCGTAAAGGAGTTAGCAAGTTCGGTTCCAAGGTCATCAATGATTAAAAGATCACAGTCGAAGATATTCTGTCCGGCAGCAGAAGCTGCAACGTCCTTCTGGAAAGTGTCCTTTTCAAATATATCAAATAATTGGAAGGCTGTAAAATAAATAACGGAATGTCCTTTATCTAAAAGCTCTTTGGCAACGCAGTTTGAAAGAAAAGTCTTACCGACACCGGTTGCTCCATAGAAAAAGAGATTTTCAAAAGAGGTATCAAAATGCTCGATAAAGGACTTGCAGTCTGCAACAGCTTTTTTTACAGTATCATAAGCAGATAATCCGGTTGTGGGATTTATCTGCTCTTTGGAATAGTATGCATAAGAGAAATTCGAAAAATTCTCTTTGGCTAAAATATCTTTTACATTAGACTGCGTATAGACTAAATCAATGGCAGCCTGTACAAAACAATGACAGCGTTCATTTCCAATATAACCGGTATCCTTACAGTCCTTACAGGTGTAAACCGGTTCCAGATAATCAGCCGGATAACCCAGAGAAGCAATCAGATTCTGTTTCTCCCTGCGAAGAGCAGCAAGCTGTTCTTTTAATGAAGAGAGAACAGAGGAATCTTCTGCTCCATCATCAGATAAAAGCTGTTTTGCACTTGCTACTGAGATGGAAGAAATCTCGTTGTCTATTTCTGTAAGGCGCGGACATTTTCCGTAGACTTCCTGAATGCGTTCATCCAGAAGATGCTGATTGTGAAACTGTCTGGCATTATATTGCCGGATTAAAGTATCGTATTGTGAATTATTAAGAGACATGAAATGCTCCTTTAGTATTCCTGAAAAAGTGTCTTAATTATTTAAGAGCTGTTTTTCAAGCTGTTCAAAATTATAGGTACGCTGTGAAAAATTGTTAAACCGGTTGGCGGCAGTCTTGTTTACGGTGACATTGCGGGAAGAAGATGCCTTGCTTTTTTTGTAAGCAGTGTCTAATATAGCAATATCCTCTAAATGGTGGATATTACATTTATGCCAGTTCTCTAAGATGGTATCGGCATACTGGAAGCTTGGCTGATTTGTCGCCTGCAGTGTCCGTTTGCATGCCTCGGAAATGATATCCAGTGTAAATCCAAACTGGCTGGGCCATTTATCTACCAGTTCAAGTTCGTATTCGGCCAGCTTTCTGCCGCTGATTCCAAATGCCTTCATGACACCATAATGTGTCTGCTTATAGGCACTGGAAGAACGTCTGGCATCTTCCGCGGTACGGATAGAAGAAGCAGACCAGGAAAGAGCAATCTTGTCCATATAGCGGATGCTCTTATGACCGTTGTCCACACAGGATTCTACCAGATATTCAATCAGGTCTGTGGAGAATTTCAATTCATCTGACCAGTAAAGAATGGTTTCATAATCCTTGATGGACAAAGGATGTCCGATATAGCGTTCAATAATGAATAATAAATCGCTGGAAGCCTCATCATTCTGGAAAGACAGAATCTGGTCTTTGGTATAGGATG
>ENA-OPAK01000502-OPAK01000502.1-human-gut-metagenome-genome-assembly--contig:-NODE-502-length-14338-cov-2.978926_pt1 | contig 14338 bp, 10 predicted proteins | sample MGYA00241055_ERZ501426 | MGnify/ENA primary metagenome ERZ501426 (study PRJEB25962, sample SAMEA2042626) | human gut metagenome | biome: human gut; feature: human-associated habitat; material: faeces... | reverse complement strand
TGACTTTTCCCTTATTGTAAGTGCCGCATAACAGCCTGCTGTTCCACCACCTATAATAAGCACATCTGTTGTTAATCTGTTTAAACCATTAATCTGCATAAACTTTCCTTTCTCACTGTAAAACTTGTCCACAGGTCTTTATCAGATATATACTAATCTGAAGCTGTGCGTATACACACAAAGCATTTAACCTGGCAGAAACATAACTTTAATCTGGTTAAATATAGAATACGTCATCATCCCTCATACCCTTGTTCTCGCAAAGATATGTCTTTTCATCATCAACTGCGTATATTCTATATATAAGAACGTGAACCTTTTCCCCAACCTGTAGCGGCTCTTTCTCAAGTGACCACTCTCCTGTTATCATTGTTCCTCCAATATTAACAGTTACATCAAGATGATTGCCTCTGAAAAGAATATCCTCAACATAACCTTCCTCAGCAGCACTGTTGTACTGCTGGAGCTTTCCATACTTAGAAAGCTTCACAAATTCAGGTCTTATTATTGCTCTTTTAGCTCCCTGTATCTCATCAAAACCTTTTAATTTTGATATACTATTAACTCGTATACGGAAATTAATAGAACAACAAGAGAATAGAAAAGCAACATTTCATAGAAGTATAGAAGTATCACCCAGCAGCATTACCATCACTTCCTTGGATGAAAAATTAGTTCAGAAAGCATTGCATTGTGTAGAAGAGAATATGGAAAATCCTGAATATTCTGTCGAAAAATTAGCTGCTGATATAGGAATGACACGAATGAGTTTATATCGGAAATTACAGTCAATCACGGGACAAACTCCCACAGAATTCATTCGTAGCATTCGATTAAAAAGGGCAGCACAATTGTTACAGAATTATCAGCTCTCAATTGTGGAAATTACAGACATGGTAGGCTTCAATACTCCACGTTATTTTACTAAATGCTTTAAAGAAACATTCGGAATATTACCATCCGAATATTCAAATGCTCATAGAAAAAAGTGATTCTTTTAAGATAATCAGATTGAATATAAGGGATTACTTTGTGTATACGGGCGGAAGCATTCTGTTCCTACGGTGGATGAAAACCGAAATGGAAATGAGACGGAATATATGTAAGCATTTGAACAAATACACATTGTACACTCTAGGGGGTGGTTGTAATTTTGTGCTCGCAATAACAGCCAGCCCCAATTATAATGAACAGATCAGAATTTGAAGAATTAGAATTGCAGGTGCAACAAAGTGGCCTGCTATTGAAGTCGTACCTACAACAGATAGGTGTAAGTCATTCAACATATCACTACTGGCACAAAAATGTTCTGTAGATAAAGACAGTCTCAAACAAGGGTTGACTCCAATCAGTTTCAGACAAACTACTACGGAATTGACCTTGGGAAAACAAGTGTCACAGGGTGTATTTTTGCTATTTCCCAACGGACTCCGTGCCCATTTTGGAAGTGGATCAGAGAAATAGTTGATGGAACTTTCGCCCCAAAGTCTCCAAGGCTGCCATGTTTAGTCTGAACGACACGATGTGCTACTTTTTGTGTCCCGGCAGGACGGATATGCGCAAGGGTATCAGTTCGCTGTGCGGACTTAGACATGAGAGGATGAAGAGCGAAGTGAAGAACGGCGATGTGTTATTTTCATCGGGTTTGGCCGTAAACTCATGAAGCTGCTTCATGCGGAAGATGGCGGCATGGTTATGTACATCAAACGGCTGGAGGCATGGCGCTTCAAATTGTCGGAATACGCCCCTGAGTCAAACAGTTATCCCATGGAATGGCGTGGCCGAAGGCATTCAGGAAAACCTGGAACAGAGACTCCGGCGAAATGCAAGGAGTACCATGTATAATCTGTTTTATTGAATAAAAATGCTGAGATTGTTGTGTAATCTATAAACAATTAGTGTTTTACATTGGTAAAAAAGACAGGAAATGGACGAAAAGGATATATTACTCAAGACGATAGAAGGGTTGAATGCCTCTGTTGCTTCATTGTCTGCCATCAATAAAGACCAATCGGAACAGATCAAGAATCTGAAGGAATGTATCAAGGAGTTGACGGCCCGGGTTACATGGCTGAACCACCTGTTCTTTGAGCGTAAAGCTGAAAATCTCCCAGTCTATAGTCCCCGGCATGCCGGATCTCTTTACGAATGAATTTTCTGGACTGTAACGTCAGGCAAGAAGAAAGGCATGACGAGGCAGTGGAAAAGATAGAAAGGAATCATCTGAAAAAAAGAAACGGAAGCACTGGAACCGTAAAATGATTGAAGAGTTTCCCGTGCTTGAAACAGAGGTGATAGAGCCGGACGGTGTGGACCTGTCCTTATATCGTAGAATAGGGGAAGAGGTAACTCGGGTTGTCAGGCACAAACTGGGGATGCTTTATGTAAAGGAAATCAATGCGCTCAAGGACAACATGCAGCTTCCATCCGAGGGACAGAAAAGTGTGGAGGTTGCTCCCATGCCGCTGATGCCTGTCGACAAGTGCATCGCTGATTCCCAGTCTGCTTGCTGAAATCCTGCTCCATAAATATTCATAACTGTCAATATAAAAAATTAATAATCTAACAACGAAATTTCAAGAAGCTCTAAATCAGGAATGAATATACTCAATGTGGATAACTGAGAAGATACATGATGAGAATAAAACTAGAATAAATCTCTAATTGTTTGTTGGACAAAGTAAGCTCTTTCATTTGGATTATGCACTATATTTCTGCTTTTATTCCATATTATATATCATTTATTATTATAAATGGTCGGAAATTAACACAATATGGAATGAAAACAGGGTTTTATGGGGTTATTGAGTGCTGACAGGCGGTTTCTCCCTGTATTGAGTAGGGGAGCAACCTGTATGCTGTTTGAATACAGTGCTGAAATATCTGGCGGTCGAGAACCCAGTCTTATCTGCTATGTCATTGACACTTAGTTCTGTATGGAGAATGAGCCAGATAGCTCTCTCCATACGTATTTTGGTTATATAGTCGTTGGCTCCCATATCTGTCAATGCTTTCAGCTTATTGTATAAAGAAGCTCTGCTGATTCCTATTTTGTCGCAAATGAATGGAATACCCAACTGTTCGTTATCCAGATGTTCTGTGATTATCTGGTTCAGGCGATTTAAAAATTCTTCATCGGCCGAACTGAAGGTTCCTTCTTTGGGTAGCGGCAGAGGACCGATGTCTGTATAGCGGGTACGCATCCGTTCCCGGTTATGCAGTTGGCTACAGATAATCGCATATAGCATACTTACTTCAAAAGGTTTTGTGACGTAGGCGTCTGCTCCGTTTTTATAACCATATAGTTGGCTTTCTTCGTCATTACGTGCAGTGAGCAGTATAACCGGGATATGGCTTATTTCCAAATCTTCTTTTATTTGTTTACATAGCTCATAGCCGTTCATACGGGGCATTTGGATATCGCTTACAACTATATGAGGACGTTTTTCCCGGCAAAGACGCAATGCTTCCTCTCCATCGGCGGCTACCCATATTGTTTTAAACCGGTCTTTCAGGGCTGTTGCCAGATAATCGGTCAGGTCTTTGTTGTCATCTACTACTAATAAGGTATGGTTTGGGGCTGTTTTATTTTCTTCCTGTTGTTCGGGAATGCTTTCTGTTTCTTGCGTGGGTGCCAAAAGTGTATTCAGATATTCTTGTGGGTGCAGCGTGATATTTCCCGGTTCGGTATTTAATGGAAGTTCGAACCAGAAAGTGGCTCCCGGGCTTCCGAAATTCTTGTTGTCGTAGGCTCCAATGTTGCCTCCGTGTTGTTCGACCAGTATTTTAGAATAGGACAATCCGATTCCTGTGCCGGGACGACTGTTGTTGCCTTGGTAAAAGCGGACAAAGAGATTGTTGGTATCCACATCTTTCAGTCCCGGACCTTGGTCGGAAATGGATATGCGTACTCTTGTCTTGTCTTCCGACAAACGGGTTGAAATACTGATTGTACTCTCATCGGGAGTATATTTCAATGCGTTAATTAATAGATTGGTCAGGATAGTAGTACATTTTTCTTTGTCGAAGCACAAGGTCTGAATCTCCGGTTCAGGTTGATAGACGAGCGTGATGCCCCTGACGGAGGCTTCTGGTTTAAAATCGGAAATCAGTTGCTCTGCCCATTCATCCAATTGTATGCTCTGGACATGGAGTGTGCTTTGTCCTACTTCCATCTTGCGAACATTCAGAACAGTATTCAGAATGTTCTTCATCCGTTCAGATTGTTTACAGATGCTTTGGATCAACGGATAATTTTCGTTGTCGGCGGTAAGTTTATCCATTAGTTGTTTCAAGGGTGCATGTATCAAGGTCAGTGGAGTCCGGAGCTCATGGCTGATATTGATAAGAAAGCGTACTTTTTCTTCGTATACCTGCTGCTCATGTTCTTTCATTGCCCACTTTAACTTGGTTTCTTTGTTACGCAATAACAGGATGAAAATGAGGATAACGCTAACGAAGATAAAAAGGGTGCAACTTAGGATGAACCAGCCAGATTTATACCAAGGAGGCAGTACTATCAGGGTAAGAATATCATAGTCTGCTGTCCAGTCACCGTTGCGGGTACTGCAGGCGGCTTTTATGTGATAACTGCCTGTTGGCAGGCTGCTTAAGTTTATTTCCGGTAAATAAGAATAGATGTTTTGTCCGTTCAGTCCTGTAATGGTGTATCTATACATGGGTTTGCGGAAAATATCCTTATTACGGGTGATGATTTTGATGATGATCGGTTTGCTTTTTTCATTGACACTGAGTTGGTGGTCATTTGATATCCGGTCGTAGACACGTTCTCCGCCCACTAGGATGTCGGCCAGTTGAAGAGTGGGGAGAAGTGCGGGTTCGTCAGGTAAGTGCCGGTTGATATGTAGCAAGCCGTTTACACCTCCCATATAGATATCTCCGGAGGAAGAGAGTAACCGGGGTTTCTCCAGATATTCGTTTTGTACCACTCCGTCCGGTTCACCGAATAAGATGAACTTCTTTTCTTTAATCAGATATGCGAATAATTTTTCTTCCGTTCCTATCCATACACGCCCTTGCCGGTCACAAATGAGCGAGCTTATTTCATTAATCAGGGTATTGGGGACAAGGGTGTATTGCTTGGTAACCGGATTATAATAACTTAAACCATAGTTACTGCCTATCCATAGCAATCCGTTCTCGTCTAGTGAGACAGAATTGAACACGGTGTCTGTTTGACAGGTAAATATAAGCTCCAGTTCGTTGAGGCTGGAGTTTATTTTATAGATATGTTCCAAATCGTGCAGATAGCAATCCTCTCCTGTGCTGTTTATGGGTAACAATGTACCGACAATATCAGTGATGCCTTTTCCCTTGGTGATGGGAATGAATTGCTTTTTACCAATATGGTATTTATAAGGTGTTTCGGATAACATCAAAATGGTTTCAGGAGTATTTTGATATACATTGACTGTTTTTCCCCGATGGCATAAAATATCATTAATGCTGTCGTTGATAATGACAAGCGGCTGATATCGGTGGGTTTCTTTATGAAAGATAAACAGGCCTTGGCTGAATAGCGAAACCAGTAGATGGTTTTTGTCCATGCCGGTGATGGAAGCTACCTTTTCTTCCCAGGTAGAAAGTATGTGATGAAACTTTCCGGTGGCCGGGTCGAAGAGGTTGATGCCCCCTCCGTCTGTTCCGATCCATATTTGGTTGTCATTGTCTTGATAAATGGACAGGATTGTTTTCTCGCTCAGCCCGTAATTCTGTCCCGGCAGCACGTCTTGATAAGTTTTCATTCCTACCTCTTTAATATTGATTAATCCGTTGCGTACACTTCCCGCCCACATATTGTTGCTTTTGTCGTTATATAGACAAAGAATAGAGTTGGCAGGCAAGGAGTAACGATCTCCCGGAATGTACCTCAATGTCGATATCTTGCCGGTCTGCGGATTGAGAATATGGATTCCTCCGCCGTCTGTACCCATCCATATTTGTCCATTATGCTCTTCTAATGATAGCACTACATTGGTTTTGAGAGGAGAATTTTGTGTATGATAGGTCTGTAATTGTTTTCCATTGCGGTCATAACAGCTTACTCCCTGATTGTAATGAGCTACCCATACATTCCCTTTTTTATCAATCAACAGTGAGATAATCTGTTCACTGTTGAAGGGAACAGGACGGGTGTTGCCCGTAGCGATATCAATAAACAGAGCTTTTGCCCATCGGTTGGTGGCCAGGAGAGTGCGGGAATCCCATTGGTAAAGATTGGAAATATGATACTTGCCGTTCGGCTTCAACGTATGGAACAGGTTGATAATATGGTCTTCATAGTTGTATTTGTATAGTCTTCCTCTTCCCCCGAAGATTACTCCGTCCTCCCATAGGCAAAGAGAACTGGCTATTACCGGATTGTTGTCTTTATCCCGCACAAGGGTAAACTTGTCTTCTTTTTCATTGTAGCGGAATACTCCCTTTTCTGTGATGGCCCAAATGGTATGTTCTTCATCTTCCAAAATATGTGTGACATTACCGCGCAGATATCTTCGCTGTTCGTAACCGTCGAATCGTCCGATTCCTGAGCGTGTCCCTATCCAGACATATCCTTTTTCCTGACTGACTTCCATACAGCGTACCATGGAGGAAAGTCCGTTTTGAGAGGGGATTTGTTGGAAAAAGTACTGTTTGGCTTCTGATATAGAATGCAGTAGAGTGAATAGAAGGAGCAAGGACAGGATTCGTATGTTGTGGGCGGATGTTTTCATTGCTTACTCAAGGTTTGGGAACAAAAATAGTTGATTGTCTTGAATAACACAACAAAATGACGTATGAATAATGCGGACAACCGATAAAAAGTCTCTTTTTGGCTGATTAATTCCTGTCTGCTCCTTCGTTTCCTTTTATTTTGCTATAGCATCGTAAACAGCTTTTGCCATCACTTTCGCTCCTTCTTCATTGGGATGGATATGGTCGGGGAATAATTCCGGCATTCCATCCATTGCGCTGTGAAGGTCAATGACAGGCAGCTTGTTTTTCTTGGCAACCTTCTTAATCATAGGTATAATCTCTTTTGAGATGATATCATCATTAATGCTTTCTCCGGTAAGATATGCCTTTGAAGGATAGCATAGATAGATTTCAGGTTGTGAGGGAAGGGCTTTAAAGGCGTCAATCATGGTTTGTGTATCTTTTATGAAATCTGCTTTATATACCCAGTTAAATGACTTGCTGTCATTAGTTCCTAGTTTGATAACAACGATATTGGGGTTGAACGCCAATGCTTGTTGATAAGCTTGTTCTTTCATATAAGGGTGATCACCTTTATTCAGCATAGTACGTGCGCTGACTCCAAAGTTTTTCACCCAGTATTTATCTCCTAGCAAACGGCCTAGAACGGAGGGATAGCTGTCGTGGCTCCGGTTTTTGATTCCTGCTCCGTAAGTAATGCTGTTGCCTACACAGGCTACACGGACAGCATCTTTACGGGGAGCTTTGAAACTGCGCAACCAGGCGGATAAATCGTTTAACATCTCATTCTTGTAAATGAAGTTTTCGCGGATACCCCAGCCATGTCCGCCACTGGCATAAATATGGAGTACGGCTGGTACATGATTCTTGTGTAGCCCTAGGTAATAATTTACTCCATTGGCAGGAGGAACTGTCTTGTCATCGTCACTGTAGGCGATAAAGGCGCGGGGAGTTTCTTTGGTTACTTGTTTCTCATTGGAAAATTCGGTTTCCAGTTCGGCGGAAGCGTCCTTACCTAAAAGATTATCGTGAGACCCTATGTGAGTATAGGATTTATCCATGGTGATGACAGGATAGAACAGGATTTGAAAGTTAGGGCGGAGTTCGGGGCGGGCATGTGTGGCGATGGTTGAAGCTAGATGCCCTCCGGCAGAGGAGCCCATTATACCTATATCATATGGATTCAGATTCCATACATCGGCACTGTCGCGTGCCATTTTCATGGCAGCTTCGGCGTCCGAGATGGGGAGAGTGCGGTCACCATGAGGCATCCTATATTTCAGTACAATCAGTGCGATGCCTTGTTTGTTGAAGTAAGGTGCCCAGTCATAGCCTTCGTGGTTGACAGCCAGTCCGCCATATCCGCCACCCGGACAGGCTACTATGGCACGGCCTGTCGCTAGCTCGGGAGCCGGAAGGAAGACGCGGAGCGAAGGGGTGTCAATATCAAACGGTTGGGGAGCCTTTTGGGCGGCCAAGGGAAAAGATGCTGATAAGAAGAACAGCAGGATCGTTAAAATAGAAAGTTTTAGTTTCATAATATATTGATTAATGGATAAAAACATATTTGGAGATACAAAGATACTTGTTTTTGTATTTGGGTCGGTTGTCATTGTCTTTAAAAAAACAATAGCCAGGTTTCCGACTTTGTTTATTCCTCCTCCAAAATTGACTATTTCTCGGTGAAATGGACCTTTTTAGCTAATTTTGGACTTAAAAATAGTGATTATTGTACCTCTTATACCTCTGTTTTCCTCTACATTTGCCACAGATTAAAATAATGTTAACTATCATAAATTACTAATTTAAATTTAATTCTATGAAGAAGAACCTCTTTAACGTTTTTCTAGTGTGTGTCTTCTGTATGGCAGCAATTCCAGATATGTTTGCCCAGCAGATAAAAGTAACAGGTAAAGTTACTGACAGTACGAACGAGGGGATGCCCGGTGTGAATGTACAAGTGAAAGGTACAACCACGGGAACCATTACAGATTTTGATGGCAATTATTCTATTGATGTCCCTGACTCCAAATCTACATTAGTGTTTTCTTTTATTGGCTATGTGACCCAGCAATTGCCGGTAGGAGGGAAAAAAGTATTGAATGTTCAGTTGAAAGATGATACTCAGACATTGGATGAAGTAGTGGTAGTGGCTTATGGTACGGCAAGAAAGAGTGATTTGACCGGTGCTACCGCCAGCTTGCGTCCGGATGCTAACGATGCTTCTAAAACAGCTTCTTTTAATAATCTGTTGCAAGGTAAGGTGGCGGGGCTGAATGTAACTTCATCTATGGCTGCTCCGGGAGCTGCCAGTTCTGTGACAATTCGTGGCGCTAACTCATTGCGTGGAGATAACCAGCCTCTGTATGTTATTGATAATGTCCCGCAATCTTCCACCGGGGAATTTGCAGAATCGGCTATGGGTGGCGGTGATTTCCAGATTGCGCAGGATCCTTTAAGTGCTTTGAATCCTGCGGATATTGAAGATATCACTGTATTAAAAGATGCCTCGGCTACGGCAATTTATGGTTCCCGAGGTGCGAATGGTGTTATTATCATTACGACTAAAAAAGGGAAAGCAGGTAAGGCTAAAGTAAACGTGACTGCAAACTTTACCATTGCGGATGCCCGTAACCTGCATAATATGTTGAATCTGGAACAATACGCTGCTTATGCCAATATGAAGGCTAATGCCGGCGAGGAAAAGTACTATCCGCAAGCAAATGGCGAGATGCATTATGTGTATGGTGAAAACTTGGATAAATATAAAAAAGATCCTACCAACCCTGAATACTATCGTGTCTTGAGTTATAAGAACTGGCAGAAAGAAGCCTATTCATCCGCTTTCTCTCAAGTTTATTCTGCATCGGTCAGCGGAGGATCGGATGCAATGACTTATTATGTTTCGGGTGGCTTTAAGGATATAAAAGGTATTGTAAGTAATACAGGTATTAAACAAGGTGATTTGCGTGCAAACCTTACGGCTAACCTTTCAAAGTCCGTTACTATGGCGCTTGCTTTGAATGGATCTATCAAACAAAATGATATGATGACCGGAGGTAATACGACAGGTGGTATTGCCGGTTCATTGGCACGTACAGTACTGGATACAGCTCCTTATGAAATTCCGGCAGACGACCCGACATTACAAACGGACATGGATGCAAAAACTACTGTTTATAGCTGGCGGGATGACTATGATGATATAACGGATGATAAAAGCTTTGGCGGTAGTCTGGATTTGAAATGGAATATTTGCAAATATCTTTCGTATAATCTTCGTGCCGGGGGAAATGTGAATATAAACGAACGTGCTCGTTGGTATGGTATGCAGCTCACTATCGGTGCTAATGATCAAGGTGTGCTAGCCATGGCTAACTTGAATAAGACCAATTATAATATAGAAAACTTATTGAATTTAAATATTGACTTGGCGAAAGGTATTCATCTGGGAGCTACTGCTGGTGTAACTTATGACGGACATACATTCTTGAATAAGAATGTGAAGGGTACTCGTTTCTCTAATTTTGACTTACGTACAAAAGGGTTACACCTTGCTTCTGTGAAGACTCATGAACAACCTACCCAAAAGGATTATCAGTTACTGTCTTATCTAGGTCGTATCAATCTTTCTGCTTATGATAAATATTTGCTTACTGCATCTGTACGTGCGGACGGATCAAGTAAATTCAAAAAGGGTAACCGATGGTCTTACTTTCCTTCCTTCTCTTTAGCTTGGCGTATGGAGCAGGAAGAATTTATGAAGAATATTAACTGGTTGAATCAAATGAAAATACGTTTAGGTTTTGGTGTTACAGGCAATCAGGGCATTAATCCTTATGCTACTTTCTCTGATTATTCACAAATAATAGATTATGCAAAAGCCACAGGGGATCAGATTTTGGCAATGGCGGTAAGCAATTTGCAGAATGACGGGTTGAAGTGGGAACGTACATCTTCTTGGAATGTGGGTTTTGATTTTGCTTTTTTCAACAGCCGTCTGTCAGGATCAGTAGATGTATATCAGAAAAAAACCAATGATTTGCTTATTTCGCGTTCATTGCCTGCTTCCAGTGGTTTTGCAAGTGTGATGTTGAATCAAGGTTCGTTGAAAAACAAAGGTGTTGAAATTAGTTTGAATGGAGATATTCTCCGTAACTTGAACGGTTGGAGTTGGAGTTTGGGCGGAAACATTGGTTTCAATAAATCAAAAATTGGTGACCTGGGTTTTGCACCGACAGATTTTGGAACCTTGAAAAATGTGCGTGGATATCAGGGAACTTCTATAGGAGATCATTTTGGTATTGCTAATCTTTTCATTGCAGGTGAGGCACCGGGATTGTTCTTCGGATATAAGACTCAAGGTATTATTCAGCCGGAAGATATTGTAGATGGAAAAGTTGCTTATACGGCTGCTGACGGATCAACAAAATATTATTCCAGTTCTGTGGCCAATGACTTGGGAGCCGGTAATATAAAAGCGGTGGATATGAATGAGGATGGTGTTGTGGATGAAAAGGATAAAACCATTTTAGGCAATCCGAATCCGGACTTTACTTATGGTTTCCAAACTCGTATTGCCTGGAAAGACCTGTCTGTCTCGGCTTCTTTTAATGGTGTGCATGGTAATCAGATATTGAATACGAATATCCGTTATTATACGCCCTCTCGGCAAGCTGGTAATTTGACACAAGAAGCATTCCGGAATATCTGGACGGAAGAGAATCATTCAAATCTTTATCCGTCGGCTACGGCGAATGTAAAGAACGTGGTTTATGACCGTTATATTGAGGATGGAAGTTACTTGCGTTGTTCGGATATCACTTTGAATTATACATTGCCAAAATCTTGGATGAAGAAAATCGGCTTTCAGAATATAGGTGTATTTGCTTCGGTTAAAAATGCATTTGTCATCACTAATTACAGTGGATACGATCCGGAAATCAATTCGTTTGCTTTTGATGGATTACGCCCGGGCATTGATATGAATGCATTTCCAAGCCAACGTTCTTATGTCTTTGGATTAAATGTGGCCTTTTAAATAGTTTAACCGATAATTTTTTTTGTAAAATGAAAAAACTAAAATATATATTTTTATTAGCAGGTGCTTTGTTATTGGCATCCTGCGAATCGTGGCTGGATGAAGACCCGCAATATACGATAAATACAAAAACTCAGTTTAGTACTGTGGAAAATGCCAAACAGGCTTTGATGGGATGTTACGGATATATGTCGGCTGATAATGCTTATGGCCAGGCATGGCAGGAAGTAACATTTGGATATTGTGGTTTTGGATGGTCACAAACAAATGGCAGTTCTACAGATTTATTGGTCTCTATGGACGGAGGAATTGATGAAACTATAAACACAATGGCGTGGAGAGGGATGTATAAAGTGATTGGTGAAACAAATGCATTCATTGCCAATATTGCCGATAGTCCGTTAGAATCGGCTGATAAATTGCCAATGGAAGCGGCTGCTCGTTTTTTGCGTGCATTGGCTTATTATAATTTGGCAGTTACCTATGGAGATGTACCTTTAAAGACCACTCCCTCTGCTCATGACGGAGTAGCTGTTCCTCGTTCTCCTAAAAATGAGGTCTTTGAATTGGTACGTACTGACTGGGAGTTCGCTTATGAGAATTTACCGGAAAAAGATGATGACGGTTTTGCAACGAAGTGGGCAGCGAAAGCGTATCTAGGAAAACTTTATCATACTTTGGGCTGTCAGGGTGATAATACGGCTTGGGAGAAGGCGAAAGCGTGTTTTGATGAGGTAATGCCTAAATACCGGCTGGCGGATAAATTCAGTGATTTGTTTGTTGATTATGTACAAGGTTCTCCGGAATCTATTTTTCAATTGAATTTTGCACTTGCAGGTTCTACCACCCGTAACCGGGGTAGCTGGCTGGTCGCTCCTAATGGCTCTTGTAATGGGCAGGCTTGGGACCGCATACGTGCTTCAAAAGCTTTGTATGATTATTTTTGGGCTACTTATCCCGGTGATCCACGTATTGAAAGCACATTCCTGACTTATTGGAAGTCTTATGCCGGAGTAGGAAAAGGTGAGAAACCTAAAGAGGAGCCTATAGCTTCGGCGCGCGCTTACGCAATGGTCAATCACACCGTCATTTACAGCCGCAATTCCGCCGCCTGTTTTTGTACTAACCTTAAAGTTGCAGTCATAAACAAACAAATCTTTTACAATGCCTTTTTCTCCGATAAATTCAAACAGTCCGCCGTACTCGCCTGCGGAAATATTAAGTGCGCCTATGCTGTAGCCGTTGCCGTCAAATGTGCCGTTAAACGGTTTGTTTTCAGCAACAGAGCCGATTCCCTGTGCCCAGCTTGAATTTTCATCTGCGTAAATATTATTTACAAGAATATAATTCTTGTCGCCGTATCGCTTGTAATCGGTTCTTACAACCTGTGAAAGTTTTACAAGGTCGCTGTAGGTTTTTATAATAAATCTGCCGTCGTCGTCCTTGTCAAACTCATCGGGTGTTCTCTCAAAGTTTGAATATATATTGTCAAAGTCCGCATAATAAACCGTACCGCCGTTAAATACGGGGTAATCGTCAGGAGTAAGACCGTTGTCTATGTTCTGATACCAAGCCTGTGTGCTGCACACGTCGTCGGGCATCTCCTCTCGCATCCGCCGCACCTGCTGCCAATCGCACCGCGCCGCCATTTCTCCCGGCGTCAGCAGAAGCTCCTCTGCCTGCCGTTCCCTTTGCCGCTGAAACGTAACCACCTGCATTCCTCCCTTCATCATAAGGTATGCGGGAGAATGCGCAAAAAGAATGCGCGGACGGAATTTCCGCGGCAAAAAAATGCAGAAAAATACCGGAAAAGTCCGGAAACCCCTTGACGAAAACAAGAAAAACAACTATGATAATATATGTGTGCTTTGCGTCAAAGTAAAGGGGGGAAGGTGGATGTATATGGTCGATTACGAGGGTACTATGCCCATTTTTGCCTACGCCTACCTGACCCACGACCGCCGCTGGACAGGCCCGCGCGCCTACCGCATCACCATCTATCAGGACGACACGCTGATGTTCCGCACGTTCAACGAGCGGGAAGAGGTGCTGGACACCGATTTCTTCTATCTTGTGCCGGGAACGGCGGGAAAGCTGACCGTGCAGATTGAACACGAAGGCTGGTGGATGGGCACGGTTCCGCTGCTGATTCAGGCGGATTCCAAGCCGCATAGCACGAGCATGTTCGGCTTTTCGGGGCATCCGATGTTCCGCTGCGAGGATTTAGGGAACATGATTGCGCGTGATTTCGGCAGCCACCGCGGGCAGCTGGCGCGTGGATTGTATTTTATGCTGGAAAACACGGCGATTCTGCTGCGGCAGAGTAATTTGATATTGAAGCTGGATAGTTTCGAGTGGGACTGGGCGAAGGCGCAGATATTTACGCCGGCATACGCACCGCCGGAGACGACCGCGCCGACGGTTCCGCAGAAGGAAAACGTGGGGTAAAGGCAGATAAAGCCTAGGGTAAAGGCGGATAAAGCCGCTTCACCCAAAGCGTAGGGAAAAGCGCTCAAGCCGGGCAACAAAAAAAGGGTCAAGGGGCAATGCCCCTTGCAGGGTCAAGGGACAGCGTCCCTT
>ENA-OPAK01000482-OPAK01000482.1-human-gut-metagenome-genome-assembly--contig:-NODE-482-length-14674-cov-3.731651_pt1 | contig 14674 bp, 10 predicted proteins | sample MGYA00241055_ERZ501426 | MGnify/ENA primary metagenome ERZ501426 (study PRJEB25962, sample SAMEA2042626) | human gut metagenome | biome: human gut; feature: human-associated habitat; material: faeces... | reverse complement strand
TGAAAGGATGTATCAGGTGTTGGAGAATCTGGGATTTACAAAGGGAAATATCCTGGAGCCATCTATGGGAGTCGGGAACTTCTTTGGAATGCTTCCAGAGAATCTAAACCAGTCCAAACTTTATGGCGTGGAATTGGACAGCATCAGTGGCAGAATTGCAAAGCTACTCTATCCAAATGCCAATATTCAGATCAAAGGTTTTGAGAAGACAGATTATCCCAATGATTTCTTTGATGTGGCGATTGGAAATGTGCCATTTGGTGCATACAAGGTCAATGACAGTCAGTATGATCGCTACAATTTCATGATCCATGATTACTTTCTCGCCAAGACGATAGATCAGTTACGTCCAGGTGGTGTGGCGGCACTGATCACAACAAAGGGAACCATGGATAAGGCGTCACCGGAAGTCCGGAAATATCTGACAGAGCGGGCAGATCTGTTGGGAGCAATCCGACTGCCGAATACAGCTTTTAAGGCAAATGCAGGAACAGAAGTCAGTGCTGATATCCTGTTTTTTCAGAAGAGGGAAAGCCTTACGAAAGAAATGCCGGAATGGATAAATCTGGATAGTGATGTCAATGGTATTACAGTCAATCAGTATTTTGTTCAGCATCCGGAAATGATTCTGGGTGAAATGAAAGAAGTGTCCGGTCCGTATGGTATGGAAACAACCTGTACTCCAATGGAAGGAGCAGATCTGGAATTACAGTTACAAGAAGCTGTGAAACACATCAAGGGAAGCATGGCACCAGCAGTAGATGTGGAAACAGAACTGGATGAGATGCCAGAGAGTATTCCGGCTGATCCAAATGTCCGAAATTACAGCTATACGGTGGTAGATGATCAGGTATATTACCGTGTCAACTCTTTGATGAATCAGGTGAAAATGCCTGCCGCCACTGCAGAACGTGTGAAAGGCATGGTTGCAATCCGTGATACCGTCCGGGAGTTGATTGCCATGCAGATGGATGAATCCGTCACAGACGAAGAAATCCAGAAACAGCAGGAAAAACTGAATCAGGTATATGATACCTACACAGCAAAGTATGGAGTCATTGGAAGTAATGCCAACAAACGGGCATTTTCTGATGACTCTTCTTATTGTCTGCTGTGTTCCCTGGAAGACTTGAATGAAGATGGAACATTGAAGCGGAAAGCAGATATGTTTACAAAACGAACCATCAAAAAGGCAGTAGCAGTAACCAGCGTAGAAACAGCGACAGAAGCGTTAGCATTATCTTTGAATGAAAGAGCAAAGGTGGATCTGACCTATATGGCACAGCTGACCGGAAAGACCGAAGAGAAAATCACAGAAGAACTGGTTGGAGTTATCTTTAAGAATCCACTGACAGACCAGTGGGAAAGCGGAGATGAATATCTGTCCGGAAATGTCAGGGATAAATTAAACACTGCGAGAACCTTTGTCGAGAGTCACCCGGAATTTACACCGAATGTTCGTGCATTGGAGGCAGTTCAGCCCAGAAATCTGGAAGCATCCGAAATTGAGGTGCGTGTTGGAGCTACTTGGATTGAACCTTCAGATTATCAGGATTTTATGACGGAACTGCTTCATACGCCACGGTATCTTGCACAGAAGGAAATACAGGTAAAATTCTCTGAGGTAAATGGAGAGTGGAGGATTACAGGAAAGAATGCCGACAGTCCGAGAAATGCGTTTGCCTATGCAACGTATGGAACTGAGAGAGCAAATGCCTATAAGATTCTGGAAGATACCCTGAACCTGAAAGATGTACGCATCTATGATAAGAGTGTCAATGAGAATGGTGATGAGATCCGTGTCCTAAATAAGAAAGAAACCATGCTGGCATCACAGAAGCAGGATGCCATGAAAGCAGCATTTAAAGACTGGATTTTTAAAGATCAGCAGAGGCGTGAACGACTGGTAAAGGTGTACAATGAACGATTTAACAGCATCCGTCCCCGTGAATACGATGGTAGTCATTTGACTTTCCCAGGAATGAATCCGGAAATAGAGCTTCGTCCGCATCAGAAAAATGCAGTTGCACACCAGCTTTACGGAGAAAATGTACTTCTGGCACATGTAGTAGGAGCTGGGAAAACCTACGAAATGGTAGCAGCTGCAATGGAAAGTAAAAGACTGGGATTATCACAGAAGAATCTCTTTGTCGTGCCAAACCATTTGACGGAGCAGTGGGGAGCAGAATTCCTGCAGTTATATCCGGGAGCCAATATCCTGGTAGCAACCAAGAAAGATTTTGAACCGGCAAACCGGAAAAAGTTCTGTGCAAGAATCGCTATGGGAAATTACGATGCTATTATCATTGGACATTCCCAGTTTGAGCGTATTCCAATCTCTGATGAGAGGCAGGAAGCTATGCTGCGGAAGCAGATTGATGATCTGGAAATGGCAATCCAGAGTGCAAGGTATGAACAGGATGGCGGACGTTATACCGTCAAACAGATTGAAAAGACCAGAAAGACACTGCAGACAAGGCTGGAAAAACTGAATCAGAAAGAGAAGAAAGATCAGGTAGTTACGTTTGAAGAACTAGGAGTGGATCACTTGTATGTCGATGAAGCACACAGTTATAAAAATGCGTTTCTCTATACAAAAATGAGGAATGTAGCTGGGATTGCACAGAACGAAGCACAGAAGTCGGCGGATATGTTCAATAAATGTCAGTATCTGGATGAGATTACCGGAGGAAAAGGCATTACCTTTGCTACGGGCACACCGATCAGCAATAGCATGACGGAATTATATGTTATGCAGCGGTATCTGCAGAACAGCAAATTGCAGAATATGGGACTTGGATTGTTTGATTCCTGGGCTTCCACTTTTGGAGAAGTTGTCACGAGCATCGAACTTGCACCGGAAGGAACAGGATATCGAGCAAAATCAAGATTCGCCAGATTCTATAATATCCCGGAACTGATGAATATGTTCAAGGAGATTGCAGATATCAAGACTTCCGATCAGTTAAAGCTTCCAGTGCCGGAAGCGGAATATGAAACAGTGGTGCTGAAACCAACAGAACAGCAGAAAGAAATCGTAGAAAGTCTGGGAGAACGTGCAGAGGTTGTCAGAAACGGTGGGGTAGATGCCTCGGTTGATAATATGCTGAAAATCACCAATGACGGAAGGAAGTTAGCATTGGATCAGCGTTTGGTGAATGAATTATTGCCAGATAATCCAGAAAGTAAAATATCAGTTTGTGCAGAGAAAAGCTATGAAATATGGAAAGACACAGCAGCACAGAAATCTGCACAGTTGATTTTCTGTGACTTGAGCACACCGAAAGGCGATGGCAGTTTTAATGTTTATGATGACTTGAAGCAGAAACTGATGGAGAAAGGTGTACCGGAAAAAGAGATTGCTTTTATTCATGATGCAAATACAGAAGTAAAGAAGACGGAGTTGTTTGGAAAAGTAAAATCCGGACAGGTTCGTTTTTTGATTGGTTCGACAGCAAAAATGGGTGCTGGAACCAATGTGCAGGACCGTCTGATTGCCCTGCATCATCTGGATATTGGTTGGAAACCATCTGACTTGGAACAGAGGGAAGGACGTATTATCCGTCAGGGAAACCATAATAAAAAGGTTCATATCTTCCGGTATGTAACAGAATCCACATTCGACAGTTATATGTGGCAGTTGATCGAGAATAAGCAGAAATTCATCTCCCAGATCATGACCAGCAAAGCACCTGTCCGAAGCTGCGAAGATGTGGATGAAGCTGCACTTTCCTATGCGGAGGTCAAAGCACTTGCAACCGGAAATCCGGCAGTAAAAGAGAAGATGGCATTGGATGTGGACGTAGCAAAGTTGAAACTTTTAAAAGCGAACCATATGAATAACCAGTACCGACTGGAAGATGATATTGCAAGGAATTTTCCGCAACAGATCGCAAAACTGACAGAGATCATTGACAGCTACAAGGCAGACATCGCACACTTTTCCGAGCATAAAATCACAGATCCAGAGCAGTTTTCTATGGAAATCAGTGGCAAAGTGTTCACAGAAAAGAAAGAGGCAGGAGCGGCTCTTCTGGCGGTCTGCAAAGACATTAAGTCTGTAAATGCAGCTATGGACATTGGAAGTTATCAGGGATTTAACATGAGAATCCAATTCGACAGCTGGAGCAAAGAGTTTATCCTGTCTGTAAAGCATGAATCGGTAGCTAAAGTTCGGTTGGGAGCCGATGCCCTGGGAAATATCACTCGTATCAATAATCTTTTAGAAAGTTATCCGGAGAAACTGGCAGAAGCAGAACAACGGCTGGAAACGGTACAGGAGCAGATGACAAATGCCAAAGAGGAAGTCGGGAAGCCATTTCCAAAAGAAGAGGAACTGAACCAAAAACTGGAGCGACTGTCAGAGTTAAATGCACTTCTCAATATGGATGAACGGGAAGATACAGAAACAGAGCAGTCGGAATCAAAAGAGAAAGAAGAAAGACCGGCACGAGGTTCTATCCATGAGAAACTGCAGATTTATAAAGAAAAGAGTCAGCGGGAAAGTGAAACTGGCAAGGAAACCAGAAAACGGGACTTCGGTCTGGAATAAAGAGGAAAGATGGCATAATTTGGTAGAAGAAGGTTCTGTCGGTTATGCCATTTTTTAGAACACAGGAGGAATTTATATGGAGAGAAATATGATAACAGGAAAAGAAACGCAGAAAATGCAGGAATTTACGCAGGAACAGATAGACCGTGCAGAACACATGGGAATAGCGCTTACAGTAGATGTAAAAGAACAGATTTTTGAATATGCAAATCTGATTGGCGAGGAAGAGAAAGTAAGGACGTTGGTAAAAAATCTGACAGATGCAATCAATCAGGCAGATGAAGATAAAGTAGAGGAACTTCTGGATGATGCAAAAATGGATATTCAGGACCTACCAGATCCAACCATAGGTAAGCTGGAATTACGTGATTATGGATATACAGCAGAAGACATGGTGCCGCTTAGAAAAGAAGCAGCTTTGGATTATCACAGAATGGGTTCTAAGATTTATTGCCTGGGCAGCGATGGCGGTAAGGGAGAGTATGCAAGTAAAGAAATGATACAGGCACACGAAGGGCTGTTTGGCATGGAATTACAGATGTGGGAACGGATAAGGGATCAGGATCTGGATTATGCCGATGAAGATTTTGGAGCATTTCAGGAGCCTATGAGTGTCATTGACCAGGAAGAAGCACTGAAATTATACGATGCCGGAGCAGATATCTATCTGATCACTAATTTTTCATCACCAATCTATGTCACGGAACGCAAGGAAATCGAACGAGGACCGGAGCATTATCAGATGTCCATGGCAGAACGGGAGCGTTTCCGTAACCTGGAATGGGAAATGCAGAAATATCCGCAGATTCAGTCTTTGAAAGAGGCAAACCTGTTGTTAGGAACAAGGCGAACCTTTGGTATTTATCAGATCAAAGATGATTCACCGGGCGAAAATTATGCATTTATGAATATGAGTTTTATTGAAAGTCATGGTATGCAGATAAAAAAAGAAGATTATAAGCTGGTCTATGTTGGAGAATTACTGGGAAATACGTCACTGGATGATATTTTTGAAAGATTCAATATTGATAGACCGAAAGATTTCCGTGGGCATTCCCTGTCTGTCAGTGATATCGTAGTTCTGAATGACGGAGAAAAAGTAACCGCTCATTTTGTAGACAGTATCAGTTTTGAACAGCTGGATTCTTTCCTGAATCTGGAAGAACAGGTTCTTAGTGAACTGGCATATGAGGTAGGAGAACGTTATTTTGCTATTCAGAGGACAGAAGAAGGATACGATTATTCCTTTTACGATGAAGATTTCCGTCTGATGGATGGTGGCGTCTATGAAAATGATGAAATTTCTATTGAAGAAGCGGCAGAGGAACTTCTGGAAGACGAAGGCTGGACTGGAGAACGCATCCGTGGGGATTATGATCAGTTGATGGAAAAAGTAGAAGAAATGGATGAAGTTGTAATGGCAGAGATTCAGAAAAGCCAGGGCGAATATAAGCCTTTGGCAAAGGTGGAGGAACTGGAAGAGGCGAATTATAACATGATTGATAGTTCGCCTTCCTTTTTTGGTGGTATGAATCATTATGACAATAACGGGCATAAAGTAGGTGAGAGTCGACCAGGATTCTTTGGCGGTTTAAACCATTATGATGACAAGGGGCATAAGCGGGGGCATAGCAATCCAGGATTTTTAGGTGGATTCAATCATTACGGTTAAAACTGCACAGAGAGCAGCACAAGCGGCAAGGGCTGCGGCAAAAGCCGCCGTGGTTACGGTAAAGGCGATTGCCAAAGCGACCGCACTTGCCATTAAGGCGATTATTGCCGGAACGAAAGCCTTGATTGCCGCTATCGCCGCAGGCGGCTGGGTGGCGGTTTTGGTTATTATCGTGATTTGCCTGATTGGTATGATCCTCGGCTCAGTATTTGGCATTTTCTTCTCAGACGAAGATTCCGGCACTGGAATGAGTATGCAGACCGTTGTGCAGGAAATCAATACCGAATACGATACCAAGCTGCAAGAGGAAAAGAACTCGGTATCCTATGATGTTCTTGAAATGAGTGGCAGCAGAGCCGTTTGGAAAGAGGTGCTTGCCGTTTACTCTGTAAAAACGAATACGGATCAAGATAACCCCCAAGAGGTTGCCACAATGGACGATGGCAAAAAGCAACTCTTAAAAGACATCTTTTGGGAGATGAATCAAATATCTTCCCGAACAGAGAGCAAGACCGAAACAGTTATTACCGAAACCGATGACGGACACGGTAATATCGTGGAAACTGAAAGCACGGTCACACAAACCTATCTGTATATTACCGTCAGCCACAAGACTGCCGAGGAAATGGCGGCGCAATATGGTTTTAACGAAGAACAGAAAGGCTACCTCGCTGAACTGCTTGCAGATGAAAACAATTACCTTTGGTCACAGGTGCTTTACGGCATTACAGGCGGCGACGGACAGATCGGGACCGTTGCACTCTCTCTGGTTGGCAATGTGGGCGGTCAGCCGTATTGGTCGTGGTACGGTTTTAACTCCCGTGTAGAATGGTGTGCTTGCTTTGTATCTTGGTGTGCCAACGAGTGCGGCTATATCGACGCTGGAGTTATCCCAAAATATGCAGGCTGTGTCAACGGAGTACAATGGTTTAAGGATCGTGGACAATGGCTGGATGGCAGCGCCGAGCCTGCCCCCGGAATGATTATTTTCTTCGATTGGGCAGACGAAAGTGGTCAGGATGGATTATCCGACCATACGGGTATTGTTCAAAAGGTCGAAAACGGCAAGGTTTATACGGTCGAGGGCAACTCCGGCGACAGTTGCCGAGTCAATGAGTATTCTATCGGTTATTACGAGATTCTTGGCTACGGCGCACCTGCCTATTAAAATACACAAGCCGCCTGCATTTTGCAGGCGGTTGGATTACATATCAGAAAGATATTGTGCCGGTTTGAAAACTAAAAGTCTCAAAATACAGACTTAATAATTGCGATTTCACTCTCAAAGTGCTATAATACAAACTATATTTGGGTGGAGGTGCGGAAATGAAAGTACGGTACAACAAACTTTGGAAACTTCTGATTGACAAGGGAATGAAAAAGAGTCAATTACGAGAAGCGGTCGGGGCAAGCAAAAGTACATTTGCGAAACTCGGAAAAAATGAAAATGTTACCCTTCCCGTGCTGTTGAATATATGCGAATACTTAGAGTGTGATTTTGGCGACATAATGGAAGCCGTACCCGAAAATGAGGTGTAGGATCAATGAACAAGAAGATTTTAATTGTGGATGACGAAAAAGAAATCGTTGATCTGCTTGAAGTGTATTTGAGTAACGATGGTTATTCAGTATATAAATGTTATAATGGGTTAGAGGCGATGAAATGTATCAAACAGTCGCAGATTGATTTAGCGATACTTGATATTATGCTGCCGGATATTGATGGTTTTCGACTTTGCCAAAAAATTCGGGAAAAGTTTTACTTCCCTATTATTATGCTTACCGCCAAAATTGAGGATAGCGACAAGATTATGGGGCTTACGATTGGTGCGGATGATTATATAACGAAACCGTTTAATCCTTTAGAGGTTGTGGCAAGAGTAAAGACGCAATTAAGGCGTTATCAGAGCTATAACAGTCCTAATTTGAGCCAATCCGAAGAAAAAGACGAGTATGACATCAGAGGTCTACTGATAAACAGAGTCAGCCACAAGTGCTACTTGTATGGCAAAGAAATAGCCTTGACTCCGTTGGAGTTTTCTATTCTGTGGTATCTGTGCGAACATCAGGGTAAAGTTGTCGCCTCGGAGGAATTATTTGAAGCCGTGTGGAAAGAAAAGTATCTTCGCAACAGTAACAATACGGTAATGGCGCACATTGGGCGGCTTCGGGAAAAATTGAATGAACCTTCAAAAAATCCGAAGTTCATTAAAACTGTTTGGGGGGTAGGGTATGAAATTGAATAAAAAAGAAAAAAACTATCTGCTCTCTACCTTGTTCAAAGGGTATGTAATTCAATGTGCGATTTGCTCTGTGCTTATTTTTGGCGGTACTTTTCTTTTAGGAATTATGGCAGAGGAAATTCTCCGCAAGTATGTATTATTACTTGTATTACAGAACAGTATATCTTTATATAGTGGCTGTAATCGTGTGGGGTGGCTGTATTATATACATGACATACCTACTTTTGAAAAAAGTAGTCGCCTATGTGTACGAGGTACAGGCTGCGACAGGAAAAATGTTCGATCAGAATGTCAGTTACATTGAAATGTCCCCGGAGTTGAGTGAAATCGCCGCTAACATCAATCAGTTAAAACAAGAGGCTGAAAGTAATGCAAGGCTTGCAAAAGAAAATGAGCAGCGAAAAAATGACCTGATTATGTATCTTGCACACGATTTGAAAACACCGCTTTCTTCTGTAATCGGGTATCTTACTTTACTGCGTGATGAGTCGCAAATCTCAAAGGAACTTCGAGAAAAGTACCTTTCAATCACTCTTGGTAAGGCAGAACGGTTAGAGGATCTGATTAACGAGTTTTTCGAGATAACACGATTCAATATATACGATATTACATTACAATACACGAAAATCAATTTAACTCGCCTGCTGGAGCAACTTGTATATGAATTTAAGCCTATGCTCAAATCAAAGAATTTGCAATGTAATCTTTGTGTTGATGATGATATAATGCTTCGATGTGACGCAGACAAAATTCAGCGTGTTTTTGATAACCTTTTGAGAAATGCGGTTATCTACAGTTTTGAAAATACGGATATCACGATCAGCACACAATGTCAGGAAGATACGGTCAGCATTATTTTTTGTAACCACGGCGATACTCTGCCGGAAGAAAAGTTAAACAGGATTTTCGAGCAGTTTTATCGGCTTGACGCAGCGAGAAGTACAAGCAGTGGAGGAGCTGGATTAGGTTTGGCGATTGCAAAGCAGATTGTTGAACTACACAATGGTACAATCGTTGCAGAGAGCCAAGAGGATCAAAACAAGTTTTCAATTACTTTGCCGTTGGCGTAGGAAAATTGTAAGAATTTGCATAGAAAAAAAGAGGAATATCTTACGAGCAATCAAGAAAATACGGGCTTCTGTTTTGGTACAATAAAAGTATCAAGATAGAGGCTCGTATTTTTTGTGATACAGCATAAGGAGGAATGATGAAGTTGCTAAGAAAACAAATGCTGCTATGTTCTATTTTGTTTCTTGTATTTACGCTATCTGCCTGCTCTGCAATTGGGCAGACAGACGAAAACAATCTTACAGATAGCGCAACATCCGCAGAAAAAACGGTATCAGTTGTACGAGGGACAATTACTCCAACCGTTTCAACGCAAACGACTATTGTTCCGGCAGTACCGTTTATTATTTTCTCACCCGAAAATGGCATATTTAATACAGCGGTAGAATTAGAAGAAAAAATCACTGCCGGGCAAATTATTGGAACTGTGAACGGCAAAGAATTGAAATCTCCGGTGGATGGTACAATTACCTCTATTGCCCCATCCAATGAAAGCGTACCGAGTAATTATCCCGTAGCGATAGTGCATTATACAGGATTTGCCCTCAATGTAGAGGCAGATAATTTTTTGAGTACCTTACCGGAGTATGCAGAGTTGAAAGCAAAATTTCAAGTATATGATGGTGTAGGACCAACCGATATGATTGCCGTGGTGTCGCCTGCCGCAGATGAAAATGCGTTTACGGGAATCGTGCCGCAAGAGGGCATTCTGCAATGCTTGATCAGTCAAACAGTCGATGTGAAATCGGGGCAAAGTGCAACGGTAGTCATAACGGCGACAACGAGAAATGATGTCCTTATATTGCCGCTGTCGGTAATAGCGGGTAGACAAGGGACGGGATTGGTTACTGTAATTACTCCGAATGGAGAAAGAGTGGAAACAAAAGTGACATTGGGTGTGACAGACGGAGCCAATATAGAAATACTGTCCGGCTTAGAGGAGGGCGATGTAGTTTCTGCTACTCCGCCAAACCTTGATCCGAGGGGGATTTGATAAAATGAAAGGAATTTCCGAAAAGACTTTAATCAAAATAAAGGATTTGAAAGCAAGCGTCAAATTGAATAATGGCGATATGCTGACAACAGTAACCAACGCTAATATGGAATTGCAACGAGGGCGCAGTTATGCCATTGTCGGAAAGTCCGGCTCAGGCAAAACAAGCCTTATATCCATTATTGGCTTGTTAAATCGGGAATATGAGGGCGAGTACCTTTATGATGGTATATCTATTTTTGCTTTGAAAGACCGTGATCTGTCTATACTGCGAGCCAATAATATCGGATTTGTATTTCAGAACTACTCTCTGATTAAGCACTTGCGGGTATGGGAAAATATCGAATTACCCCTACTCTATGCCAAAAAGTCGTTTACCGCCAAACAGCGTCACGAGATAATTACAGGCTTGCTAAAAAGTGTCGGCTTAGAAAGCAAGGAAAATGATTACCCAATCAATTTGTCCGGCGGTGAACAACAAAGAGTTGCAATCGCAAGGGCGCTTGCAGTATCTCCGGAAGCCATTTTATGTGATGAGCCTACGGGAGCGTTGGATAAAAAGACGGGAACGCAGATTATGGAACTGTTGCACAGCGTCGTAAAAGAAAATGGAATTATGCTGCTGTTGGTTACGCACGATCCTGATATTGCAGATACCTGTGATACGATTTTTGAAATGGATGGAGGGAGGATAACTTGTGCTAAAAATGATACTTAAAGACCTTCGTCTGTCTCCACTTAGAAGTATTCTGACAAGTGTTTCAATGCTTGTAGGCATTATCGCAATGCTTGGATCGGTATTAGTTGGTACGCTTGGACGGGAGTATTTGATTTCCGTAAACGCACAGGTATATGGCTGGTCACCTACTTACTCATTCGTGATAACGGAATCCGATTTTCACGATAGAAATAAAATAGAACAATTATTCCAGAGATTTGAAGCCATTGATGATGTAGCCGCTGTTACTTTTTCTATGGGAGAAGATATTCGATTTGCACCAATGAAAGATTTAACGCCAATACCGCCGAATGATGTTTACCAAAACCTGATGGCTTTTGATTTAGTTTGCACCACGGAGGCATATAGTCAAGTCTATAATCTTCCAATGACATCCGGTAGATGGTTAGAGCCTTCGAGTGAGGGCGGATCGCTTGAAGTGGTCATAAACAAAGAAGCTAAAAACTATTTTAATGATTCGCCCTATGCTGCAGGAAATGTAAAAAGCACACTTTCGTTAACCCCATTCAATATTGTCGGAGTAGTAAACGATGGCAGGGATTTTCCGACTATCTATGCGGATTCTGCGGCGATCCTCAATTTCGCACCAGCAATGTGGCAAGTACAAAATGCAAATGTGTATTGGCATCCCACAACAGGACTGACAATCGAACAGATACATTCTGCCCTTGGCGACATTTTGACTGATACCATTGGCGGTTACTGGGAAAGTGCTGGGCGGAGTGATATTGGAGATACCTATGATTCGGTATTGTCCATACTGCAATTAGGGCTTTTGGTTACTTCGCTTTTGTTGCTGTTTGTTTCCGTATTAGGGCAGATCAATATCGGACTATCTTCATTGGAACAGCGCACACATGAGTTGCTGATCCGCAGAGCGATAGGTGCTTCACGAACAAATATTGTGGCATTGGTTTTAGGCTCACAGTTGATTTTATCAATATTCGTTTGCTTTGCAGCTATTTTGATTTCGCTGATTTTGGTGCATTGTATTGGAGCGTTGCTCCCTGTGGATTCCCCGGTGGGAACACCGAGTTATCCAATCAGCGTTGCTGTTGTTGCAGTTGCTGTGTCTGTGCTTACAGCATTATTGGGCGGATTATTACCAGCATTGAAAGCAGCAAAATTAGAGCCTGCATTGGCTCTTAGATAATAAAACTCAATTCAAGGAGGAAACAAAATGAAACGAACAATCTCAAAATCCGAAAGACCGTACAGACTGTTATTGTGTGTTATGATTTCTTTGCTGGTGATTATGCTGGCAGGCTGCTCCACTTCTTCGGACTCCGACACAAACACAAGAGGTTTCACGGACTTTGCTACCATTGAAGAAGAATACCTAACGACCATTGAGAGTTTGAATTGGCCGGAGGGCTTTACGCCGCCTGATGCTTTGGAAGGCGAAGATACGGGAGCGTCTTTTCAGATAGGATATGGCGATACAAGAGCATCTAACCTTTGGGAATATTCTTGGATGCAGGAATGGCTTGATACTTACAATACGGATTCGGAAAGGGCGGCAAAAGCCTTAGCTGAACTCGAAAAAGCCTTTGATATGCCTTATATGGGAACAGATCGCTGTGATGACGCCACACGCAAATATCTTCGTGATAATATTGATAAAGCTAAGTTGGGAGATCCGTCTGGATTTACAGAGTGTATTCAGGCAAATTATGCCGATTAAAAATGGCACATAGGAGTTTTGGTGTTGGGAGGTGAGCACATATATGCAGAGAAAACGCCGTAAGAAAAAACGATTTGGAGTATTTTTGTTTTTGCTTGTAGTTTGTATCGGCATAGGTATAATGTTTGTGCCGTGGGCAATGCAGCCGGAAAATTTCAGAGAGGTAAAGAATAAAATAAATGGTTTTCTCTACAAAGAAGATTTTCCTGACTCTTATAATGCAAAATCGCTGATTTTGGTGGATTGTTCTGATGATGAAATATTTGTTTCAAAAAACGAGAACGAGCCACAAATTCCTGCAAGTTTAGCCAAGCTGTTTGTTATTGAGTATGCGTCAACTTTAGCAGACCTTGATAGTATCGTTGTTGCAGACTATGGTGCTATTTCACTCACGAAACCTGGCTCGTCTGTTGCTCAAATCAAGGAAAAAGAATACTTTTTACACAATCTATTTGCGGCAATGTTAGTACCGTCAGGGAATGACGCAGCTTATGTGGTTGCTGATTATTGTGGAGGATTACTTTCGCCGCAAGCAGAAAGCTGTCAAGAGCGTGTGAGGATTTTCATGGAGAACTTAAACCTGCATTTGCAACAGCAGGGGTACTTAGACACAGTTTTATATGATCCGAGTGGTTTTGATATGGAGGCACTTACCACCACTTTAGATTTGAAAGAAGTAGTATATCGGTTGTTGGAATACTCGTGGTTTAGAGAAATTGTATCTCAAAACACTTATACGGCAACACTGCCTGATGGCAGTACACAAATATGGCAGAATACAAACGCCTTCCTTGATCCGACATCCGAATATTACAACGAAAATGTATGCGGAATTAAGACTGGCTCTCTGTCTGACGACTATAACTTGATTGTGCTTTATCAGCAGCACGGAAAAGAGTTTTTGATATGCAGTTTAGGCTCTCAGTCCGATTCCTCTCGTTATGACGATGTGAATTTTATTCTGAAAACGATTGATGAATCGTATTATCTCACGCAATAAATCTTATGTTGTCCAAGACAAAAAACTAACCAAGGGGGGTGATAATATCGGACGAATCGTAATAATGGAGTTCAAAGCACAAGACTCAACAGCCTTTGACGATATGCTGGCTTTTGTAAAACAGCACCCTGATTTTGAAAAATTAGAGATTTCATATGAGCCGACATTATCCCTTTCCGGCTTAGAAATCAATTTGAGCCGGCGCAGAGTTATCAATAACGGTCAGGAAATTGAACTGACCGTCAAAGAGTACGATATACTCTGCTTGCTCGCAGCCAATAAAGGTCGTGTTCTTACATGGATGACATTTTCTACAAAGAAGAAAAAGCATAAACGGAATAAGATTGTTCGCAGGAGCATCACTGGATGAAAACAGTGGTGCTTTTTGCGAATTAAAAGCAAATTTTTTTTAGACCAACAGGTAGTGCAGAAACTCTTAGGTCACTCAATATTGGCAATGACAACCGATTTATACACGCACGTTTCAGAAGAAAAGAAAAAAGAAGAAGTAGCTGAACTGAAAATATTGGCTTAAATTTGGAGTAAAAATAGAGTAAATCAGAAGATAAATAGCGAAAAACAGCGTAAAACCAACATTCTCAAGTAGATATAAATATTGTTCAGAAATTAATATTTCAAAAAACGAGGATGTGCATTTTGCATATCCTCGCTTGCGTTATAAGAGACTATTTTTTCTTTTTCTGTAACATCTGCATCATCTG
>ENA-OPAK01000465-OPAK01000465.1-human-gut-metagenome-genome-assembly--contig:-NODE-465-length-15019-cov-5.246926_pt1 | contig 15019 bp, 14 predicted proteins | sample MGYA00241055_ERZ501426 | MGnify/ENA primary metagenome ERZ501426 (study PRJEB25962, sample SAMEA2042626) | human gut metagenome | biome: human gut; feature: human-associated habitat; material: faeces... | reverse complement strand
GATTTCAACCTCGCGGCACCCGCTGTGTGGGTTGCTGGATTTCATGGAATTGGACGCCAAACTGTCAAAACTGTATGCCTTCGGCGGTTCGGCCACAAAGAGCGTTTGATCTTGCAATGTAGAGAGGGTTGCGCTTTTTTCGGTCTGCACCAGCGCACCTTTTCCGCCGCCCTCACACCCAGAGCGGATTTTCAGAGTGAACGCTCGATCTGCTGTTCCAGCGCCATTTTCAACAGCTCCGGCAGCTGCTTGCCCCGGCGTGACGCCCGGCGCAAAATGCCCTCGCAGGCTTTCCGGCTCAAATAGTATTTCTCCGGCACGCCCACCTGTAAGATCGAGGACAAGCGAGATGCGTAGGCGACGTTGGGGGACACCCCAATACTGGGCGTCCATAGTTCGCCAAGCAATGCTCCAATCGTTTCCGGTGATGAGTCCTGCCTTTGCCCATTTGCTTTTGTCAGGTCCAGGGATTGAAATGACAGCTTCTTTGATTCTTGCCAGTTCCTCCAAGACGGCTCGGAAGTCCTCGCCTTTGTTTGACGAGAATGCTCCGGGGACGTTTTCCCAGACGATGAAACGGGGAAATCTGCCATCTGTTGCACACCTCATTTCTGTTATAATACGGACGGCTTCAAAAAACAGACCAGAACGAGAGCCGTCCAGTCCGTTCCTTTTTCCGGCAATACTCATATCCTGGCACGGACTGCCAAACGTGATGATATCGACTGGCTCGACCTCCGCACCGTTCATTTTTGAAACATCACCGTAATGCTTCATCTGTGGTATTTTTTTTGTGGTGACAGCTATGGGGAACGGCTCTATTTCAGCCGCCCACAGTGGGGTAATTCCGGCAAGAATACCTCCGAGAGGGAACCCCCCGCTGCCGTCAAAAAGACTTCCAAGCGTAAGTCTGGGAACACACTGATTAAAGCACAGCATATCACATCTCCATTTCTTCTTCATCGTCCTCCGAATCGCCGATAACTACCTCATCATGCCGATTTTCAGCAACTTCAAGCTCGGCGTTTATCTGCGACTGCCGTTCCAGTAATTCTCTCAGCTCATCTTCATGCTGAAATGGCTTTCCAAGCTGCGCCTGTGCATTGGCAAGCTGCCTTTTGGCCTGTTCAAGTTCATTCGATAACCCGGTGAGCTGGTCAGGAATACGCTCATACAGATTGCATAACCTTATCACACCGCCCAGTCCACTCATCTGATAATCACAGGTGTAGTGGGCGTTTGCTTTCAGGGCAAGGGATACGGATATTCCCTGATGTCTTATGATTATCCGGAAGTCATTCAGCGTGCCTATTTCCTTTGGCTCAAGTTCCTGATACTGATCTGACATCATGTATCTGGTTACAATAGCCGCAAGCTCTGTGCCGGCTTTGTTGCGCTCCGTATAAGTTCTGCCGTCAAGAGTCATGTGGAAATTATCCTCGCTCCCTACCGGGGGAGCTGCATTTATCAGCTCGATATCCCTTTTCACATTTTCGATTTGAGTTTCTTTTTGCCGGATTTTAACGGGATATCTGGTCTGAACATCTTCCTCAAAGGTGCGCTGCTGAGAATAGTAGCTAGCCTGTAACAATTTCAGCCGACTGACCTCATTGTCCACCGTCATTTTCTCGGCTATCAGCGGATTGCCGGTCGTTGCGGCTTTCATTTCAGCGAACGTCAGCGCAGTATCATCAATATCCTCGCTGGTGCGCGCGGCTGGCTTTCCGGACATTATCTGCGAGATTATCTGCTGTTTCTTTTCGAGGATCTGCCAGCGGTAGTTATCAAACGTACCCTTTGTGGAATAGTACCCGATGTAAACCTCGGAATTTTCGTTGCCCTGACGTATTCCGCGACCGTTGCGCTGTTCGATATCTGTTGACCCCACCCAACGGAACATCTCATAGTAACAAAAAATTAATCCAGTCTGCCGACGAATTTATAGTAAACATCGAGTTTCTGAATAAGCTCGCCGTCCAAATCTTCCGGTTCATGAACCTCGATCCTGTCAATCAAGGTATTTAGCAGAGCCTGCGTAAGCTCGTCAATATCGGCGTACTGTTTTATTAAATCAACGAAATTTACGGCGTTCTCATCATTCTCACGTTCTGTCTTTATTGCCGCATTCAGTTCGGCAATTCTGCTCTCCAGCTCGTTCTGTTCCGCTTCGTATGTGGCTGAAAGGCTGTTGTAATTGCGCTCGTTAACCTTTCCGTTGACGTGTTCCTCGTATAGCTTCGCAAACAGCCTGTCGAGTTCCGAAAGCCGCTTGTTCGCGCGTTTCAGCTCACGCTCAGCTTGCCGCACATTTTCTTTTTCAGATTTGCCAAGCCGCGCGGCTATCGCTGAAATCATCTGCTTATCATCTCCGAGCGCTTCGCCAGCAAGCCGCTTGATGTCAGCCAAAACCGCATTGTAAAGGTTCAGAGCAGTAATTCTGTGATGTGTGCAGACTGACTTTCCCTCCATACGGTAGTTGTTGCACTGATAATCGTAATTCGCATAGATGTTTTCGCTGTTCCAGTTCCGGTGCGCTTTCGTGAACGTCATAGCAAAGCCGCAGTCGGCGCATTTCACCAATCCCGAAAAGATATTGTCGTACTTTTTCTCAACCTTGCGGGTCTTTTTCCTGCTGGTTATCAAGCGCTGTACAAACTCCCATTCCTCGGGGTCAATGATAGGCTCGTGCATTCCCTCTACAACGAATGTTCCCGCCGACTGCACTGGCTTTCTTTTTTCGCTTTTCAGCGAGATTTTCGGGCGTTTCTGACCACGGACCGCGCCTTTGTAAACGGGATTTCGGAGTATCTCACGCACCGACCCCATCGACCATTTATATATGCTTTCCTCAGTCGTGAGATACCTGTCGTAACACTCCAGTTCTTCAGCAGCCGCTGCAACAGGTCGAGGGACTTTTTCGCTTCTCAGCTGCCTTGCGATTTGGGTTATCCCGATACCGTCCTTGGCCAGCTTGAAAATGTACCGAACGGTAGGCGCAAAGCGTTCGTCGATAAGCAGGTGATTTTTGTCCGCGGGGTCTTTAACATAGCCGTATGGAGCTTTTGTGCCAATGAATTTACCCTGCTTCTGTCGCGTCAGCAGCGAGGACTTGATTTTCTTTGAAATGTCCTGCGCATACATATCGTTGAGCAGATTTTTGAACGGCGTAATGTCCATTGTAGAGCCTTTTGCGGTGTCTACGCCGTCCGTTACGGCTATGTATCGCACGTTGTGTTCGGGAAAATAAATCTCCGTAAAACTGCCCGTTTCAAGATAATTTCTGCCAAGCCGGAAAAGGTCTTTTGTGATAACGCAGTTTATTTTTCCGTCCTCGATATCCGACAGCATACGCTGAAAGCTCGGTCGGTTGGTGTTCGTTCCGCTCCAGCCGTCGTCAATGTAGATCTGGCTGATTGCAAAGCCGTTTTCACGGCAGTAGCGTGTGAGCATTTCCTTTTGCGTCTGTATGCTCGAACTCTCGCTCATAGTGCCGTCGTCCTTTGATAAACGAAGATATAATGCTGTATTGTACTTGGGTTGTCCTGCCATTGTAAACCTTCTTCAAACACGGACAACCGATTATTCGACATCTTTATTATACATCAGCCATCCGCGCTTTGCAAGTATTTTTAAGGTACAATATTCTCGCTTTCCGTACTTTTCTGTCCGGAAAATTTGTTGCTAAGTTTCTTTTCGATCTGCTCGGCAATTATCCTCTTAAAAACTTCCGAAGTCTTTACAGAACCGCTGTAATGCGGCACGACAACGATTTTGATATTCTTCTTTTTCATCGTGATTACCTCCGTTATCTTCTGTCCTTACGATTAACAGTCTGCGACTGTTTAGGCTGTTCGGATTTTTTCTGCAATGATTCTTTTCGCTCACGCTCGGCGCGGATAAGGTCATCTATGTAATTGCCCTCGACGATTTCTTCATAGGTGCGTATGGTGCTTTCGATTTGGGAAAGCTGGATTTTCAGTTCAATGTCGCCGCCGTTTTCGATTTCCTCCTGCAATTTTTCAGCCGTTTTGTAAAGCTGCTCGCGGGATTTTATTTCAAACTCGGAGAGCGTGTTCAGGCAAAGCAGCAGCCTGCCAATTTGCTTATCGTTCATGAAATCATACGGTCGCTGCTTATTCCACTTTGCAGGTGTAATCTCAAACTTTCTCACAAGCGTAATGCTTGTGTTTATCGCAGCGTAGAACGGCTTTTCAAGGGCGTTTGCCTGCATTTCAGCTTGCCTAAACTCGTACGGAATTTTATTTCTGTTTTCAATTCGGTTCTTCAGTGAATACTCGGAATAATCCTCGCCAAGCGATTTCAGACGGAAAAATCTTTTCGCATAGGGCGGCTTTATCGCGATGTATTTACCTCTCCGCACCTCATATTTGCAGTCCTCCAGCAGTTTGATAAAATCCTCGAAATCTCTTGCGGAATACAGTATTCGGTCGATAAAGAATTTCAGCCGTTCGCGGATATTCTGACCCTCCATAGGCTTGAAAGAAGCAAGCGCTTTTTTCACGGACGGCTCGTAATATTCGGGAACATAGATCGTGCTGTTTTCTTCGACGAACGGGCAGCTGACGCGCTGCAACTGTTCAATTATGTACTGCCGCTTCTCGTCGTTGTAAATCTCAATCGGCAGGAATTTCGCGGAGTTCCTTGACCGAAGCTGCGATATTTCTTTTTTCTGCTTTGTCACAGTTTCGCGCAGCATGTCGTTCTGATTGAGGATTTCACCAACATCTGTGCTGCTTAAATCAACGGGATTTTCCTTTTTCAGAGCGTTGATATGCTCCCGTGTGCTTCCAAGGATTTGAGCGTAACGGCGGTATTCTTCAACTGATTTGTGGTCGTGGAACGCTCCAACGACCTGCCGCGCGATATTGTGGTTATTGAGAATTTCCGTCAGCTTTGCCCGTTCGGAACTCCCCCATAAAATCGCTTCTGTTTCCTTTTTACCGCTTGCCGAAAATCCCATCTGCTGAATTGCACGCTTCATTGATACCCGAGTGGAAAGTCCTTGCTTCTGCCCGCGGCATACGGGAACGAAATCAATGTGCAGGTGCGGAGTTGCTTCGTCAAGGTGCATTACGGCGTTAAACACCTTAAGGTTAGGATTTCTTTTCTCAAAATCACGCATATATTCCTCAAGCATGATTTTCGCTGTTTCCCAATTTTCAGAACCGACGCCGCAATTCTCGGAATTCCCGAACATCACGATTATTTCTTGAAACAGCTTTTCTTTTTTGCTTTTTCGGATATGCTCATAGTAGTCTTGGATTTGTCGGTCGGGTCGATTTTGTCTTGCGTTGTATTTGGCGAGAGCTTCGTCAAAAAGTTCGTGGTACAGTTCACGCAGGTCGCACTTTATGTATGTTATGTTGTTCGGCGTTCGGGATTTATCCACGTTGTCTGTGAAGAAATCCCGGTTGTTATGTTCAATGCAGCCGTCGTCTGAACGAAAAGAAATCGACAGCGCTTTTGTTTCATTGCTCATTTTTCACTCCTTTTCAAGCAGCCGCAAATGCGGTTGTAGTCGCGATTTCGGCTATTTTTTTGTCGTTCCGGACGCGTTTGAAAGCTTCCGCGGAATAGGTATAACGCATTACCTATTTTGTCAGCAAAATAGCCTGCGTTAGGGGGGAATATCCCCCTAAGACCCTCTAAAAAAACGTTATATTAGGCAGAATGCCCGTTATGATTTTCAAAGGAAATCTGCGGTATGGTCGGCGAGTGGAACACACGCAAATTCCGGCAGAATCGCCATGTAGTCGAGCTTTCAACCAGAGCGAAAATCGCTCGATTTAGCCTTTTCGACATACATAATAATATCATCGACCGGGCATTTCAGGATTTCGCAGAGCTTGTCTATTGTCGCTGTGCTGACCGTCTGATTATGCCGCAGCCGGTTTATCGTACTGCTGCTGACGTGATGTTTGGTAATCAGCGTGTAGGTCGATATTTCGTGCCAGTCGAGGTAATCCCAAAACGGTTCGTATGTTATCATTGCAGAACCTCCTTTCGCAAAACTGAAAGAAAAAAACCTTCAGGTTTGAAATTTCCGCTTGACATATAATCGCTATTGTGGTATCATAGCTGTAAAGATGACTATTGTGAGCGGTGATGTGATTATATCATTTCGCGGTAGGTCTGTCAAGATGTTTGTGGATATTCGTTTGTAATTCCACAAATATAGTCTTTTTGATAACATTACGAGGAGGAACACTATGGTACCGGAAACAAAAAACACCTGCGAACAGGTGTTTGGAAAAAGATTGAAAGAGCTCCGCAAGGAGCATGGCTACACCATCGAGCAGTTCGCAGATATGGTGGGTATTTCTAAAAGCACGCTGGGCTACTATGAGAATGACAAGCGAATGCCCGACATTGAAATTTTGCGAGGATCGCGAATGTGCTGAACGTAAGCGCCGACTACCTTATCGGCAGAACGAACACGACAGCGCAGAAAGGAAAGATGAAAACCGTGTGCGAGTTTACGGGGTTGTCCGACAGCGCCGCAGAGTTTTTGGCGCAGCTTGTCAAGGATAAGGACTACGAAAAACTGTCCGTAATCAACCACTTGTTTCAAGAACTTTGCGAGGATTACGAATTTTACAGCGGAGAAGATGAAGCTTCCAGTGTGCTAGGGGCACTGTTTCGCTGTTTTGAGAAGTTCACCGGTTCGGAAAATGAGTGGGAGAATTATGTTGACCTCGGCGATGAAAAACGCAAAGAGATGCTTGCTGCGGCTTATAGGCAGTTTATGCTTAATCAGGTTACGGAAGCGGTGAAATCCAGCTTGGAGGGGTATAAACAGGATAATCTGCCGTGGAGAGAATGAAGTAGAATATACCCCATAATGACACATCTTGTACTTTTGTTATAAATGTGATATACTGTAATTATTAATAAATTATCGAGGTAATATTATGATTAATACTGCTTTAGCCATTCTTCAAACTGATGAGCAACGGAATACACTTTCTGATTTCTACCAAACGTACAAGAACCGTTTTTATGCTATTGCCTATTCAAAATTACATGATAGAAATCTTGCTGAAGATGCTGTTCAGGAAGCATTTTCCCGAATTGCATCTAAACCAGAAACATTTTTTTCTCTCAGCCATAACAAAATGATTGCATATACAGATGTTATAATCAGAAATGTTTCAGTAGATATGTTCAGAAACTGTGTAATGAATGCTCCAGAAGAGCTTCCAGAATATGACGAGAATATTCCGCTGCTTGAGGATATAATTGTAGGTTCTCTGCAAAAACAACGATTGATGGATTTTATTGTTGGTCTTCCGCAGCTTCAGCGTGACATTATGGAACTCCGTATTTCATTCGGAATGTCAAATTCTGAAATAGCCAATCAACTTAAAATAAGTGAAAATGTTGTTAGGCAAAGATTATATCAGTCTAGGAAAGCAATTACCGAATTTCTGAAAAAGGAGAATAGAAATGAATCAATTTGACCTTGGTAGTATATTAGATGAACTCCATGAAAAAGAATTCTCAGAATTTTGCAATGTTCCTATGCATCATTTTTCTATAAGGCATCGCAAGGCAATGAAGAAATTATTCAATTCTGGATGTAGCTTGAAGTACAAACCTGTGCGCCTTACAAGACGAACCGCGCTAGTTATTGCAGTAATGATCTTCCTTGCGTTAATCACTGCCGGTCTGATGGTGTATCGGATAGCGGGCTTTAGAGGAAATGTTCACAACGATAATATTCATATGTTTGCTTCAGATGTAACTGGAAGTCCAGATATTATTGAGCGAGAATACTCGCTGGGATATGTTCCTGATGGCTATGAATTAGTAAAGCATATTGGAAATATCGGTGACAATTTTCTAATGCGAGAATTCAGTAATAGCGACTCTGATTCTTATATAATTGTTTACCAATATACTAAAGCACATTTCAATTCTCATTTTGACAATGAAAAAAGGCAAATTGAACGCGTAACAATTAACGGCTGCGACGGGTTTTTGTGGACATCTCAAAATGAGGATTCTTTGTTAAATAAAATTGTCTGGGCAAATGATGATTATATATTCTCTGTTTCTGGCAACTTAAACAAAGAAGTGGTAGAAAAATTGGCTAATAGTACCAAACTTATAAAAAATTAAAATCTTATCATAACAAAAGACTGCCAAAAAAGATGTTATAATTGAAATCCAAAGTAGAAATGAGGGTCAAAAATGAAAAAAGAAGTTATTACGGCTTTTTTTGCAGCTTCAATATTAACCTTTTCTGCAATGAATTATACTTCATTTGCTGCCGAATCTTTATCATATGTACAAACGGTAAAGCCCCGATACTCAATTGAAGCAAACACATATACAGATTTAAGTATAAGCGGCGGCAAAGCTTCGTGTTATTCATTTGTAGAAGCGGAAAAAGTTCAGAAAATAGTTGGAAAACAAACACTTCAAAAGCAGGGATTTTTGTGGACGTGGAGTACTGTAAGCGGTGCAACTTGGACTGATAAAGACAGTTCAAATCATTTGTCAATGTTGCATACTAAATCAGGGTTGTCAAGCGGAACTTATCGCATTGAAACAGTTTTCACGCTTACCGCAAACGATGGAAAGACTGAAACTATTACGGTTTACAGTGAAGAAGTGGCAATCTAATCAATTGCCCTGAAAAGAACAGTATGTAATCAACACACATTTAAGGAGACCAGCTATGAAAAGTCAATAGACAAAAGCGCCAAAAATTAAGCGAGAAGTTTGGCAGGATTGAAAGGTGTATCAGAAGTCAATAGCTTAAAAATAACTCTGGTGAGCTTATGAGCGACATGACCAAGAGCGCCGTAATGGTTAAGCCCCTGAGAGCGTTTAAGGTCGTAGTAGGCTTTGAAAGTAGTGTCGTTAAGGGTAAGCTGCCAGGCAGAATTGATAAGTGCATATCGAAGCAAGGCAGAACCACGCTTGGACATACGGGTAGATTTAGCGGTAAACTGCCCGGATTGGCGAACAGTCGGGTCAAGACCGGCATAGGCGAGAAGCTTGCAGGGCTTTGAGAAGCGCTTAATATCACCGATTTCACCAAGAATGCAGGCGGCATTGACCGCACCGATACCGGGAACTGTCATAAGGACGGAATTTAAGGATTCCATTGCTTCCTCAATGGCAGAATTCAGATCTTTAATTTGCTGTTCCAATAGCTCGATCTGTGCAATGGTTTGGGCTATTTGAATGGATATATAAGGGTTCTTCACCCCGACCGAGGAGAGAGCCAGACTTTTTAGAGCTTCGGCTGTATCTTTTCCAAAGCGCCCATGCGAGGCTTTTGAGAGAAGAGTGCACAAAGTTGATGTGCGTAAGGCGGCAATCTCCTTGGGTGAAGAATACTTCTTAAGCAAAGCGTAGGAAGCAGCGATATGTATTCCTGATTTGAAAAACTTACCGAATTCCGGGAACACAAGATTGACATATCCTGCGAGCTGAATTTTCAGCCGTGCCTTGGACTTCTTGAGGTTTTGGCGGAAGCGGCAAAGCGTTTTCAGCTTCAGGGAATCAGCGTCACGCTGAGAATACAGTCGATAAGAATTGACCATGAGCGATTTGATAATCAGCATGGTATCGACCTTGTCTGTTTTGGTTTTGCGAATTGCAGTTTTGCGCAGAGTTGCTGTCTGAATAGGATTGATGACAGCGAGCCTGAAACCGGATTCGTAAAGAAAACAGATAAGGTTTTCGGAATAAATTCCGGTGGATTCCAGACCGATGAGCAGTTTGCTGCGGTCAAATTCCGACAGCTTTTTCAGCAGAAGGCAGAAGCCCTCGGCATTGTTCTGAAACGCAAACGGCTTTACCAGAACCGCTCCGGAATCGTCCGAAACGGCAGCATAATGCGTGTCTTTAGCAACATCAATTCCAACAAAAATCATAGTGATCACCTCGAAAAAAAGTAGCACCGCTTGTCCACCTGATTTTATCCGCGTATCCTTGCGTGAAATGAAAAGTCACCTGAACGGGCTTTATCCAGCTATAAACATCTTGAATAAAATCGTGGCAATAAACTCCTAAAAACCGTCATGCGGCAGGACAAAATAAAAAGTCCACGGTGTTCAAGCTTATTATATCACATTTCGGCGTGGGTCGCCGAAAATTTGAACAGTTCCTCTCGCTACGCTCGCTCCACTGTTCAAATTTTCCCTTGCTTCGGAGATGAGCGTAAATCTTATGAAAGGATATGATATGGGGCTTAACTATATCATACAAGGTTAATATGTTTAACATTAAGAAATTTATAGCAACAGCAACTATAACGGCATGTGGCTTGGCACTTGCCATTCCATGTTCAAATGTATCAACAAATGTTTCGGCTATATCTCCCCCTATCATAATTGATATGGAGAAAGGACTTGATAGCATAGATGTGCTTTTGGCTTCTCATTATTTTTTAGCTTCATCTCAGAACGATATTAATTTCTGGAGTAGCAATCCCTCTGATTTTGAAATTGTTCCATTGTATGATATCAGAGGAGAAATAACCTCTTATTATGTGGAATTAGGTGATGGTTTCAGCTATGCAGTAATCAACAATAACGTTGAGAATCCAACAGCAATTGAATTTGGCAGAGGCTGCAACCTGAAAATTAGGGCGATTTTAGATAATATAAATAATCCTCACATTATTTATAATAGCCCTGTTTCCGTGTACAATGCCAGTGATATTATGACACTTTCGTATGATACGGATATATATGACAATTATCCCGATTTATGCGAACCTAACCCCAATCTTGCGAATATAATTTCCCAGCAAAAAAGTCTTCTTGACAGCACTCCTATGCCTTGTGGTGACGGCGATTATGGCTTTATAGATGGAGCAGATATACCATCGGGCAGCTATAATACCAGTAGTATATCTGGTTATCGTAATGTTCAATGGATAAGTACAGGTGAAACCGCAAGTTTTGCACAAAATCATTGCGGTTCTGTTGCTGTTACTAATCTAGCGTTATACTTTACCGAAAGAGGGAATGTAAATCTTATGGTGGATAACAGCCGAATTGAAACTTTTAAAGCTGTTCACAAGGTTGTAGGCAATGGTCCTAAAATGACAATTGCAGAAGATGCAAAGAAATACTTTAGCAATTGTAGATACACTTTAAAATACTCTACTGATCACAGTGTTTATATGAGTGATAGAATCGCCGCAGAAAACAAAGCAATTAGAAATAATAGACCCTGTGGTATTCTGTTGGAAGATGGAATTGATTCGTGGCATTGGGTAATTGCTGTTGGTTACAGGAATTACACAAGTGGTGACAGTTACTTTCAAATCGTTGACGGTTGGTCAAACAATGCATCAAAATACTATAAACCCGGAGAAGGTTCCAACTGGATCTCTATGACAGAATATTGGGTGTGATTTATGAATAGTATCCTTACTCGAAATCTAAAAAAAAAGATCATTTGCTGCATAGTCGGAGTAATTATATATCTCGGCTTACAGGCGCTGTCTATGACACTTTTAAAAGATGTGTATACTTTCCGATGGATGGCTGATCATCTTTATTGTTACACCTGGATAATAGTTATTGTGCTTATTGCTTTTGATCAAACATTGTTGTCTTATTGCATTATCTTCGGAAATCTTTTTGGAACAATTATCGGAGAAGTTCTTGGCAGCTTTATCAAAAATCAGCGTATGGGGAATATTACAACCAATATGAACATTGGAGAAATCGAATATCGTTCCTTACATCACGGCGTACTTATTTGGTTTGTAACGATTATACTGTTTATAGGCGCAGGTATTGCAGCAAAAAAATTCACCAGCAAAATGGCAAAAAAATAATTAGGAGGTTACTTGATATGAAAAGAAATCTGATCATTATTGCAGTTCTACTTGGAAGCCTTGTTTTATGCTCTTGTACAAACAGCGCTCAAGAGAACAGCAACATCAGTTCCGGCTCATCTACAGATGAAAACTCATCAATATCGGAATCCTATACAGTGACTGAAAATGGGATATATGATCGAGCAAAGCTGTCGGAGTTTGAATATACCCCCTTGGCGGAATTTGATACAGATTTCTTGAAAGAGAGCGGTTGCGATCAGATAGGCGATTGCTATAAGCGCGCTCAATCACTGGCATTATGGCTGAGTTATGGAATAAGTGATTTCCCGACTCCCAACGGTACTGGCGCATCGACTGAATCGGCAAGCATTGATGTATCAGAATCGGGAGGTGAACTCTACCGTTATTATTTTACCGGAATAAGTTATGACAGCTTTTATAAAGCACTGCTTGATGTATTTACCCAGGAAAAAGCAGATGAATTGATATCTGATGCAGCAAGCAGAATATACTCTTACGATGGTGCTCTGTGGATCGGAGCTGTCAGCGGCGGGGGTGATACATCAGTAGTGAAAACTGAATATCAAGTGACAGACAAAACTGATGATCGAATCGTTCTGAAACGTACAACTTGGCATGTCAATATTGGTGAAGAACCGATTTATGATTCAGCCAAAGATGATGAGTATGAAAAGGAATATGCCGATTACAGTTTTGTTAAAACAGAACAAGGCTGGCGCGCTGACAGTATGCCATTACGGTAATTTGAATTATCGTTTGGGGTAAATGAGCCATCAAGAAATGAAACTCTCTCAAAAGTTGACCTTATTGCAGGTGAGCTTTATGGGAGAGTTTCTTTTATTTGCATTATTTGTCGAATTATCGGTCGTCCTTTGTTCCGTTTGGTATGTTCAACATCCGAGGGACGATATGGGGCGTCAAGGTGGTGCAGGGCAGAGAGCTTCCGCTGAATATTCACGCCGGTTCCAAGCTTTCCGGTCGAGCCGATAATGATTTTTATTTCGGCATTGTTGACCTTTTCAAACATGGCAAGGCGCTGTTTGTCGTTGGCAGCGTCATGCACGAAAGCTATTTCATTTTCGGAAAATTCGCCAGACCTCACAAGCCTGTCCCGGAGCGCCTGATATACAGAGAATGCGTCCTTTTTAGGCGTATTTGTATCGCAGAAAACAGCCTGCGTCGTGCCGGGCTGAGCCTTGTTTATCTCAATTATCTTATCGGCACAGAGAGCAACCTTTCCGCCGTCGAACTCCTCCGCTTCCGGATCGAGTATCCGTGCGTCAAGTGCGACTTTGGTCATGTATGTGCAGACAGCAAGCATATTATCCTCGTCCGGCTGAACCATTTTCGCTTCGATTTTTCGTGCGCGCTCAATTCCCTCATCGGTCTGCAATTCCTGCTCCGGGGACTTTTCGCAGATTATCATTTCCGGTTTTCCTTTCTGGATCGCCGGAAGTTTAAGGTTCATATCAGCCGTCTTTGCAATGTCGAACACCTCGCCGAACAGATTGCAAAGCTCATTCAGATTGACGAAATTAGAAAATCTCGTCCGTGGGCGGAACCCATCGCCGCTTGGCTTGACTTCGATTGACTGCGTAACAACGCCGTACACAGAAGCCCAGTTATCGAAATAGCTGATATTCATATCGTCCAGCGTCTGTTTTTGCAAGAGATACTGCCAGACGAAAAGCTCCGTGATGGAATTACTGATGGGCGTTCCAGTAGCAAAAACCACACCGCCGCCGTGATTCAGTTCCTGAAGATAACGGCATTTCATCTCTATATCAAAGGATTTCTGCGAGTTCTGATTTGCGTTCACTCCGGCGACGTTGTTCATCTTGCTGAAAACGGCGAGATTCTTGTAATTGTGCGCTTCGTCCACAAAAAGAAAATCACACCCGAGTTCCTCGAATGTGATGAAATCGTCTTTCTTGAACGCAGCCCGCATTTTCTCAATCTTCTGCGTAATGCTTTTTCGCTGGCGTTCAAGCGCCTTGACTGTGAATCTCTCGCCTTTTTCAGCTTTGGCGAGATTTATTGCGTTTGTGATCTCGGTCAGCTTGTCATCGTACATTGCCTCCTGTCTTGCTAATGATAGCGGCATTTTTTCAAACTGCGACTGTGGAATTATAATTGCGTCATAATTTCCGACGGATATTTTTGAGAGGAACCTCCGCCGCTGAGATTTCTCCATGTCCTTTGAAGTTGCAACAAGTATCCTGGCTTCCGGAAAGAACCGCTGAAATTCCTCGCCAAACTGTGCTACTACTGCATTCGGCACAACATACATCGGCTTATTGCAGGCTCCTATGGATTTAAGATACATTCCTGCCGCCGCCATAGCCGCAGTTTTTCCTGCGCCTACTTCGTGAGCCATCATGCAGGTGCCGGTGGCGGCGATCCGTGCGATAACGTTTTTCTGGTGCGGGCGCAGCGAAAGATTTGGATTCATGCCGGGAATGGTGATATAATCGCCGTTGTAGGTTCTCGGCTTTATGTTATTGTAAAGCGAATTGAAGATATCCTCAATCGTAGTTATCCGGTCATGGTCTGACATCACCCATTCGTGAAATGCCTGCTCGATTTTGTCCTGACAGGACCGGGCAAGTATCGTTTCCTTTGCATTGAAAATGCGCTCTTTTTTGCCGTCCGCATTTTCCCGATAATCATATATTGCCGCGCGTTTCTGGTTCAGCAGAAGCTCGGTCAGCTCGTATGCGTTTGCCCGTTTTGTACCGAAAGTCTGGGTCGAGAGTACATCGCTCATTCCGCTTGCGTTTTTCACTTTCCATATGTTCATTTCGGGTGAGTACGCAACAAATATATCTTTGGAATAAATGCCGTTCGACTTGCGCCGTAGCCATTCCGGAGTCTGAAATGTGTCGTAGATAAACTGCTGGAACATCTCTGCCGGAATGTAAATCGTTCCGAGTCTGAAACCTATGTCCCCAATATTGACCCTCGGCGGCTGATTTTCAAGCAGGGCGGTGACGTTTCTCTCAAAATCCGGGTCGGATTTGGCTACTTCCTGCGCCAGAGCCAGCTTAGAACGGACGTGTCCGGAAAGATATTCCTCTGCGATTTCCCAGCCGGAATATCTGCCGCCTGTATTTTTCGCCGGATTGCAGAAAATTCGGTCGCCGAGTTCCTCGATGATATCGTCCT
>ENA-OPAK01000464-OPAK01000464.1-human-gut-metagenome-genome-assembly--contig:-NODE-464-length-15057-cov-2.962338_pt1 | contig 15057 bp, 10 predicted proteins | sample MGYA00241055_ERZ501426 | MGnify/ENA primary metagenome ERZ501426 (study PRJEB25962, sample SAMEA2042626) | human gut metagenome | biome: human gut; feature: human-associated habitat; material: faeces... | reverse complement strand
GTTCATTTTCCGCGTGCGCGAGTTCGAGCAGATGGAGCTTGAGTTCTTCTGCAAGCCCGGCACCGACCTTGAGTGGTTCCAGTACTGGAGAAGCTACTGCAAGAACTTCCTGCTCTCCCTCGGTCTGAAGGAGGAGAATATCCGCCTGCGCGACCACAGCCCTGAGGAGCTTTGCTTCTACTCTAAGGCTACCACCGACTTCGAGTTTATGTTCCCGTTCGGCTGGGGCGAACTCTGGGGCGTTGCAGACCGCACCGACTACGATCTGACTCAGCACCAGAAGACCTCCGGCAAGAGCCTTGAATACTTCGACCCCGAGACCAACGAGAAGTACATTCCGTATGTTATCGAGCCTTCCCTCGGCGTTGAGAGACTGTTCCTTGCAGTTGTATGCGACGCTTACGATGAGGAGCAGCTCGAGGACGGCACCAGCCGTACAGTAATGCACCTGCACCCGGCTCTGGCTCCTGTTAAGGCTGCTGTGCTGCCGCTTTCCAAGAAGCTCAGCGAGAAGGCAGGAGAGCTTCACGACAAGCTTGCTAAGTACTTCAACGTTGATTTCGACGACGCTGGCGCTATCGGCAAGCGTTACCGCAGACAGGACGAGATCGGTACTCCGTTCTGCATTACCTACGATTTCGACACCGAGACAGACGGCTGTGTAACAGTACGTGAGCGTGATTCCATGCAGCAGGTTCGTATCCCGCTGACTGAGGTCAAGGCTTACATCGAGGAAAGAATTTTCTTCTGATATCCTGTTTTAACAATATTGCCCCTTCCATTCGGGAGGGGCAGTTTTTATAATAAAATCCCCCTTCCGGCTGGAAAGGGGGATTTTTGTCAACTATTCGGGCGCCCGTGCGCCTAGTAATTTAGCGTCCCATGATTTTTCTGCGGACGAACATCAGCAGAAATACAGCTCCGCCGGCGGCTGCGGCTATTCCGATGATCAGCATTACCGGGTGAGATTCTGTGTCTACGCACTTTATGTAGAGGTCGACTATATAGTTGTCAACTTCGTCCCTGGTGTATCCTGCGGAGATAAGATAATCCCTTATAAATCCTTTGTCCTGGCTGTCCATCTTTGTTACCTTGCCTTTGAAGTGCACAGGGCTGATGTCCTCACCGTTAGACCATGCGTCGTACTGGTCGTCGAGGGAGTTTATCAGCTCGTCAATCGGGGTGTAGATACCCATGAAGCAGTCGTCGCCTGCGTCTATCAGATAGAACTGGCCTATGGATTTATTCTTGTCGTCGTTCACGATTTCCTCGTACGAGCCGTAGTTTACCGGGAGGTCGCCCTCGATCATCATGCCTTCCTTGAAATCGCTCCACTGCAATGTGCTGTAGTCGGCTCCCCTCTTGGCGTAATCAGCCATTTCTCCGCTGATCATCACGATGAACGCAATTCCTATTCCCAGAAGCACTATTCCCGTGTAGAGAAGCCTCCATGTTCCAAATCCAACTCTCATTTCATTACCTACCTTTTGTTCAGTTTGTTTTTCCGGCGGTTATGCCGCCAAAGTTAATTATACCATAATTATCGCTTTGTGTCAATATTTATCCGGAATTATCAACAGATGCCTATATGTGTTAAATTGTAATATAACAAATTGTAAAGTTTTTTGTTAATCGTTACTCTTAGCGGAATCTTAACAGTATATCGGTTGACATTTGCGAATGGTTATGGTATACTTTTAGTATACACAGAGCAAAAATATCCCAGTAATAAAAAGGAGAAGGAACGTATGTGGACGATCACGGAAAAGCAGTACACCAACGAGGACGGCGAAAGTTATACGGGCTACGGTGTGGAATTCGGAAAATGTCTTGTTGAGGACATCACCCCAAGCAGAACAGCTATTCAGCAGTTCGCTGACGCGCTTAACAGGTTTGATGCATCGCCTGTCCATATTTATGAGATAATTGAGAACTATCTCGCTGAGCTCTGCTGATTTTGACGCTCCAGACTGCGCGGACTTCCCCCGTCCGTGCATAAGAAAACCGCCCGGTTTCCCCGCCGGGCGGTTTTTTTATCTTACATAATACGGGTTCGGCTTGCACAGAATGATTATCAGGTCTATCAGGGTGCCTAACCCCAGAAGTCCGAACGTCAGCAGCCAGATAATTCCGGTGCCTATCTTGCCTTCGTAAAAACGGTGGATTCCGAATTCGCCGAGGAACAGGCACAGGAAAAATGCTATCCACTTATTTTTCGGCTTTCCCATCGGAATCATCGCGGCTGTGTTCAAGTTATTATTCGTATTGTTGTTGCTGTTGTTAATGATTATAGGCTGTGCCGCTGACGGCGCAGTGCGCAGCTCCTCGACCTGCCTGCCGCAGTGGGTGCATATTACCGCGTCAGCAGGAATGACTTGTCCGCAGTGCTTGCAGAATTTTGTCGATCCATTCACAGGCTGTACTGGCTGCTGATATCCTCCCTGGGGTACAGCGTCCTGACGATAGGGCTGATATGCATTGTTCTGGGACTGACCCTGCCAGTTTACCTGCTGCGGGATATTATTCGGAACTCCCTGGGGGTACGTCTGCGCTGGCTGAACTGGCTGAGCATACTGCTGATAGGGCTGCGCCTGCTGCGGAGCCTGTTGGTACTGTACTGGCTGCTGTGCGTATATTTCTCCAGTGGCGGGGTCTCTCCAGCCCTGGGTGCCGCCCTGAACAGTCTGACCTGCCTGACTTGCCTGACCTGCCTGACCAGTGGGCTTAGTAAGGCTTACTCTCGAATTTTCGTCCATATATACCTCCACAAACCAGCTCCCGGGTTTCAGGGAGCACGATAATTTCCATACTACAAGTTTATTTTACCACACAACATGTGATTTGTTAATATGATTTCACTACATTTTCACACTCTGCGGGAATTTTGGGCATTATCGCCAAAACTCTGGTCGGTTTTTCTTACAATACACCGAAAAACAGCGCTCCCGCTGTCCGGCGGGAGCGCATATATCTAAGCCCTGATGTGATTTATTCCGCTGCGTAGAACGTATAAACCATCTTTATCATATCCCCGTAGGTGAAGTCTGCCTTTGCGTTGAGCTTGTTTCCGCTTACAGCGCCCATTGCGTATGCTATAGCGTAATAGCCAACATTCTTATCGGTGTCCTTAACGTCGCTGAACGGAGACTTGTAGATGCCCTTCAGCTCCGGAATGGCGTCGCCTGCTACAGACTTTGTGAAGATCACCAGTGCGTCGCCGCGGGTCAGCTTCTTGCTTTCCTCGTCGGTATTTACGCCCATGAGCTGCTCGAATACTGCGGAATCGGCGGTGTCGTTCTCGCTGAACTTTTCAGTGGAGATGAGGTATCCGTGATCGTCCAGTGCCTTCGCCATCTTCAGTATCTTCTTGTCCTTTATGCCGGAGAGGTCGTTCGCAGCATCGGAGGCATACTGCCAGTCGTACACCGGCTCGCCGGTAGTCGCGTCAACGTAAACGTCGGAATCGGTGCCGTATACGAGCACGGTCTTGGTTTTCTTATCGGTAAATCTTGCGAGATAGTAGAGGTTCAGGTCGTTGTTTTCCCAGAACTTCTGCATTACCATGTCGGTGCTGAGCATTCTGGAGGAATCGGGAAGCTTAACGTCAGTATAGCTGTAGCTGTAGTTAGTCAGCTTCATATCTGCATTAAGGCCTACGCTGATGGAATCTCCGCTGACCAGTATGTCGCTGGAGTATCTGTCCCAGGAATGGCTGCTTCCGTTATAGAATGTTTTGTTGTTCTGGTCTGTCCAGGAGTAATCAGTGGAAGGATTGCCCTTGTATTCCACAAAGCGGTCGCCGGCGTAGGTCTTTGCGATCTCCTCGGCGAGTTTGTCAGCCTTATCGAGGTCATATGAACTGGATCTGCTGTCGCGAGTATCCCAGAAATAATAGCTCATTATCTGACCGCTTTCCGCGTCAACGGTGATGTTGACCTCCTGCCAGTTCTGGGCTGATTCTACTGCCGGAACGCTTACAGAACCGTCCTCCTCGACTATCTCCTCGTAAACGTAGTCGTTCTCGTCGGGAACGTAGCTGGAGAAGTTCGCGGTGTAGTAATACTTGTCCTTACCGGTAAAGCTTACCTTGTACAGGTCAGATGAAACAAGCTCCATATCAGTGGAATAGGTCAGCCACTTATCCGCCTGCATGAGCTTTATTACAGCTTCGCTGCTTGCGTAGGGGAGCTTCTTATCAAGCTCTGCCTGCTCCTGCTCGGTGAACTGATAGCCGCCTTCGCCGCTGCCCTTTCCGGTGTCCATGTCGGCGACTGCATCTTCGGTTTCGTTGCTGCCGTCATAGTAGCCGTCGGCGCTGAAATCACTCTTTTTGCCGGTGAACGCGTTTATCTCGCCGTACTGGCCCTGGCGGTATACCAGTCTTGCGGTCACTTTTTTGGTCTGCCAGTCGTAATCAAACTCATACTGCGGGGTGAGCTGTATCATCTCAGCGTACTTCTGCTTTGCCTTGTCAAGTGAGATAGCGGACTTACTGTCCCTGAAAGACGCATTGACATGCCAGCTCATGTGGAAGCCTATGATATCGCCGGTGTCCTTGTCTAGCACTATGGAGCCGCGGTCGTTGCTGACCGGTACGCCGTTCTTGGTTCTTACGAAAGAGAACTGCGCTTTGCTGCCGTACATGGTGATGTTAAGGCTGTCACGGTCGATGGAGATAACGTCGGCAACCGTCGGATTCAGCTTCTTGACCGCTGCCTGAGCCTTCTTGTAGAGCGCGTCTCCGGTGAGCTTTGCAAAGTGGCTGTCGGCGTCCTTGTACGAATACATGGAGCTGTCGAAATAGGACAGTATCAGGCTTCCGCATACGGTTACTGATACTTCCCTGTATTCGTCTGCGTCGGCAGGGGTGCTCCATGTGAGGTTGTATGTGGTGGTCTTGTAATTTTCAGAGGTGTTGTAGCTGAATTCGGTCAGCTCCTCCGGAATGTCAAGGCGGGTCTTTGCGATCGTTATTGCGGAAGCGAGGGCTTCGCTGTTCTGTCCGTCTGCGAATGCGCAGATACTGGTCGATGTGAGCGCGGTAACTGCCGCCATGCTCATTGCAAGTATTCTTCTTTTCATGGTGAAACCTCCCTTGAATGTTTGATTAATACTCCGGACTGTCTGTATCCGGCGCGTTTTTGCTTTGGATCTCCCGGGCGTTCGGCCCGTTCTGTCTATAAAACAAAGTTCCCCATAAAAAGGTTGCAAGTTTTTTTATATTTTGGTTTTTGCCAGGAATGCTTTAGCCCGGTTTACAAGCAGCCGGTCGTTGTCGTAGTTCAGCACCGCCCCTGCCTGACCTATCTCGACCCAGCGCACATCGGCTATTTCTTCTTCCTGGCGTTCGCATTCGAACGTTACCGCCCGGGCAAGGAAGTACACTACTTCCTTGGTTATGTCCCGGCGTGGGTTGAATACCACTACCTGGCGGAACGACGGGTCGTCTATTGATACGTCGATGTTCGTTTCTTCTTTTATCTCGCGGATTGCTGTCTGCATTTCGTTCTCGCCGGGCTCCATGTGACCCTTCGGGAACGACCAGCAGCCGGATCTTACATGCTTTATCAGCAGGATCTCTGTGTTCCCGTGGCGCTTTCTGTATACTATTGCACCGCAGGATTTCTCGTGATTCATGCCCCGTTTGTCCTTTCCTCTTATACTATATATAATATAACGATATCTCTTGTCCCGGATTCTCCGGGCGCTTTTACTATTTCTATACTATTATAACACATATCCGGACGTTTGTCATCATATATTTTTGCAAACCCGCATTCTTATGCAGATGGAGTTTACGATGTGAAAAAACATGGACGTTTCATTGTCTTAAACTAACAAACTTATAAAACGCAACATTGTTGATTTTTGTTAAGAATGACGACAAACTCACAAGTTTGATTTTTAGTGATTTTTACAAAAAGAAAACGTTTAAATTACAGATTTTTACAGAAACTCGGCTTTTAATCGAATGATTACAAATTGGTTACAAATGAGATTTGTGAAACTTCAACAAAATTATGAACTTCCGTTCGTTTGACATTGACAAGGAAAAGGGCTATAATACAAACCATCGAAGCGAAAAGCTCCGTGCGGCCTTTTGTGCTGCTTTCAAAAAAGAGAACGATCAGAAGCCGACTTCCGCCTTAGCGGAGGGTAGATAGATAACAGGCTTCGAAATGCAAAGCTCTGTTGGGGACAGTGCGTTTTGCTTCAGCTTAGGGCTTTCCCCAAAGCCTGACGCTGTACGGAAGTTACACCCGCATTCCGGCACCTGCCGGATACGGGGAGATTGCCGGGAGGGCATGAGTAACTACTCAGGAGGCAAATATGAAACCACAGATGATAAACGCCAAGATGAACAAGCTGGATCTCAGAAGCAGGCTCGTCAAGGCGGCTATGTTCGCAGCCACGATATTTATGGTGGCAGTTATGACAGGTTCGATCTACTTCAAGGATCGGGTCTACATTACGGATAACGGCGTTACAAGAGAACTCATGACGTCTGAATCCGATGTTTACGCTATACTGAAGCTCGGCAACTACCAGCTCAGCAGCAACGACAAGGTATCCTACGAGGAAGTCAGCAGCAACACCGCCTACATCACCATTTATCGCGCGTTCGACGTGAATGTCACCGCTGACGGCGAAACAAAGGCAGTTCCGATGATAGAAGGAACCGTTGCGGACGTCCTTGAGAAGGCAGGTATCACACTCGGCGAATACGACGAGCTTTCCTGCGAACTCACCGACCGTGCTTACAAGGACATGGACATCACCGTGACCCGCGTTGAGTACGTCACCCGCGAAAGCACTTCTGATATCGCTTACGACACGGAATACACCGACAACTGCAACCTCGCCATAGGCACAGAGAATGTTGTCACCGCCGGAGTTAACGGCAAGTGCGTATACACCGTCAAGGAAAAGTACGTAGACGGCAAGCTGACAAGCCAGGAGCTTATCAGCGAAAAGACCACCGCAGAGCCTGTTACCCAGGTCGTCGAGCGCGGCACGGCTTCCGCTGTTCCGTATTCCAAGACTTCCGACCCCGAGGCTGTGAAGCTGGTAAACGGCATTCCGGAGAACTACACACGCGTTCTTTCGGGTAAGTCCACCGCGTACACCGCGGGCTACGGAGCGCGCACTGCAAGCGGCAGAGCCGCCGAGATAGGCACCTGCGCCGTAAATCCGAACGTTATCCCTTACGGGAGCAAGCTTTACATCGTATCCCACGACGGCAGAAAGGTATACGGCTACGCCGTTGCCGCTGATACCGGTCTTGGCCTGATGGACGGCACCGTGCTGGTCGACCTTTATTTCGGCAGCATGGCGGATCATTATTACGATAGCTGCGCATGGGGCGCTGTTCAGGTTGATATTTACGTTCTCGAGGAAGGGAACGGCTGATAAAAAGGCTGCGGATCCGCAGCCTTTTTAAATTATAGACATTATAAGCCCGGGAAGCAGCGAGCCTCCCGGGCTGTGTTTTATTTGTAGAGGCTGCCGTAAGCTGCGCAGGCTCTGTAATCGGCGCCTTCAAGGTCGGTGGTGCCGAATGCGCTCCATGCGTGCGGGCGGAACAGGCGGTCGTCAGAGAGGTTATGCAGGGATACCGGTATCCTCAGCATGCTTGCCAGGGTGACGAGATCTTCGCCGATGTGGCCGTATACGAAGCAGCCGTGATTTGCGCCCCAGTTTGCCATGACGTTGTAAACGTCGGAAACGGCTACCTTATCGGGAACCGTGATGGGGGCGAACCATGTGGAAGGCCATGTCGGGTCCGTTCTGCCGAGGAGGGTCTTGTTTACGTCCTCGGGGAGCTCCACTGTGTAGCCTTCGATTATCTGTATTGTCGGACCTAGGTGCTTTACGTAATTCACGCGGGCGAAGGTGCAGGGCATAACTCCCTGTGTGGAGTAGCTGGAGGAGAATCCGCCGCCGCGGAAGTATCCGAGGTTTGCGCAGGGCCAGGTCGTTGCATTCAGGCATGCGTCGATGTCCTTTTCGGTCATGTCCCACCAGGGCTTCATTACGCTCTCGCCGTTCTCGTCCTTTACTGCGCCGGTTCCGTCCAGTGCTGCCGCGCCGGAGTTTATCAGGTGGATAAATCCGTTTGCCGCTTTGCCGTTTGGAGTCCAGCCGGTCACGCGCTTCACGGAATCAGGAGACCAGTATGTGCGCACGTCTGCGAATACCGCTGCGCGTCCGGTCAGCAGGTGCAGGAACATCAGGGTAGTTCCGTTGAGCGTGTCGTTTTCCGTTGCGAAGGGGATAGGCTCGCGTGCGCCGTTCCAGTCGAAGGTGGTGTTAAGTATAGCTTCTGTGAAATCAGCATTGGGCATGAAGTCCGTCCACATTCTCTGACCCTGGAATCCGCCCAGTACGGCGTTCCTGCCCTTGGATTCCTCAAGCCAGCCCATTTCTGCGAGCCTCGGGTTGCCCTTGAGGATATCGCGGATTATGCAGGTCATCTTCGCGATGAACTCCCAGTTCTCCTCCTTTTCCTTTGCGGAGAGTACCGGGCGCATGTAGGTCATGCCCGGGGTGGGGTTGATGTCTACGCCCTCGGGGCATTTCTCCTTTATCCAGGCGAGCGCCTTCTTGTACTCGGCTTCATCGTATATCCCCAGCTTTTCGCGGCGGATTATCTCGGTCATGTCGACCCACTCGGGGTGTATACCGAGGTAATCGCGGAAGAATTCCTCGTTGCAGTAGGCTCCGGCAATACCCATAGCCTGCGAACCGATATTAACACAGCTCTTGTTCTTCATGTCGCCGACAGCCGCTGCACAGCGTGCAAACCGCAGTATCTTTTCTTCAACGTCGGAGGGTATAACAGTATCGTCGGCGTCCTTTACGTCGTGCCCGTAGATGGAGAAGCAGGGCATGCCGATCTGCGCGTATGCGGAGTTCGCCGCTGCGAGGAACACCGCGCCGGGGCGCTCGGTCCCATTGAAGCCCCACACTGCCTTGATGGTGTTCGGATTCTCGTCGATTACCTGGGTGACGTAGCACCAGCAGGGTGTTACCGTGAGGGTCGCTACGATGTTTTCAGTGGCGAATTTGTCGGCGCAGGCTGCGCTTTCTGCGATTCCGCCGATGGTGGTGTCCGCGATGACGCACTCCATGGGTTCGCCGCTTGCGTGGCGTACTTTACTGCTGATGAGTTCCGCCGCCGCCTTTGCCATGTTCATGGTCTGGACTTCAAGGCTTTCGCGTATTCCGAACTGTCTTCCGTCAATGACGGGTCTGATTCCGATTTTTGATAACATTGGTACTGTTCCTTTCTGATTTCTCCGGTAAAGGCCATGCGTTTACATTGCTTCATGTACAATTATACCAAAAATTCTTCCTGAAATCAAGGAGTTTTTCGGAAAATATATAAAAACATGCGCAAAAAAGTCTGATTGGTTGAAAACTTTATATATGACTAGTGGGGGAAAACTCTTACTTTCCCCCACACCCATTTAGTTGTTTTGGTTTCGCGCCTACGTGCAGAGTTGCCGTGCTTCGCACGGAGGTTTCGCTCTTGTCGCACGATAAAATGGAACCCTGGTCGCTGAATTATGGTTTCTCGACGGTCTTAAGCTGAACCTGAACGATGCCGCTTGTATTGTCAATCCTCGCCTAGTTTTAGCGCCTTGTTGATGTTTATTTTGCGTATTATGCCGCCAAGGACTGCAAAGCCGCCTATCAGCATTATCGCTATTATCACGTACATCTTTATATAGTCGCCGGGATCTCCCTGCACGCGGAACGGCGGTACCTGGTCGGCTGCGTCGTACATCGTGCGGAACATCGGTACAAACATGTCGCTTGCAATGCCGCCTATTACAAATCCCATCGCGATCGACACCAGGCTCACAAGAAGCTGCTCCCAGCCCAGCGTTGAGATGACTTCGCGGAACGTAACGCCCATCGCACGCAATACGCCGAACTGCAATGTTCTGGAGCGTATGGAGATTATCCAGTATATCAGGAAGCCTATGACCGTCATCAGCATTATTACGACAAAGCCGAGGGTCAGCGCGCCGTTCATTCCCTGGAGCGCCGGGTCGGTCTTTTCTTCAATGAGCATCTGGCTGCTGTCCTGGATACGCTGTATCTTCAGGTTCTTTGCCGATATGTCGGCGTAGAGCTGCTCGCTTGTCGCGCCGTCCTGGAGTTTCAGCCATATCTGGTAGGGCTGAAGCTCGGTCAGCTTACGGATATAGTTGTAATTGCATACCAGGAAATCCTTGGCCGCGGTTTCGCTGGTGCTCGAGTTTACTTCCACCTGCTCGGTGGGGTCAAGCCCCGGCCAGTAATCTACGAATGCAAGCACTGTCAGGTCTATTGAGTCGTTTCCGCTCAGTTTTACCGATATCGTGTCGCCGAGCTGCACGCCCTTTTCCTCCCAGCCCCTGGACGCAAGCACGCCCGCCTTGTAGTCCACAAGGGCGGAGCAGTAGTTCCACCAGTGAACAGGAAGCAGGTCGCTTCTGAACCATGCGGTCTGTGAAAATTTGCCCGGCTCTATCGCCATAAGGGTGGGGTCTACGTCGGAGCGCTGACCGTTGTATGTCGCGCGAACGTCGGTGCGGAGCACTCTTGTGGCGGTCTCAACGCCGGAGAGATTCTGGAAGTCGTCCATGTCTATTTCAACATAGCTGGTCTCGTCCTCGACGTTTTCAAGCCGCCAGTAGGCGTCTATCACTACGTCGGCTCCGTTGGAGTAGTAGATGCGGTCGGATTTGCTGTTGTTTATCGCCCGGGCTGTATTCGCTGAGAATATTCCAAGCGCGAAGGTCACGGACAGGAACAGCATGAGGAAGCGCTCCCTGCCGCCCTGTGAGCGTGCTACGGAGGTTATCGCGATGTACTGCGGGACTGTCCAGAAACGTTTTCCTATATAATAGACAAGCCGGAGAACGTAGGGGTAAACTCTTATAAAGAGAAGCCCCGCGCCCATGATGAACATTGTCGAGAAAACAAAATACAGCGGGTTTATCGTGCCGTCGGAGACATAGGTGCCGTCTGCGAAAAGGCGCTTTATGCTCCGCGCCGTGAAGAAGTACCACACCAGTGAGCCGCCGAGCAGTATCACGTCGATACAGAGCTTTTCCCACAGGGACATTTTTACTACCCGCGCCTTGCTCTGCTTGTACTTTACTATAGAGAGCTTGGAGGCGGGGATTATCGGGAGCATGGTGGTGATGAAGAATATCACCACGGCAAGCAGCGCATAGATGAACGCGTCAAGGCTGAGCTTCACGGAAAGCCCGGTGCGGTTCACGAATTCCAGGAATCCGTTTGATACGCCCAGGAAGCTGCACAGGAGCATTCCTATGAACGGAGCGGCGATGAACGTCACAAGTCCGAGCACGCCTGCTTCCATCGCGTATATTGCGAATATCTGACCGGAAGAGGCTCCGCGGCTCTTGAATACCGCGATTTCGTTCTTCTCCTGCTCAACGTTTAGCTGGGATACCATGAACAGGTAGAATGCAAGCATTACTATCGTCGGTATCTGGAGTATCCAGAGCATGGATTTCAGGTTTGCGGCGCGCACCGCGTATTCCGACAGGATATCGTTTATTCCCATTGAAAAGCGGAGGTCGTTCGCGGGGTATATGGTGAAATCCTCGTCTATGGTCTTGGTTATGGAACTGAGGTCGTTCAGGTCCATCTTCTGATAATCGAAGGAGTATCGGATATCCGCAGAGCCCAGCGTTGTTACGCCGGTGTCGAGGTAATCGCCTAGGAAAGTGTCATAGTCGATGAGAAATGCGTTGAGATATGGCTCCATCGTTTCTGACCAGTAGCTGTCGTTTTCGCTCGACTGCCGGAATACTCCGGATACCGTTACGTACAGCGGCTCGGCGGAGGTGTAGAAACTGTTCTGTATCTCGTATGTTCCGCCGCAGGATATTCCCAGGGTCTTGAGGCACTCCTCGTTGCATATGACCTGGAATGTTCCGTCGGGCTGCTGACCGGGAGCGTACATTCCGCCCTCTATGAAGGTTACGTGATCCTCAAGCCCGGTCATTCCTATGACCTTGACGCGGGCGGTCTTGCCTGTGGTGAGGTACATGTAATCATCATAGATGATGATCTTTTTATTTGCCTGGGGCATGTCTATCCTGGAAGTGCGGTCGTCTACAAGTTCCGTCATTTCCTGGACCGCAGAGCGGCGCTGGGCGTTATCCGCCTTTATCGGCACCGATTTCGTTACGACATATTCGCCGGGATACTCGCCGGTCTCCTGCTGGTACGCCTGCATGTCCTTTATAAGTATGCGCTGGAGAGATGAGTCCATGTAAATGGGCACGGTACTCATCATTCCTGCCGCAAGCAGAAATCCGATGAACAGGCACAGCACCATCCAGCGGGTGCTTCGCATTTTTCTGAATAATAGTGTTAACACAGCGTACCTCCGTCAGCGTACTACAACTCGGTCGCCTGCATTCAGCCCGGTGAGTATCTCGGCTTCGGTGGCGTTGGTTATTCCTACAGTTACGTCGACTTCTTTCTTGGTGTCGTTTTCGTCGAGTATGGTTACATAGGTGCGGTCGCCGTCGGTTTTTACCAGGGTCTTGGATATTACTACAGCGTTCTCATGACGCGCGAACACTGCGGTTATATCCGCGGTCTGTCCTACGGTCAGGAATGAGGGCGTTCCATCTGTGAATTCACAGTATATCGACGAAGTATCCTTCATCACGGCGGGGAAGTCGTCGTAAAGTCCTTCCTTTACATCGGTGGGAGTTTTGGAAACGCAGCCGGAGTAATCTTCGCCGTCTACCGTTATGGTGACCTCTTCGCCCAGCGGGAAGCTTTTCATATTGGAAGAACTATACTGTATACAGAGCTGCGAAGGGTCAACTATCTTTATTATAGTCTTATATGCGGTCACTGTCGTTCCGGGGTCCATATCCTGCACGAAGCAGACTTCACCGGTCATTCCCGCATATATGCGGGAGTTGTTGAGCTGGCGCTCGTACTCGGTCAGGGTGTTCTGCTCCATTTCGAGAGTCAGGCGTGCGTCTGCCGTTCCGGACGAGTTGTAGGCAATCTGAGCCTTCTGGACGATCAGCAGCTGCTGCTTATACAAATAGTCAAGGTCGCCTACGTCAAGCTCGGCAAGAAGGTCACCCTCTTCAACATGCTGCCCGGCGGTTACATAGATCGTCTTCAGGGTTCCGCCGCTTTCAGGGAAGCTGGCGTTATACTGAGATTTGCAGAATACGTAGCCGGTCGCAACGGTCTTGTCCTCTATTGTTTTTTGCTTGGCTGTGTAGGTGGAGTAGGCTATGTCCTCGATCGCAACGGTCGGCGGTTCGAGGAGTTCTTCCTCGGCAGGGAAAAAAAAGCAGCCGGTCATACCGGTCATTGAAATAATAAGCGCTGCGGACATTATAATCTTATGTTTCATGATAATACCTCAATATATAAAGAAATACAATATTACTATAACATAAAGCGGGGAAAAAGGCTATAGGTTTACGAGAATTTGTGTAAAAATATATAAAAAAGAATTAGTTGTTTGTGAAAAAGCGCGAGTAAAGTAAGTAAAAGAGTGTAAAAAAGTGCGTGCAACAGTGCATGTTGCTGTGTATTGTTGAAAAACAGTTAAATATATAGGACATAAGTAACGAATGAAAAAAACTTTTCAAAAAAGTGTTGACTTTTGCCGGTGAAGGTGATATAATAGACAAGCACTCGAGATGAGGGCACAGCGAAAGCGAAAAGATCACAAAAAACTTTGAAAAAAGTTTTGAAAACCTCTTGACAAACGAGAGACAATGTGATATAATATAAAAGCTTTCGAAAAGGAAGTCGCTTCTTTTGAAAGAACCAAGACGGTTTGAAAAAAACTTTGAAAAAAGTTTAAAAAACCTCTTGACAAACTCGAAAAGATGTGATATAATAACAAAGTCGTCTGAGAGATCAGAAAGACAGAGTTAAGAAAAGCTCCTTGAAAATTGAACAATACAGAACGAATTAACATTACCTTGTCGATTCCTTGACAGAAATGTCGAGGTTGAGAGATGAGTAAATTCTGGATAAACACAGATTGCGTTAATTAAATTAACGTTAGCGTTTATCTGAACCAAGATTAGAATGCTCGAAAGAGCGTTTTGATACAAACTTTAAAGAGTTTGATCCTGGCTCAGGACGAACGCTGGCGGCACGCCTAACACATGCAAGTCGAGCGGAGATTGAGAGCTTGCTCTCATGATCAGCGGCGGACGGGTGAGTAACACGTGAGCAACCTGCCTTTCAGAGGGGGACAACAGTTGGAAACGACTGCTAATACCGCATAACATTGCCGAACGGCATCGTTTGGCAATCAAAGGAGCAATCCGCTGAAAGATGGGCTCGCGTCTGATTAGATAGTTGGTGAGGTAACGGCTCACCAAGTCGACGATCAGTAGCCGGACTGAGAGGTTGATCGGCCACATTGGGACTGAGACACGGCCCAGACTCCTACGGGAGGCAGCAGTGGGGGATATTGCGCAATGGGGGCAACCCTGACGCAGCAACGCCGCGTGAAGGATGAAGGTTTTCGGATTGTAAACTTCTTTTATTAAGGACGAAAATTGACGGTACTTAATGAATAAGCTCCGGCTAACTACGTGCCAGCAGCCGCGGTAATACGTAGGGAGCAAGCGTTGTCCGGATTTACTGGGTGTAAAGGGTGCGTAGGCGGCTTTGCAAGTCAGATGTGAAATCTATGGGCTCAACCCATAGCCTGCATTTGAAACTGCAGAGCTTGAGTGAAGTAGAGGCAGGCGGAATTCCCCGTGTAGCGGTGAAATGCGTAGAGATGGGGAGGAACACCAGTGGCGAAGGCGGCCTGCTGGGCTTTAACTGACGCTGAGGCACGAAAGCGTGGGTAGCAAACAGGATTAGATACCCTGGTAGTCCACGCTGTAAACGATGATTACTAGGTGTGGGGGGTCTGACCCCTTCCGTGCCGGAGTTAACACAATAAGTAATCCACCTGGGGAGTACGGCCGCAAGGTTGAAACTCAAAGGAATTGACGGGGGCCCGCACAAGCAGTGGAGTAT
>ENA-OPAK01000463-OPAK01000463.1-human-gut-metagenome-genome-assembly--contig:-NODE-463-length-15105-cov-2.735282_pt1 | contig 15105 bp, 10 predicted proteins | sample MGYA00241055_ERZ501426 | MGnify/ENA primary metagenome ERZ501426 (study PRJEB25962, sample SAMEA2042626) | human gut metagenome | biome: human gut; feature: human-associated habitat; material: faeces... | reverse complement strand
AAGCTACGAAATTAAGTGCGTTTCTCATCTGTGCGAATACTGACTGCTCATTAATATCAAGAAAATTAGTATATGTGTATATATTTTGTCTGAAGGAACGATTTGCTGCGTCCATTATTTTATTTTTTAAAAGTGATTCATTATCCATTAGATTATAAATATTCCTTTCATGTTTTATAAAAGAGTAGCAGAATTACAATAGAATATGGTTTATAACGGAATGTATGTATTTGCTTGTATTGTCAGTGCTTTTTAACAGTATATCATCTGCGTTGCAGTATTTTTCCGGGGCAGAATAATCTTTTTTAAATATGTTTAAATTACAATTATCATAGAGCGGAAGAAAGATGCCCGTCTTTTTGGTGTAACAGTTAGAAGCAGAGCATTTAACACGGTTATTACTGTCTACATATTGTGCAATGCTTTTGTGAATGGCTTCGTCTTCTGATGGCAGATAATAATAATTCTTATAGTCTTTAAAAAAGTATTTCAAAGTATCTGATATAACCGGGATTACAAGAGTTAATGTACGGTTCTTAATCAGAATATGTATATTGTCAATACATATATGTCTGTCCACGGGTACGCCTACGGGCAGAGAACATTCAGCAATCAGCCGAAGGCTGCTCACATTTCCATCGGAATCAGTATCTTTATCAATGACAGTATTGTCAACAGTGTAAGAATTCATAATTATTGCATAATAGGAAACAAGTGGAAGCAGGCTTAGCATTCCTTCTATATCGTCATGGTTGTGAAGAAGGAGAAGTTTCCTGTATTCGTTATGTGCTGTATCAGAAGGTTTTGCTGCAAATTTCCTGTATATATCAATAAGTTCACCGCCTGAATACATGTCTTCACGTTCTATTCCAAGAAAATGTTCAATAGTTTTCTGCTTATAGTCAGAAAGTGACAGAATAGATTTACATTTTCTGGCAGTTTTATATAAGTCAAGGCTTTCAAAATGTGAAAGGTCAAGTGCAACATTAAGATGTGCTGCACGCTCAGTAATAAAGGGAATATCGAAGGCATCCCCATTAAAATGTATTAATGTATGAAAATCTTTTAGAAAATCATTAAATGCGGATAAAATATAAGCTTCATCGGAATCGGATTCTGCAAGCCACTGTAAATAATGCGATATTCCGTTACGGAAATATACAGCGCCTATGAGGTATACTATATTATAATTTCTTGAAAATCCTGTGGTTTCTATATCAAAAAAGCAGATGCTGTCAGTATCCGGACATATTGCTTTAAGCATTGAGATGTCTGCGTTTGTGTGCAGGGTATCATTAATAGTTATCATAAAAAATCCTCGTTTTAGGTTTGATTAGACAAACTGATTGTTAAAAAAGTACTCATTTTCTCTTATTATATAGGAATATATACACAAAAAAAAGTAGATTTTTGCTATTTATTGAGATAAAATACTATTTAATAAAAACTTTATAAGGAGAAATATGTCATGGGAAAGTGTACATTTAAAGGTGGATGTCATCCTTATGACGGTAAAGAGTTTTCTAAGGATAAACCAATCAAAGAACTCTTTCCAGCCGTAGGAGAGATGGTGTTCCCGCTTTCACAGCACATCGGCGCACCTGCTAAGCCAGTTGTTGCCAAGGGCGACTATGTCCTTGCAGGCCAGCTGATAGCCGAGGCAGGTGGATTTGTTTCTGCGAACATTCATTCATCTGTATCAGGTACTGTTAAAGCTATTGAGCCAAGAACATTGGCTACAGGCGGTAAGTGCAATTCTATCATTATCGAGAATGATGGCGAATTCAAAGAAGTTGAATATACACCTATGAAGTTCGAGGATCTTACTAAGGACGTTATCTTAGAAAGAATCAAGGCTGCTGGTGTTGTAGGTATGGGAGGAGCTGGTTTCCCAACTAATGTTAAGCTCTCTCCAAAGAATCCTGAAGCCATAGATTACATTATCGTTAATGGAGCAGAGTGTGAGCCTTACCTTACATCTGATTACAGAAGATTATTAGAAGAATCAGACAAGGTTGTTATGGGTCTTAAGATTGCTCTTAAGATATTTGACCATGCTAAGGGAATTATCGGTATTGAAGATAATAAGCCTGAGGCAATAAGAATCATGCAGGAAGCTACAGCTTCTGAGCCTGATATTGAAGTTAAGCCATTAAAGACTAAGTATCCACAGGGAGGAGAGCGTAGTCTTATATATGCAACAACAGGAAGAGCTATTAATTCAAGCATGCTTCCAGCTGATGCAGGCTGTATCGTACATAATGTTGATACAATATTCTCAATCTATCTTTCAGTTATAGAAGGTAAGCCTCTTACTAAGAGAATATGTACTGTAACAGGCGACGGAGTTAAAGAGCCTGGCAACTTCTATGTATGGTTAGGAACTAATTACAGACAGCTTCTTGATGCTGCCGGTGGTCCTGTAGGAGAACCAGAGAAATATATTTCCGGTGGTCCTATGATGGGATTTGCCATGTACAGTCTTGATGTACCTGTTGTTAAGGGAAGTTCATCACTTCTTGTATTCCAGAATGATATCGTATCTAAGATAGAGTCTTCTGCATGTATAAGATGTGGTAAATGTGGTGAGGCATGTCCGGAACACCTTCTTCCAGCAAAGCTTGCCGGTTTTGCATCACGTAATGATGAAGAAGGCTTTACTAAGTTCGATGGTATGGAATGTGTAATGTGCGGAAGCTGTTCATATGTCTGTCCAGCCAAGAGACCATTAACACAGCAGATTAAGGCTATGAGAAGTACAGTACTTGCTAACAGAAGAAAGAAGTAGAAAGGTGGGCAATCAAAGTGAGTGAGATTTTTAATGTATCGACTAATCCTCATGTGCGAAGCGGGAATACTACTCAGACAATAATGAGAGATGTTCTTATTGCTTTAACTCCTGCCAGCATATTTGGTATAGTTAATTTTGGCCTCGATGCACTGCTTCGTATAGTAATCGGTATTGTTACTTGTGTAGCATGTGAGGCATTATATCAGTATTTCATGCATAAGAAAGTTACTGTTACAGATTTAAGTGCAGCAGTAACAGGTCTTCTTATTGCATTAAATATTCCATCAACATTAAATGTTGGTTTTGAAATCGTAGGATGTGTATTTGCAATTATCGTAGTTAAGCAGCTTTTTGGAGGACTTGGACAGAACTTCATGAACCCTGCTCTTGCAGCGAGATGTTTCCTTCTTATTGCATATACAGGTCCGATGACTAATTTCGTTACATCTAACGGATTTTTAGACGCATATTCAGGAGCAACACCTCTTGCACTCCTTAAGCCGGGTGCAGAATCAACAGGCGTTGTTTCATTAGCTAAGATGTTTATTGGTACAACAGGTGGTGTTATCGGTGAGACTTCAGCAATCTGTCTTCTTTTAGGTGGTATCTACCTACTTGCAAGAAAGGTTATTAACTGGAGAATACCTGTAACATATGTAGGTGTATTTGCAGTGCTTATATTCCTTTTTGCACCAGGACATCATTTCGATGTAATCTACATGCTTGAGGAAGTATGTGGTGGTGGACTTTTACTTGGTGCCATCTTCATGGCGACAGATTATGTAACTTCACCAATTACACCTAATGGTAAAATTGTATTTGGCTGCTGCTTAGGTCTTCTTACATTCATTTTCAGAATGTATGGTGGTTCAGCAGAAGGCGTTTCATATGCAATTATCTTCTGTAACCTCTTAGTTCCTCTTATTGAGAGAGTAACAGTTCCTAAGTCATTTGGTAAGAAGAAGCCAGAGAAGAAAGCAAAGGAGGCTGCATAAGATGAAGAAAATAGTTAAAGATGCATTAGTTTTATTTGCTATAACACTTGTAGCCGGAATTCTTCTTGGTGTTGTATATCAGATAACACTTGATCCTATTGCAAAGGCTAATGAGAATGCTAAGGAAAAGGCTTACAAAGAAGTTCTTGCAGAAGCAGACAGCTTTGAGACAATAGATGCCCTTCCTTCTGATGATGATATTAATGCTTCATCAGACATTGATTTCTCTAAGGATAAGGTCAATGAAGTTGCTATAGGAAAGAAAGGCAGCGAGACAGCAGGTTATGTTGTAACAGTTACAGATAGTGACGGTTACGGCGGAGATATCAAGTTTACAGTTGGTATTTCAACAGATGGAAAGGTACTTGGAGTATCATTCCTTTCAATCAGCGAAACTGCTGGTCTTGGTATGAGAGCTAAACAGGATCCATCATTTACATCACAGTTTACAGCTAAGTCTGATGCAGTTGCATCATTTTCAGTAGTAACAGATGGTTCAGCATCAGAAAGCAATGCTAATGTTGATGCAATCGGTGGTTCTACAGTTACATCTAAGGCTATAACAAAGGGTGTTAATGCAGCATTAGCTGTATATGCAGACCTTGCTAAGGCTAATGTTAAGACAGTAGGAGGTGTTTCAGTTGAATAAATGTGTTGAAAGACTTTATAATGGTATTATTAAAGAGAATCCTACCCTGGTACTTACACTTGGTATGTGTCCTACACTTGCGGTTACTACATCAGCAATCAATGGTATAGGTATGGGACTTTCTTCTACAGTAGTACTTGCATTATCAAACCTTATGATTTCATTACTTCGTAAGGTTATTCCAGATGGTGTAAGAATGCCAGCGTTCATCGTTGTCGTTGCATCATTTGTTACAATGGTACAGTTCCTTATGCAGGGCTTCCTGCCAAGTCTGTACGACTCACTTGGAATATATATTCCTCTTATAGTTGTTAACTGTATTATCCTTGGACGTGCGGAAGCCTATGCTTCTAAGAATCCTCCAATTCCTTCATTCTTTGATGGAATAGGTATGGGACTTGGATTCACAATTGCTATCACAATCCTTGGAGCAATAAGAGAGCTTATCGGTGGCGGTACAATTTTCTCAGATGGTACTAACGCATTATTTGATCTCTCAACAATCGGTTACACACCAGCAAGTATCTTTATCCTTGCACCAGGAGCGTTCTTTGTTCTTGCATTCATGATTGCTATTATGAACAGAATTAAGAGAAAGAAAGGCATGAAGCCTGCAGAAGTTCCTGACTACACAGAAGAGATAGAAGAAGCTAAGGCTGAGGCTAAGAATAACTAAGGGAGGTAAATATGGGATATTTTTCACAGTTATTATTGATAGCTGTAAGTACAGCAATTGTCAATAATGTAGTTTTAAGCCAGTTCCTCGGTTTGTGTCCTTTCCTTGGAGTTTCTAAGAAGATAAACACAGCAGCAGGAATGGGTGGCGCTGTTATCGGCGTTATCACTATTTCATCAGCTGTCTGCAGTCTTATATATGACTGTATACTTACACCGCTTAAGCTTACATATCTGAATACAATTGTATTCATCCTTGTAATTGCGGCACTTGTTCAGTTTGTTGAAATGTTTTTAAAGAAGACATCACCATCTCTTTATGAAGCACTTGGTGTATACCTTCCACTTATTACAACTAACTGTGCAGTACTTGGTATTGCACTTACTAACGTACAGAACTATAACACAGCAGCAGGACTTAATATTGGTCAGAAGCTTTTAGATTCTGTAGTCAGTGGATTAGGAACAGCTGTTGGTTTTACAATAGCAATCATAATCATGGCTGGTATACGTGAAAGAAACGAATTCAATGATGTTCCGGAAAGCTTTAAGGGAATGCCTATTGTATTACTTACTGCAGGACTTATGGCTATCGCATTCTTTGGATTTTCAGGTATTATTTAAGAGGAGGACGACAAGATGTCAGGTATAATTATTGCTGCAGTTGTTGTAAGCTGCACTGGTCTTCTTCTCGGACTTTTCCTCGGAGTAATGGGTAAGAAGTTCTATGTTGAAGTAGATCAGAAAGAGATAGATGTAAGAGCAGAGCTTCCTGGAAACAACTGTGGTGGTTGTGGATATGCAGGATGTGATGCACTTGCTAAGGCAATTGCCGCAGGAGAAGCTCCAGCTAACGCATGTCCAGTTGGTGGCGCACCGGTTGCAGCAAAGATTGGTGCAATCATGGGTGAGGAAGTTGGAGAATCAGTAAGAATGACAGCATTTGTTAAATGTGCTGGTGACTGCGACAAAGCAAAAGAAAATTATGTGTACTCAGGTGCAATGGATTGTACAGCAATGAACGTCGTTCCTAACGGCGGTTCTAAGGCATGTACATACGGATGTATGGGATATGGTTCATGTGTTAAGGCATGTCCTTTTGATGCAATTCATATTGTTAATGGTATTGCTGTAGTAGATAAGGGCAAATGTAAAGCATGTGGTAAATGTGTTGCTGTATGTCCAAGACACCTTATTGAAATCATACCATACAAGAGTAACTATACAGTTAACTGTTCATCTAACGATAAGGGTAAAGATGTTATGTCAGCATGCTCTGTTGGATGTATTGGATGTATGTTATGTACAAAGCAGTGTGAGTTCGGTGCTATTACAGTAGAAAACAATATTGCACATATTGATTATTCAAAGTGTACAGGTTGTGGAAAGTGTGCTGAGAAGTGCCCTAAGAAGATAATACATCTTCATTGATAATTTAATCACAATAAGTTATAATAAGAAACTGCCGTAGGCTTATGCTTATGGCAGTTTCCTAGTTTAAGAAAAGAGAAGATACACCTATGGCAGAGATGAAATCGAAGTTACAAGATTTTTATAAAAGACTTGATTCCAGAAAATCAACATATTTTCTGGTTTATTCAGTTATTTTCGCAATCCTTGCTATAGGTGTGTTTTCTTTTTATTTTTTTACTGGAAAGACATTTATATGGGAGGTTGATGGCTGGGAACAGCATTACAAGTCACTCATATATTATTCACAGTATTTAAGGGATTTCTTTAAAAATATATTTATCAATCATCAGTTTGTAATACCACAGTGGGATTTTGCAATAGGTGAGGGAAGTGATGTTATAGGAACATTTCACTATTATGTTATAGGCGACCCATTTACATTCTTCTGCTTCCTGTTTCCTGCAAAGTACATGTATATATTCTATGAAGCAATGATTCTTTTAAGAATATATCTGTCAGGTATAGCATTTTCACTGTTGTGTTTTTATACAGGACATAAGAAAAGATATGTCCTTCCAGGAGCAGTAGCTTATGCATTCTGCTACTGGGCAATATACAATGCGGTAAGACATCCGTTCTTTCTTAACCCGCTTCTGTATTATCCACTGCTTATATTAGGCGTTGAGAAGATAATCAGAGAGAAGAAAATGTGGCTCTTTACAATAACAGTAGCTGTTGCTGCAATGAGTAATTTTTATTTCTTCTACATGCTTGTGTTCACAACAATTATATATGTTATTGTAAGATTCATATTCTGTTATGGAAAGAATGTGAAAATGTGGAGTAAGGGGATATTAAGCCTGGCTGTTTCATCAGTTACAGGACTGTGTATGGCAGCAATAGTGTTTCTCCCCGTGCTTCACGTTTTCTTAAGTGACAGCAGATTTAATACACCTAACAAAATGGGACTGGTATATCCTTTTTCATACTATGCAAAGCTTCCGGGACTTTTTATCGTTGAGGGTGATAATTTCTGGACATGCATGGGATTTGCAGTACCTGTGTTGCTTGCAGTGCTTTTAATGTTTAAGAGCAGACGTAAGTACACAATGCTTAAGACTTATTTTATTATAAGTGCTGTGATGATATGTATACCGTTCTTCGGACAGGCAATGAACGGATTTTCATATATGTGTAACAGGTGGATATATTCATTTGCATTATTATGTGCATATATACTTGTGTGCATGATGCCGCGTCTTATAACACTGGAAAGAAAAGAAATCCGCTTTATTGGAATTGCACTTACAATATATTTTGTGGTATGTATGTGCGTAAAGTATTCAAGAAACGGCAAGCTTATAAGTGCAGTTGCAATTGGAGTAATATTGCTAATTGGACTTAGCATAAAGAATGTTAATGAATATAACAGATGCATGATGGTGACAGTAGCGGTTATGCTGGCGGCATTAGCTAATGGTATATGGAAAAATGCTTCATTTGGGGAAAATTATGCGGCACAGTGCATAAGCGTTAAAATGGCACAGGAAGATGTGTTTGGAAGCGAGAAGGAGCTTATAAGTAAAGATGCTGAAGATACAGATTTTATCAGATATTCAGGCTCTGGACTTTCGTACAATATGAACTGCATAACAGGAATATCATCCTCTAATCTGTACTGGACACTTACTAATCCGTATGTATCGAAGTTCAGATATGATTGTGCAATCAGGCTTGATACGCTGCTTCCGCACAAATACACAGGCTATGATGACAGGTCATCTCTTATAACATTGTCATCTGCCTCAAAGTATCTGGTGAGTAAGACCGGCGGACTTGTTCCATATGGATTTGCTTATGAATCAGAAAATGATGATTATGTAATGTATAATAACGACAATGCACTTCCGTTAGGATTTACTTATGACAAGGCTGTTAATAAGAATGAATGGGAGGGCTTAAGTGCAGTTGATAAGCAGAAAGCAATGCTTCAGGCTGTTGTTATTGACAGAAGTGGGAAATATACGAGGGAGGCGCTTCCTGACAGGGTATCTGTTAAAGATTTAAGTTATGACAGCCAGATTAAAAATTATACAATGGATTATGATGCCAAAGAAGTACAGTGTATGGATAATACATTTGCAGTAACTAAGGCAGGTGCCAGGGTAACATTTAACTTTACAGGCAGTGGTGCAGGCGAGACTTACTTTAATATTAATGGTCTTGACTATGAAGGAGCGGCACAGTTCCAGCTGTATTTTGGAAAGAAAAAGTTCGACCCATTAGACTTATACTCTAAGGCAGACTGGAAAGAGCTTTCACATAATGAAAAGAAAAAGATATTTAAGAATTTCATATACTGGACACAGTCTACAAGCAGTGTTAAGCTTGGAATTACGACTGATACAGGAGTAACCAAGTCAATGAATTACTTTACATCTGATTACAGCTATTACAGTAACCAGCATGATTTCAGTGTGAATATGGGCTATTCGGAAGAAAATGTTACATCAGTTACAGTGACTTTCCAGAAGATTGGCGTGTATTCTTATGAAGATATACAGATTGTATGCCAGCCAATGAACAGTTACACTGACGAGATTAATACACTTAAAGAAAATGTATTAACAGATGTAGAGCTTGGAAATAATAAGGTTACAGGTCAGATAACACTTGACCGTAATAAATATCTGTGTCTTACAATCCCTTATTCAAAGGGCTGGAAGGTATATGTAGACGGAGAAAGACAAAAGCTATATAATGCTAATGGTCAGTATATGGCTGTATATCTTACGAGTGGAACGCATAATGTAACACTTAAGTATTCTACGCCGCTTCTTAAAGAGGGAGCGTTGGTGTCACTTGCAGGTGTGGCCATCTTTGCCATGCAGCTTGTAATTAATAAGAGAAAGAAGAGGAAATAATAATGTACAGGGAAGTTGCGAAGCTTATTATATATGGTAATCATGAGGACACTATTCTTATGAAAATGTCCGATATTTTCAAAAAATTTGACAGGGACGAGGAGACTCCTGACAAGCTTATAAGCGATATATATGAGCAGATTAAGAGAATATTGGAGGTTGCCACAGATTATGGCTTTGATAAGAATTTATGGCATAATTATCTTACATTCTATCTTATAACTAATGAGAATCCATTCAGCCTTACGTGTGAAAAGGTAGGTGCTAATGATGGAAGCGTTAATGAATTTGCTAAGAACGACTTCAAGGTGTTTATGAATCTGTTTAATTATGATTTCAGACCTATTGAGGCTGCACTTGGAATCAACTGTTTTTCACTTATATCTGATTACAAGGCAATTGTTAAGAAAGAGCTTATGTACAATAAGAATGTAAGTGAGAAGGTACAGGCTTTAAGCCTTAAGCTTGAGACAGCAAAGGACGAGAATGAGTTCTTTAATTATGTTACTGATTTCTATAAAGCATATGGTGTAGGAATGTTCGGACTTAATAAAGCATTCAGAGTAATAGGCGGTGATAATGGTGTTACATTTACACCAATTAACAATATGGATAAGGTTATGTTAGATGACCTTATAGGTTATGAAATCCAGAAGAAGAAGCTTGTTGAGAATACAGAGGCCTTTGTTCAGGGAAGAAAAGCTAATAATGCGCTTCTTTTTGGTGACAGCGGAACAGGTAAGTCAACTTCTATCAAGGCTATTGTCAATGAATATTATGACCAGGGTCTTAGAATGATAGAGATATACAAACATCAGTTCAAGGATTTATCTAATGTTATAGCAAGCATTAAGAACAGAAATTACAAGTTCATAATATATATGGATGATTTATCTTTCGAGGAATTCGAGATTGAATACAAGTTCTTAAAGGCTGTAATTGAAGGCGGTGTTGAGACTAAGCCTGATAATATTCTTATCTATGCAACATCTAACAGAAGACATCTTATCAAGGAAACATGGAATGACAGAAATGATTTAGAGAGCAATAACGGCCTTCACAGATCTGATACTATTGAGGAGAAGCTTTCATTAGTGAACAGATTTGGATGCCAGATAAGCTACTCTAAACCATCACAGAAGGAATTCTTTGATATTGTTATTGGCCTTGCAAGGAAGAATAATGTTAAGATGACAGATGAAGAGCTTATGGCAGAGGCTAACAAGTGGGAACTTTCACATGGTGGAATCTCAGGAAGAACTGCACAGCAGTTTATCAATTACTGTCTTGGGGGTAGAGAATGATTTCATACATTAAAGGCGAGCTTGCCGAAATTCTGCCAGATGTAATCGTTGTGGAAGCTAATGGAATAGGATATAATATATATGTTCCGGGTTCAGTACATGGTGAGCTTCCATCAGTTGGCAGTGAGGTTAAGATATATACATATATGAATGTCAAGGAAGATGAATGCAGTCTGTATGGATTTCTTACAAGGGATGATTTAAGCATGTTTAAAATGCTTATCTGTGTCAATGGTATTGGACCTAAGGCTGCGCTTGGTGCATTATCTAATATCACAGCAGATGATTTAAGATTTGCTGTGCTTGCTGATGATGTGGCAGCAATCAAGGCACTTCCTGGTATCGGACCTAAGACAGCACAGAAGATTATAATTGAGCTTAAGGATAAGTTAAAGCTTGATGATGTATTTGAATCAGCACTTTCTAAGAATAAGAAGGCAGACAATAACAGTAATGCAAGTAATGTCATGATGATAAGAAATGACGCTGTTGAGGCACTTGTATCACTTGGATATTCAAGCAAAGATGCACTTGTTGCTGTCAAGGAAGTGGAAGATATAGAGAATAAGGATTCTGAGACGGTTCTTAAGGAAGCGTTAAAGAAGCTGGCTAAATTCTAGAACAGAATAGTATTTAAGAAATGAGGGCTATATGGAAAAGAGGATTATATCAACACAGATAACTGAAGAAGATTATGGTATTGAGAATTCCTTAAGACCATTATCTCTTGATGACTATGTTGGACAGAATAAGGTTAAGAGCAATCTTAAAGTATATATTGAGGCAGCAAAGGAAAGAGGAGAGGCACTTGACCATGTGCTTTTCTATGGACCTCCGGGACTTGGAAAGACAACTCTGGCAGGAATTATTGCTAATGAAATGGGGGTTAATATCAAGGTTACATCCGGTCCTGCAATCGAGAAGCCGGGAGATATGGCAGCTATACTTAACAACTTAAGTGAGGGTGATATTCTCTTTGTAGATGAGATTCACAGACTTAACAGACAGGTTGAAGAAGTGCTGTATCCGGCAATGGAGGATTATAAGATTGATATTATGATCGGAAAGGGTGCAACAGCAAGGTCTATAAGACTTGATCTGCCACAGTTCACTCTGATAGGTGCAACAACAAGAGCGGGACTTTTATCAGCACCTTTAAGAGACAGATTCGGTGTTGTAAGTCATATGGAATTCTATACAGTTCCGGAGCTTGAGAAAATCATTATCCGTTCAGCCAATGTGCTTAATGTTGATATTGACTCAGACGGAGCACATGAGCTTGCAAGAAGATCCAGAGGAACACCGAGACTTGCCAACAGACTTTTGAAAAGAGTAAGGGATTTTGCACAGGTTAAATATAACGGACATATCAATAAGGATGTTGCTGATTATGCACTTAATCTGTTAGATGTTGACAGAGATGGATTGGACCGTAACGATCGTGTTATACTTACTACAATAGTTGATAAATTTGATGGCGGACCTGTCGGTATTGAGACACTGGCAGCTTCAATAGGCGAGGATTCAGGAACTCTTGAAGATGTTTATGAGCCATATCTGATACAGAATGGGTATATTAACAGAACTCCAAGAGGAAGAGTTGCAACAAAAGCTGCTTATGATAATCTTGGCAGGCTATTCAAAGAAAAATAATACAAATAATGAGGAGGGGACTTATGTCATCAAAAAACACAGCAGAGGTAATTCTTGGAGGTAAAGTAATTAAGCTTGGAGGATATGAGAGCGAGGAGTATCTCCAGAAAGTTGCATCATACATTAACAATAAGATTACAGAGTTTAATAAGGATGAGGGATTCAGACGCATGTCGGCTGAGATGAGAACTGATATGATGTATCTTAATATCGCTGATGATTACTTTAAAGCCAAGAAGATGGCAGACGGGCTTTCTTCAGATATAGAGAACAAGGATAAAGAGATATATGATTTAAAGCATGAGCTTATTGCTGCGCAGATTAAGGCAGAGAGCTCTGCAAAAGAAATTAAGGAATTAAAGAATGAGATTAACAAGTACCAGAAGAATATTGTTAAGTTAGAGACAGAACTTAATGATTCTAAGAAGTGATTTACATAAGGTTTATCAGGTATTAATAATAACGGCTGTTGCAAATGCATTTGCAGCAGCCATTTAATTTAAAGGCGGTTACAACTATGAATGTTGATAAGAGAAAAACACAGGTGGAGGTTTTAGCACCAGCAGGTTCACTTGATATTATGAAAGCTGTTGTGGCGGCAGGGGCAGATGCAATATACCTGGGAGGCAATATGTTTGGAGCAAGGGCATTTGCCAATAATTTTAATGATGAAGAGCTTATCTGTGCTATTGAATATGCACATTTATTCGGTAGAAAGGTTTACCTGACAGTTAATACTCTTCTTAAGTCAAGAGAGATAGAGAACAGTCTTATAGAATATCTTATACCATTCTATGAGGCAGGTCTTGATGCAGTGATTGTACAGGATATGGGTGTGTTTAACCTTATAAGAAAACATTTTCCTGATATGGATATACATGCAAGCACACAGATGACACAGACCGGAGTGTATGGCAGCAGGCTTTTAAAGGAACTTGGTGCAACAAGAATAGTCACTTCAAGAGAGATGAATCTGCAGGAAATAAAGCAGCTTCATGAGAGATTAGATGTGGAGATAGAAAGCTTTGTGCATGGAGCGTTATGTTACTGTTATTCAGGACAATGCCTGCTTTCAAGTTTTAACGGTGGACGAAGCGGCAACAGGGGAAGATGTGCCCAGCCATGCAGAATGTCTTATGATGTGTATGATAGCGGAGCAAAGATTAATGACAGAAACAACAGTTATGCATTAAGTCCTAAGGATATGTGTGCATTACAGATACTTCCTGATGTTATTGATAGTGGCGTATATTCCCTGAAAATCGAAGGCCGTATGAAGAATGTCACATATGCGGCTATGGTAACACACATTTACCGCAAATATGTTGATATGTATCTTGAGAGAGGACGAAAAGGCTTCAAGGTAGATAAGAAGGATATTGATGACCTTTCAGATATATATAACAGAGGTGCATTTACTACAGGCTATTATGACAGCGTCAAGGGAAAGAAGATGATGTCACTGGGGCGTCCTAACCATATGGGAACGGAGTGCCTTAAGGTAGTATCTAACAAGGCAGGAAGAATTACATTTAAGGCACTTAAGAATGTGAACAGAGGTGATGTCTTTGAGATTGATAAGGAACATTCCTTTGAGAGCGGAGCTGATGTGGCAGCAGGGCAGACCTTCGTTGTCAATCTTCCTAAGAAATACCCACTATATGAGGGAAGAATTGTCAACAGAATGAATAATGCTAAGATTAAGGCATATGTAGCGGATAATTATGTTGGAACATCACCTGAAATCCATGTTGATATGAAGCTTGTTGTAAGAAAGAATGAGAATATATCACTCACTGTAATGTATGATGGGATTGAGAAGACATGTACAGGAGAGATTATTACTGAAGCGCAGAGCCGTCCCGCCTCAGAGCAGGAACTGGTTAAGAATTTAAAGAAAACTGGTGATACATGCTTTGTGGTGGATAATACAGAAGTGGAACTGGACGATGGAGTATTCGTTCCGGTTGGCTGGATTAAGGAACTAAGAAGAAATGTACTTGAACAGCTTGAAACACATTTAAAGCACAGTCATGTAAGAACTTATAATAAGCCAGATTATGTTGAAATGTATAACAAAGAAGAGACGCTTAATGATAATGGATTTTTAATAAGAAAAGCTGTGTATCTGCACAATATTAATCATGTGAAGCAGGCAGCAACAGTTTCAGGAGTGCAGAGCATATATCTTGATTATAAGCTGTTATATGAATGCACAGATGAGGAGTTGAACATCTGTGTTTCATATTGTGCATCACGGGAAATAGATGTGTATGTTGTTCTTCCTCATATTCTTAAAGCTGATAAGTATGATAAGTTTAAGAAGCTTTGTGAGAAGGCATCCGGATGTGGTATCAGCCGTTATCTTTGCAGGAATATTGAACAGATTGGATTTCTTGGAAGCAGTAACTGGAAAAAATTATCTGGCGATGTGCATATTATCACAGACAGCAGCATATATATATTTAATGCATTTGCTAAAGATGAATTAAGAAAACTGTGTGAAAAGTCAGGCATCGTTCTTGACAGGATGACTCTTCCTCTGGAACTTACAGACAAGGAGATGCTGCCTGTGGCTGACACAGATACAGAACTTGTCGTGTATGGCAGTGTACCGCTTATGGTTTCTGAACAGTGCGTAAGAAAAACTTATGGAAGATGTGATGGAAACTGGGGTAGTGTGAAGCTTACAGGATTTAAA
>ENA-OPAK01000461-OPAK01000461.1-human-gut-metagenome-genome-assembly--contig:-NODE-461-length-15184-cov-4.231740_pt1 | contig 15184 bp, 16 predicted proteins | sample MGYA00241055_ERZ501426 | MGnify/ENA primary metagenome ERZ501426 (study PRJEB25962, sample SAMEA2042626) | human gut metagenome | biome: human gut; feature: human-associated habitat; material: faeces... | reverse complement strand
TTGGTTACGACAGCTCTAAGTTAGTGAAACGCAACGATAACTAACATTTTTTCTGCTTTCTATACTTGTAAAAACAGGGTTTTATGAACCCTTATATAAGTGCGCCCAAAAATCTACTTTATTTTTCACTCTTAGTCTCCGTAAACTTCCGATTGTTCTACATTTTCTCATGTCCATATTCTTGCCCTTCGGACAAGAAGTATCCCTCGCTCAAAGAGCTCGGTCAATTCCGATTTGTTGATTTCTTATAAAATATCATACTTCACTCTCCATTACAATAATTGTACTATTTTCCACCTTTTCTACACCATAGCAACATGCTTCCTTGTAGCCCACATATAAATCAATAATCATAAAAAGTCTCATACTACACCTTTACTTCAACAACTTTTGTACATATCATGAATCCTTAAATAATTCATGCTGCATCCCCGGAATACCGAATGCCAGACAGTTCTGCTCGTGTACGCCAGTACATACGTATGTATTGGCTATCACTTATGTTGTTGTATAGCTTATTCCATCAAATCCCCCCTTTCCATGGCATAAAAAAAGCAACCGGAACATCTCTGTTTCGATTGCCATGATAATCTTACTACAACCACAATAAAAATAAAAGTGACTATATATTAGTTTTTTACTAGTTTTATACGTAAATTTGTTAGTTCCTCGTTAGTACGCTGTTAGTCTATCGTTAGCCTATGGTCAGTTCAAAGATCAGTTTTTACACTCAAAGCGGAACGTACATTCTTCTCTAAAACTATTTTTCAACAAGGCAATTACTAATAAGTTTTTCCAGCATATCGTTGCTGGCATTTGCCGATCTGACACTGGCGGCTATCATCTCTTCTTTTGAAACATCGGTAAAATCAATTTCAAATCTACCATTGTTCAAGCATAACTGCTCAATGTATATTCTCTGAGTCCTTCCATTACCTTCTCTAAACGGATGGATCATATTAATCTCACCCAGGTAATAGGCTAGTCTCTCGCTCATTTCTTCCTTATCGGTTATGTCAGCTAAGAAATTTTCCTTTTTCAGCTTACGATACAAATCATCAAACTGGCTTTCGATAAACTGCACCAAACAGAAAACGGTTCCTTTGGAAATATCAACCGTTCTCGTCTTGCCCGCCCAAGAGTATACATCACTGAATAAATGCCTATGTATAGAACAAAGATGCTTAAAAGAGAAATCTCCAGTAACGCCTTGACCTACAAGTTCTGCCTGACGCACCGCTGAATAATCTCTTTCAGCCTCATGCAATGTATCTAAATCTCTTATATCCAGTTTATTCTTTAATACATTTGTTCCCGGATAACAGTACTTGGCATCCTGTTCATCCTCATAGAAATAATCATACTCTTGATCCTTCAACCTGCTTCTTGGATACTCTGTATTTCTTATTTAATTCTGAAATTGCATCTGTAGCAGAAACTTTCTTGGTTAAGACATTTCTTACTCTTTGACGACATTCTGCATCAAATGGCATGCTTTCCATTTTGAAGCTGGATTCAATACTGCTTACTCTTCTATCAACTGTCATACGCGTATCCTTTCCCCTTTCCCTTTCGCAGAAAGGTATTTGTTCTTCTATAGTATACCACAAAACGCTACATCTATACTACAAATTTCCGTATTATGAAAAGCGAACACATAACCTTCTCCGGTGTCATTGTCATTCCAATTTACCCCCATTACATTTCAGGTGCTTACCACTCAGACTTACCATTTTTCTTAACATTTTATACCACTGTGATACGATATTTTGCGATACTTTACAAGGTTTGCAAGCTAATCACTAAATACCTTCCAGCCCTTATAAATCAAGCATTACCGCCACTTTCCAGCCCTTACTTCTCTTCAACAACTTGGAAGATGAAAAACTTAAGATAATACGACTCCGGTACATTAGCTGAGTTGGCCCACAGTATCGGATGATCCGGTCCCTGTGTGCGAAACTCCACCTGGCGCAGCCTCTTGTGAGTTGCCTTTGCCGCTTCCTTGACCGTTTTTGCAAGCAGCTCCTGCGTCATGAAATGAGAGCATGAGCAGGTAGCCAGAAATCCACCATCCTTAACAAGCTTAAGTCCTTTCATGTTAATCTCGCGGTAGCCCTTTATCGCATTTTTTGTAGCCTCACGCGACTTTGTAAATGCCGGAGGATCCAGAATGACTACATCATATTTTTCACCATCTGCAGCGAGCCGTGGCAGCTCATCCAGCACATTTGCAACGCGAAACTTCACTGTGTCTGAGAGATTATTTCTCTTCGCATTTTCTGTAGCCTGCTTAACCGCATACTCTGATATATCAAGTCCTGTGACCTCACTTGCCCCCGCAATTCCTGCATTGAGGGCAAATGTGCCCATGTGCGTGAAGCAGTCGAGCACTCTTTTCCCCTTGCAGATACGCTGCATAGCAAGCCTGTTATACTTCTGGTCTAAGAAGAAGCCTGTTTTCTGTCCATTTTCCACATCTACCATATAGTGAACTGCGTTTTCTACTATCTCCACATTTGTGTCAAACTCGGCTCCTATAAAGCCTTTTACCTTAGGAAGACCTTCTTTTTTGCGCTCATTTGCATCACTGCGCTCGTATACTCCACGAATATTTATTCCGTCCGCCGCCAGCACTTCCTTTAACAGTTCAACGATTTTCACCTTAAACTGCTCCATTCCAAGTGCAAGACACTCCACCACAAGCACATCTGCGTATTTGTCCACTGTAATACCCGGCAGGAAATCAGCCTCGCCAAATATCACACGACAGCAGTTTAAATCAGGTCTGCCGGTTGTACCAATGCCTGCCATACAAGCCTCACCCACAGTGTCTGTTTCACCTGCTGCAGACACATTGTCATTGCCTCCTGCCATCACCTGCTTGCGATAATCCCAGGCATTTTGCACTCTCATCCTGAGGAAATTGTCATCAATCAGCTGGTCTGCTTTTCTTGTCATCATTCTGATACGGATTTTTGAATTCTGGTTTATGAAGCCGCGCCCCATCGGATATCCATCGAAATCGTGCACCACAACAATGTCTCCGTTCGTAAAGGTGCCTGTGATTGTGTCTATTTCATTGTCAAAAATCCATGCGCCGCCTGCCTTTATAGTGCGTCCTTCGCCTTTTTTCAGTGTTACAATTGTATGATTTTCCATGTTTGTTCCTCTTCTAATTTACTTCATTATTCCTTGCTAAAATCTGATTATATAGTTTATCTGAAATTCTATAGCCTTTAGAAATAAGTTTATCCATTTCAGGCTTTACTAAATTTATTAACCCTTTTGTTTTTGCCAAGCTCAAAATTCCTAAAACGCCTATTGTATCAATTAAAAATTCCGATGCCATTTTTCTTGCAGCATGCTCATCGATTATTGCAAAATCAATTCCAAGCTCTTTTGCACCAACAATAACTTCAAGCTCTCCAAAATGCAATCTTCCATATAATGTCAATTTTTTTCATCCATTATTCCCCCAATTTACTCAAAAAAACATCATCCATATCCATGTCATCCTCCTCATATTCTCCCCATGGTATACCATATACCTTAAGAATATCTATAAAATCCCATATACTTTTTCCTGTCAACTCCGCAGCTTTTTCTAAAGTAATAACTTTAGTAGTAAACAAACCTACCACCGCTGATAATGTAAGCTTATCACTTACTGTTTCGCCACCTTTTAGTATATATAAATAAGGTACTAAATCTTCTGATATTTTTATATCTATATTCTTTGAACTCATAGTCTTTCCCTCCAAATTCTAATATAATTCCAACATTCCAATTTAATTATATGAAATCCCGGCAATATTTACAATACACAAATATTTCTGCAAAACATGCCGATATATATATTATAATATAATCGTAACTATTATAACATCCGACCGGTAAATGGAGATAAATATGATTACAATTAGCTTATGCATGATAGTAAAAAATGAAGAAGAGGTGCTCGAACGATGCCTGAACAGTCTCAAAGGGCTGATGGATGAAATCATCATAGTGGACACCGGCTCGACGGACAGCACAAAGGAGATAGCTGCACGGTATACGGACAAAATCTATGATTTCTCATGGTGCGACGATTTTGCTGCGGCCAGGAATTTTTCGTTTTCCAAGGCTACGCAGGAATACATATATGCACCTGATGCCGACGAGGTGCTCGACGATACCAACCGCAGGCGTTTCATGATGCTTAAGGCTGCGCTGCTGCCGGAAATTGAGATTGTTCAGATGAAATACATCACTCCAAGCAAATTCAACACAGTGCAAAATTCATCCTCAGAGTATCGCCCGAAGCTGTTCAAGAGGCTTCGCACGTTTACATGGATTAATCCGGTGCACGAGACTGTGCGCTTAGAGCCTGTAGTCTATGACAGCGATATCTGTATACAACATCTGCCGCAGGGCACTCACGGCAAACGTGATTTCACCATATTCAAGCGCTCCTTTGAAAAAAACGGCACCCTGCCAAAAAGTATAGCGACCATGTATGCCAAGGAGCTTTTAAAATGCGGAAGCCCCGAGGATTTTACCAATGCCCTGCCATATTTTCAGGGTGAATACCGCAACAGCCCCGACATCGAATCCACCTGCGTGCTATCACGCTACTATCGCATGAATGGCGACTACGACAAATTTTTTTCTGTTGCCCTAAAAAATGTAGCAGTTGATGGCTGCAGCGAGGTGTGCTGTGAGCTCGGTGCGTACTATTTCGACAAGGCAGACTATGAGGAGGCAAGCCTGTGGTATTACAACGCTGCATTCGAGACAAAGCCGGTACTCGATGTGGAGTGCGGCGGTGGCAAGGCGCTTCATGCCCTGTCTGAGTGCTACTCAAGATGGGCTGATGAGAAGCAGAAAAAGCTTGATTCGCTTCCTCCTAAATCAAGGAATGTATTCAAAGGCGATAAGGAGCTGATTGATTCACTGCGCAGCCAGGCGGCCGATTATCAAAAGCAGGCTGAGGAATGGATGCTTCCGGAGGGTGACTAGCAGAGGCTGTCATATAAAAGTCTCTACCGTCATTTACCAACTTGTAAAATCTTCTCTAAAGTGATAAGATAGAGACTATAGGGTTTGTTATTTTTTTAACGTAGCTTTTTGCTACTATCATTTTAGGTATCTAAGGAGGATTTTATGAGCTTTTTAGAAGAGTACAAGCAGAAACTTGTCTCAGCAGATGAGGCAGTAAAGATTGTCAAATCAGGCGACTGGGTTGACTACGGCTGGTGCACAGGCACACCTGATGCCCTCGACAAGGCACTTGCCAGAAGAACAGATGAACTTAAGGATGTCAATGTACGTGGTGGTATTTTGCTTAAGCCACTTGCCATTTTCGAGCGTGAGGATGCCGGCGAGCATTTCACATGGAACTCATGGCATATGGGCGGTTATGAGAGAAAGCTTATCAAGAGAGGCTGTTCTTTCTACTCACCAATCCGTTACTCAGAGCTTCCTCGTTATTATAGAGATTCAACAACACCTGACGATGTCGCTATGTTCCAGGTTGCACCGATGGATTCACACGGATACTTCAACTTTGGTCCTAACGCATCTCACCTCGGTGCTGTATGCGAGACTTCAAAGAAAATCATCGTTGAGGTCAATGAAAACATGCCTCGCTGTCACGGCGGTTCAGAAGCCAATGTACATATTTCACAGGTTTCTTACATTGTTGAGGGTGACAACCCTGCAATCGGAGAGCTTGGTGCCGGTGGTCCTGCAACAGATGTAGACAAGAAGGTTGCAGAGCTTATCGTTGACCAGATTCCAAACGGTGCCTGTCTCCAGCTCGGTATCGGCGGAATGCCAAACGCAGTAGGCTCACTCATCGCTGAGTCAGACCTCAAGGATCTCGGTGTCCACACAGAGATGTACGTTGACGCATTCGTTGACATCGCAAAGGCCGGAAAAATCACAGGAGCAAAGAAAAACATCGACCGTTATCGTCAGGCTTACGGCTTCGGTGCCGGAACCAAGAAGATGTACGATTACCTCGATGAGAATCCTGAGCTCATGAGTGCCCCGGTAAGCTACACAAATGATATCAAGAATATTGCCGCACTTGACAATTTCATCTCAATCAATAACTGTGTAGACCTTGACCTCTACGGACAGATCAGCTCAGAGAGCTCAGGCACAAAGCACATCAGTGGTGCCGGCGGACAGCTTGATTTCGTTCTCGGTGCTTATATGTCAAACGGTGGAAAGAGCTTTATCTGCTGCTCTTCAACTTTCACCGACAAGCAGGGCGTAGTTCACTCACGTATCCGTCCTACTCTTGTAGATGGTTCTGTCGTTACTGACACAAGAGCCAACACTCACTATATAGTTACAGAGTATGGTATGGTAAATGTAAAGGGTCTTTCTACATGGCAGAAGGCTGAGGCAATCATCTCTGTTGCTCATCCTGATTTCCGTGATGAGCTCATCAAAGAGGCTGAGAAGATGCACATTTGGAGAAGATCTAACAAATAATTAACTTTGTATATGATTTTTACAATAAAAGCGGTTTCAGGACGCAATGTCCTGAAACCGCTTTTGTGTTCTTAATCCGTCCCACAAACTATATTTTCAAAAAGTTAAAGCACCTCTTTTAGCACTTCCTCAATCTCGCTCTTTGCTGCCTTGACAGAGCCCTGCACCATAACCGGCTTACCGCCGCCTCTGGCACCCAGCTTATTTCTCAGTGCTGCGGCAACTGTATTGCAGTCTGCATTCTTGCTTCCGATAATAAAGCTATAGCCTGCCTCATCATTTCCTGTAAAAAATGCACTAAAACCACTATATTTCTCCACAAGGCCATTGACGCAATTTCTTGCTGTATTCGTATCAATGCCGTCCTCAAACAATACTGCATTGTCCGTATCAGCAGGAAGCTCTGCTACCTTATAATCCAAAAGCGCTGACTTTGCAGTGCCAAGCTCTGACTTAAGTGACTGGTTTACTGCCTTAAGTTTTGTGACGTTATCCACAATAGCCTCCTGATTTGTGGTAAATATCCCCATGAGTTCTGAGATAATGTCGCACTTTTGTCTGAAAGCCTCCAGTGCCCTGAAACCACAAAGAATGCTGATTCTGACGCCTCCTTTATAATTCTGATAATTCATAACCTTAAGCATGCCAATCTCGCCGGTGCGCTTCACATGCGGCGCACAGCATGCACACACATCATACCCCGGCACTGTCACTATTCTGACCTGTCCTTCAATCTCGATTTTGCTTCTGTACTCCATATGCGCAAGCTCATCCCTTGACGGATATGTCACCTCTATCGGAATATTTTTTGAAATGGCTACATTTACCTCATGCTCCACCTCTGCTATATCCTCCGGTGAAATCACTCCGCTGAAATCCATTGTCACTACAGAATCACTCAGATGAAAGCCCACATTCTCAAAACCAAACCTGCGGTGGACAATTCCCGAAAAAATGTGCTCTCCACTGTGTTGCTGCATATTGTAAAAACGATGCTGCCAGTCTATTTTGCCATGTACGTGGACGCCTGCTGCAAGCTCTACTTTCTCAGAAGCGCACTCCATGCCTGTAATCTGTCCATCAGTCTTCTTTTCTGTCTGAGCCTCTTCTTTGCCCATTATGCAGCAATCACCTGCGGAAATATCCACCGTATGAGTAATGACTCCATTCTTAATCTGCACATCAACGACACTGTAGCCACCAAGTATTCCCATGTCCGGGCTCTGTCCGCCCTCCTCTGGGAAAAATAAAGTCTGATTTAATATTATATCAAACTGCTTATCATCTGCCTTGTTCGGCTCGCAGGATATAATATCTGCCTCAAACTCTATGGCATATGCATCCCTGTCGTAAAGTTTAATTGTTTCTGTCATACTCATACTGCTTGTTCCTCTCGCTCTATATTCTTACGCATCATTGCTATGTCCTATTATAGCGCATTCATAATTCATATGAAACCCCTAAATCTGGTTTCCCACAATCCTGTAGTATGCTCTCGAAGTAATCTTGAAAACAATATAGTATATGACCATAAACACCAAAAGCGTAGCAACCATACAGACCACAATAAGCTTAACATCCGTAAGATTGAACATGACAAGCAGTCTGCGAAGCAGAGGAAATGCTGCTGCAAGATGACACGCGGCAAGTATAATAGGCAGGAAAAATACCATACGCACCTGTGAAGTAATGGATTTCTTCACCTCGTCATTGCTCATGCCCACCTTCTCCATAATCTCATAGCGTGCTTTGTCATCATAGCCCTCTGAAATCTGCTTATAGAAAATAATCATCACAGTAACCATAAGAAACATCGTTCCAAGGAATATTCCGATAAAGAACAGTCCACCATACAATACATAAATCTGTTCTCTGTTTGCATCACGGCTTTCCTCATAGAAGCCTGACACATCTGATTTTACACTATTTTCCTCAAAATGCTTATCCAGAGCCTTTGCCACAGCAAGCTTATCCTCACTGCTGCCATACAGATTATAATCAATTTCATTGTTGAGCATAGTCGGCACACTATCCTCTCCCAGCGAGCTGTTCAGGTTAAATATCTCTGCAAGTGTTGCCTTGCTGTCTACCACTACATAGTACACACCACTATACATAGAGGACATATAGCTGTCTTTACTTACAGCAGTTTTTTCTGCCGCAGCTACTTTAAATTCTTTGCCCAACAGATTAATTATATCGCCATTAAACTTTTCCGTTCCATAAACAGCCACCGAACCGGTATCAAGCTGTGGGATTTTTTTATTCAGCCTCTCTTTAAAGCCGGTCTCCATCTCATCAATTTCATCTCCTGTGACAAAATACAACAGGGAAATATCGTTATCGTAACTTAACACCGGCTTAAACTCTGTCCCCTCTCTAAACACTGTCCAGCTAAAATAAGTGTAGCTTTTGCTGTCTTTAACATTACAAGCAGAGTCAGCTATTATTTTATCCGAATCTGCAGCAGCTTCTTTAAGTGCATCATCCAGATTCACATCAGCCGGCACTTCCTTATACCAGCTATATACACTGATATCCGAAGGATATCTCTGCTTAAGTTCTCCCTCCATGCCCGCATACATGCTCACGGTTGTGGAAACAACAACCAACACCATTGTGGAAAGAACGCATATACTCGCTAGTCCGCCCGCATTCTGCTTCATTCTGTAAATCATTCCTGAAACCGCCGCAAAATGCTTTTTATTATAGTAAAACTTCTTGTTTTTCCTGAGTGCCTTAAGTATCACAATGCTTCCTGAAATAAATAAAAGATACGTTCCGATGATGACAAGCAGCACTGCGACAAAGAACAGTGAAAGCACCTGAAGAGGGCTCTTTGTGGTAATCGCAATATAATATCCCCCGGCAAGACAGCCTAGTCCGATTATAGCGATAAGCCATTTGCTCTTCGGCTCTTTCTCACCAACATTGCCACCGCGAAGCAGCTCTATCGGATTAGCAAGCTTCACCTGCATCAGGTTATAGATGAGAGTAAGAAAATACAGCACTCCAAAAATAAGTATTGTATTTACGACAGCGCCAGTAGATACAGCGAAATCAATTTGTGCTTTAATATTTATAATCCTATAAAGAAACATAATCATCAGCTTGGAAAATAAAATACCGGCTATGATTCCAGATACTATTGCTGCGAGTGCTACGGTAAGTGTCTCAATTATCAAAACTCTCGCGATATGACGCTTTTCCATGCCAAGAATATTGTATATTCCTACCTCTTTCTTGCGCCTTTTGATGATAAAGCTGTTTGTATAAAACAGAAATATATATGAAAAAACCGCTATTGTTCCGCATCCAAGCCCCATTATCGACGCCAGTGCATCCGCGCCCGGCACCTTGCCAAGTCCCTTTGAGTTGTTTAAAAACATCATCACATAAAACATGGCTATCATGACCATTCCCGATATAATGTAAGGCATATAAAGAGTCTTATTATTTTTTATATTTGTAAATGCCAGCCTGCTATATATTTTATTCATGCTTCTCACCACCTGTCGTAATCAGCATAAGTGCATCCTGAATCTTCACATAGAGCTCGTCATTTGTAAGATTGCCACGGTAAATCTGATGAAACACCTGACCGTCCTTTATGAAAAGCACCCTGTTGGCATGACTTGCAGCCTTTGTGCTGTGTGTCACCATGAGAATGGTCTGTCCGTCCTCGTTTATCCTGTTGAACAGCCTAAGCAGACTGTCTGTTGCCTTTGAATCCAGTGCTCCTGTTGGCTCATCAGCCAAAATTAATTCGGGATTTATTATTATCGCACGTGCCACTGCTGCCCTTTGCTTCTGTCCTCCGGACACCTCGTATGGATATTTATTAAGCAGCTTTTCAATTCCAAGCAGTGAAGCTATAGGTGCAAGCCTTTTTTCCATATCCCTATAGTCCACACCTGACAGCACAAGCGGTAAAAAAATATTGTCCTTCAGTGAAAAATTGTCAAGCAGATTAAAATCCTGAAATACAAATCCGAGATTATCGCGCCTAAACGCCGAAATTTCTCTCTCTCCTATTGCTGATAGACTTCTGCCGTTCAACAGCACCTCTCCGCTCGTAGGCTTATCAAGCGACGCCAAAATATTAAGCAAGGTTGTCTTACCGGAACCCGACTCTCCCATTATTGCAACATACTCGCCCTTTTCCACGGAGAAACTGACATTGGAAAGAGCTTGAACGTGCGCTCCGCCGAAACGGGTCGTATAAACCTTTTTCAAATTGTTTACTTCTAAAAGCGGCATAATAATTACCGTAGCCTTTCTGCTACAAATATTACATAAACAAACACGGTTAACCCTTGCTGTAGCCGTACAAGGCGTGACGGGAATTTCGTCTGTCTCAAAATCATAACCGAATAGCTTTTCTTTTTCGGCGTGATTTTACGTACCGAATGTATCCCTTTGTTTATTGCACGTTCAGTATATCAAAACGGAGAATCGCAAGCCATCGAAAAGGCTTACAATTCCCCTTTTAAGCTTACATTTATGTAAGGTAGCGTTATTCCACTCCGAGGCTGACAGTGTCAAGACAAAGTTTGACCGCAGTCCCCTTTCCCACCTCGGAGGTCACCGTAATTGTGTGGGAGAGCTTTGTAAGTACCTTTTTGCAGAGAAAAAGTCCTATTCCCGTAGATTTTTTATCCTCTCTGCCGTTAAAGCCCGTAAAGCCCTTTTCAAAAATACGGGGCAGATCGGATGCAGCAATCCCGATTCCATTGTCCTCCACAACAAGAACAACCTGATCCTGCCGTTTATGAGTAGAAATGTGGAGAACCGGCTGTTCAGTACGATACTTGACCGCATTGGCAATCAGTTGATTTAAGATAAAACGCACCCACTTTTCATCTGAATAAACCGTGTCCTGCATTTCCTCTACTTCCAGGCGCATACCACTTTGGAGCAGCAGATATTTGTTATCTGCAATCGCTTGATGTACCACTTGGGACAGTTCCATTTCACGGACAGAATAATCTTTCTCTGTATGTTCGCTGCGAGCGTAATAAAGAGCCTGTTCGGTAAAGCGGTTGGTTTTTTCCAACTCCAGCAGAAGTTCCTTTGTCCAGTCTGTCCGATGATTTTCACATAGGAGTTTCATGGCAGTAATGGGCGTTTTGATTTCGTGAATCCATTGTTCAATGTATTCCTTGTACTCCAGGCGTTCCCGCTCGACCTCCCCAATCTGCTCCAACATGGATTTTCCGGCCATTTTCAAAAGCTGATAGTAAACCTGATCCTCGGCCTGTTCCGGCAGTTCCATCACTTCGGAAATAAGGTATCTCTCAGAGAGCTGCTTCGCCATATCCAGAAGTTTTTCCATCTGCCGTTTCCGTTTCCAGTAAGTAAGAACAAGTCCAGACAGCAAAATCAATGCCCATACGATCAGGATCAATACTACTGCGGAAACCGAATTGCCGCACACCAGAAGAAATACAGTAAGTGCAGCCATACAAACAAAGTTCGTCAACAGAAATGGCAGCCTGTTTTTCCAATATCGCCTGCTGTTCATATCGTGTACCCCTGTCGGTGCTTTGTCTTGATAAAATCCGTCAGGCCGATGCCCGCCAGCTTCTCCCGAATGCGGTTGATATTAACGCTTAAAGCATTGTCATCCACATATAACTGATTGTCCCACAAATACTCAATAATATCTCCACGAGAACAGATTTTCCCTCCATTCTTGAAAAGGTAATAGAGAATTTTCAATTCGTTTTTGGTAAGTTCTACACTATGTCCATGATAGTCCAGACTGCTGGATTCCAGATGCAGCACCACATCTCCATAAACGATCTGTTCCCTTTGCTGTGCGGGATAAGCTTTTTTTAGCAGAGAAGCAATTTTCGCAAGCAGGATCGCTGTGTTATAGGGCTTTGTGATAAAAGCGTCTCCGCCCAGCATGATGCTGTTTAATTCATCCATATCTGTGTTGCAGCTTGTCACAAAGATGATTGGCAGTTCGGAAAATGTGCGAACCTCGGTGCAGAGAGAAAAGCCACTGGTTCCCGGCAGTTTGATGTCCAGCAAAATCAAGTGTGGCTGTTCGGCTCTGATTCGGTCGATCACATCAGAAAAATCTTCCGGAGCCGCCGTTTCATAGCCGTTGCTTTGCAGTAGCGTTTTCAATTCATTCCGTATTAACGGTTCATCTTCGATTATCAATATTTTTTCTTTCATATCAGCCTCCGTGAAAAAATAATATTCTATGATATAGTCGCTCATGCTCCCATTGACATTTGCATCAGGCGAATATAAAAATGCAGCCTTAATGCGTTAGGAACCTTATCCCTCAACAAATGAAAAATGGTAAACTTATATTTCTTCAACATCAATGACATGATATCCTTTTTGTTTTAATGCCTTTGCAAACAAACCCATTCCAGAAACTAACTTTCCAGTGAAGCTACCATCATATATCTGATTAACACCACAGGTAGGGCTTCTGGATTGTAATATAACTAAATCAATCTCTTCATTCTGAATTTTCGATAATGCAACTGCCACTGCCTTATTATATTCTAAACTAACATCATTTCCGTTTTCATCAACTACTCTCCCATTCACAATTTCTGCGCAGGGTCTGGGAGTTTCCATTCCTGCTAATACTTCCGGGCAGATAGAAATCACTTCTTTATCTTTTAAAAAATGGATAGCTGCTGAATTTTTGTTGTTTTTCCCATTATATTTACAGTTCTCTCCCATAATACAGGCACTGACCAATACTTTCATATTTGTCACCTCAAAGCCCAATGGCTTGCTCGAACAGTCCACAATAAAGTCCTTTAACGAATAGTCGAGATTACCAGTCTGTCAACGCACCATAGACGACAGTTCAAAAGCAAACTATGTGTTAAAGCAAACTACCCTTTAACCCTTTTTTGAAAACCAGTACAGCTCTTTCGGTTCCCCAAAAAGACATCGTAACAAGTCGATAGCTTTCCTTTTCCATTTCTTCTATTTTTGCATTGATTTTCTCTGTTACATTTTCCACAGTAATTTCTTCTACTAATTCCGTCCGATACATCATAGTTTTACCTCCTCACAATCAAAACCAATTCGCTTTTTCTGCTCTGAATTGAGGGGTATCGCCTTCCTGGTATGGATTATAGGTATTGCGATTACACCCAAATTCTTTTAACGCCTTTATTCTATTATCCTCTGTCCATTCAACCAGCGAGATTCCATCAAATTCCTCTATACTTCCATTGTTCATTTTATTTTTGAAATACCACTCTACAACCGTTTGATCTCCCTTATGGAAAAATTGCTTGATTTCCCAAACAACCACCTTGCCACGGGTATTCCATTCCTGAAACCAATGCTTTACTGTTTTTCGGTTGTTATACTGGGGACTCCAGCTTTCTGTATAGATCACATCTTCTGTAAAAATATCATCAATGCCCATATCCTGCTGATTGAGCCACATATCAAACCATAGTCGGATCGTTTTTTCTCGTTCATTCATGATATAAACACCTCACCATTCTTTTGTTTTGCCTTCGCGTTTGTTTTGCACAACCTGGGTTTGATATACGAGAACAGGAATCAGAGAAACCAGGGCAAGTACACCAAAAACTGCCGAGCGATTTACAACCGCAAATATTGCGAACATGAGCAGTATCAGCAGCCACGGATTACGCAGACTCCTGTAATAGTTTTCCTTGTCCTCATAAGAAGTATGAAGTTCAAACGGCTTACCGTCATTGTCTTTTTCTACGATTAACATTTCCCGGTTAAAGGTCGTGGCATTTGTTGCTATGCGTCCACCCTTTTCAGCCCATGGCCGTAAGCGCACTTTACCAACAGAGTAGTTCAGGTTGATGTTTTTATAAAATACTTTGTAACCCATTCCCTCTAAAAACTCATGATAATCGGATGCGTCAGCCTTCGATTTTTGCCCGATAAACTCCACACAGTATTTTACCTGATCCGGTTTACACACCTCAAATTCATACAACATTTTTTCCGCCCGAATCAGACGATAGCCCTTTTCAGACATTTTATTCAGCCAATGTTCCTGGGCAGTCAACAAACCGCCAAAGAAACGATAATACTTTTTGCTCATACTGCACCTCCAATAATTTCATTAGCCACGCCTACAAGTTCATTGAGCCTTATCAGTTCCTTTTCTGCAATTTCTTTTCCTTGTGTTGTAATGAGATATTCTTTTTTCCGTCCCGCACTATCTCCAAAAGGTGCAATCCAGCCTTTATCCTGCAACGAGTTCAACGCACCATATAAAGTACCTGCTCCCAGCGTGAGCCGCCCTTTTGTACTACCTTCAATAAATTGCATGACAGCGTATCCATGTTTCGGGGTATAAAGGGAGAGCAAAATAAAGAATGTCACCTCTGTGAGCGCACCACCTTTCGAATTGTCTCGCATAACATCTGCCTCCTTATTACGGTTACTGTAATAAATATATCACTAACCGTAATAGAAGTCAATAACGATCCAAAACATAACAGAACTCCAAGCTTTATGATATAACGACTTGTTACCTCCAGTATAAAAAAATGTTTCAGAATTGTCCTAAATGTAAAATCAGCACCGGAAAGGAAATACTAACTCCACTCTCCGGTGCTGCTATTTATAAATTACTCTGGCATATTTTTCTTTTCATCTTGCTTCTTATCCCGATATTTCCGTATGAGTTTATTACGGATAGGAACGCCAACACCAA
>ENA-OPAK01000447-OPAK01000447.1-human-gut-metagenome-genome-assembly--contig:-NODE-447-length-15368-cov-3.507869_pt1 | contig 15368 bp, 16 predicted proteins | sample MGYA00241055_ERZ501426 | MGnify/ENA primary metagenome ERZ501426 (study PRJEB25962, sample SAMEA2042626) | human gut metagenome | biome: human gut; feature: human-associated habitat; material: faeces... | reverse complement strand
TGCATTTGAAAATTGTGATACACTTTTTGAAACACTTACATATAGCAATCGTAAGAATTTAATTGATTTGCCAAACCAAATTATTTTGCAATCAGATAAAAGAAAGCAATATTCGCAATTTAGAAAAAATCTGATTAAATCAGGTTTTATCATGGTGCAGTTTTCTGTATATGCGAGAACTATCAGAAATAATGATGATGCAAAAAAGTATTCAAAAATAGTTAAAAGTATTTTGCCCCCATCGGGTTCGGTACGATTGCTGATAATAACCGATCGTCAGTATGATTCTATGGAAATTTTGATAGGAGAAAAGTATGCAGAGGAAAACTATCTTGACAAAAGAGATATCATTGAATTATAATATACTTGTGTTTGAATTGTCAAAACCGCCTACATTCTACAAGATGTAGTGGTTTTGGCTCTCTGATGAATATTGATAAACTTATACTTGCAAATCAGAATCTTGATAGTTTTTCAGATTTTGGCTCTCTGATGAATATTGATAAACTTATACGGGATGCAGGTCAATTATAAACTAATTGATGTTTTGGCTCTCTGATGAATATTGATAAACTTATACTCGTGTTACTGCTCGCCACAGGGTTCAGCAGTTTTGGCTCTCTGATAAATATTGATAAACTTATACGTCCCTGTCGCAATACTCCCTCAATCAGAGTTTTTGGCTCTCTGATGAATATTGATAAACTTATACAGCCGTCCGTAATGTCGGACTGTCGGAACGGTTTTGGCTCTCTGGTGAATATTGATAAACTTATACTTTCAAAAAGTGGGAAGAAGCACAGTCATGTTTTGGCTCTCTGATGAATATTGATAAACTTATACTTATTCGGTAAGGATAAAATCAAAGGTCAAGTTTTGGCTCTCTGATGAATATTGATAAACTTATACACTTGACCTTTCGGGAGTTGCCACACAGGGTTTTGGCTCTCTGATGAATATTGATAAACTTATACAGCCGTGATGATGTTATGACCAAGGACAGTGTTTTGGCTCTCTGATGAATATTGATAAACTTATACCCGACAGCGGAAAATACAGAATCAACAGCGGTTTTGGCTCTCTGATGAATATTGATAAACTTATACCAAGGTTTTCGATAATGCCTGCACGGGTTGGTTTTGGCTCTCTGATGAATATTGATAAACTTATACCAAACAGTTATATAACCGATACAATTACTTGTTTTGGCTCCCTGATGAATATTAAATTAAAAGAAACAGCTTGTGGAATCCTGTTCTGCAAGTTGCTTTTTTATATCCAAAGGGGAGATAGAGGGACAGCGTTCTTTGGTATAATATAGTGGATAGTTTGGAACATCGGACGAAAATAAAATTTCGCAAATTGCAATAGCAAGTTAAAACAGTTTTTTGTGGATGAAATTGCAACCACAGGAACAAAGCATATGCACATTTTCATTTACTCAAAATCGCCGATTCGCTTTTCAACATTGAAGAACAGATTCCCTGTTGCACATATTGATAAAGCTAACGGCAGTGTAATGGAAAATCGTGACTATCTCCGCAAGGAGGGCAAGTGGCAGGGTTCTGATAAGGAACAGACAAACCTTATTGATACCTTTGAAGAGGTTGGTGATGTTCCAATGCCTGTTGATGAAAATTCTCCCGATATGTCTGCTCTGATTGAAGAAATCGAAAACGGACTCGATACCTGCGAAATTATCAAGCTTCACCCGAAATATGCCTTTAGGATAAAAGAGATTGACACACTCAGGCAAACAGTTCTTGAACTTTTATGCTCATGTTGACAAAACAAGCAAACTGAACATTTCACGCACTCTTGATACAAAGCTGAAAATTGATTTGTAATTCCGTGAATAAATTTTCATTTTTCGGAAGATTTACTGTATTTTTAGAACGAATTTTGCGGTTAAAAAGGTGCGAAAATCCTGATGATTACTGATATCTGGTGCCGTTAATTTTTAAGTCGAAAATCACAATTTAAATTTTTAGAAAATCCGAAAAAAGTTGCCGACAGAGAAAATTTCTGCAAAAAGAAAAAGTCTCAAAAACGGCTTATCTAAGCCATTTTTGAGACATCATACCTTGGCAGGGGCAGAAGGACTTGACCCCTCGGCACGCGGTTTTGGAGCGACGAAAGTTACTGCTTAAGTCGTTTTATAGAGTGTTAAACTGTAGAAATCTATCCCTGACAGTTTTATAAAAAATGAGTAAAAATAGTTTTAGAACAAATAATTTGTAGAATTATTGTAGAAAGAGATCAACCATAACATTAATGTAAAAAATTATTAGGAATTGTTATTCTTAATGTCTATATTTTCAAAGTCAAATATTTTGGAGTTTTGAATAACTATAACTCTATCTCTTATTTTACTTTTTGTTTCTTCGTCTATTTCATAATTTTTTGATATGATTTTATTTTTGTTAGAATTTGAACATCGTAGTTTTTCCTGGGCGGAAGATTGTATAATAGTGTGATTGTATACAAACAGTACTAGTCTGTGCTTGGTATCTTTTAGTAGCCATTCAATAAGATAACTCCACCAGTAGTTATCTGTGTCTCCAATTGACAAACCGTATATACAAACATAACAACTGCTATTTATCATTGTCTTGGCTTTGCTTATATTCAATTCTCCCAAATTTTCATTTACCTTAGTTTTTATTATGTAATCTGTTAATTCAGAATTATTATTTAAATTTGAATTTTCGATCTGGCTCGAATCATTTACACCTAAAATTAAGTTATTATTTAAGTCACCGTGTATGTGTAATGGTAAATCAATACCATCTCGAATTGGGTTAGTATAATTAATGTATTTATGAGTAGAAAAAGGATCTGAATGCTTTTTAGTTATATCGATTATACTATCTAAAGCGTTTGTATAGTTGAAATTAATAAATTTATAAATGATTTTATTATTTTCTTTTAAAATTAAATCTTCGTAACAATTCTTTTCTTTCAAATTAAAGTCCTTAAAAAAATTGGGTATCTGATTTTTTACTTCTTCAGCTAGTGCTTTTTCATTTTTAATTGATAGTTTTTTATTTTCGCATTTTAGATATTCTATTAAATTTTTTTCTAATAAAGCTTTGCTGTTTAGAAAATCATTAATTTGGTCTTCTTTAACATTTTTTAGAAATTTACCTAATCCTAACTCTAAATCGGACCACAGTTCGTAGTTTTTGCTGATAGATTTAGCAATAAAATCGTTTGGCTCTTTTTTTGTATAATAGCTATAAAAATCCTTATAGCTAGTTGATAATCCTAAATTTAAATCAAAACCATTTCCAAGTAAAAATGTGACATTCATATTTATTTCCCCAAAGTTTCTAAATCTAAAATTCCTTTTTATCAATTATATGAAAATAATTGTTTTATGAGTTTCATTGTTTCATCAAGTTCTTTTGCTGTAATATTCGTAGATAACAAAATATTTTCATTATTATGTAGAGCTTTTCCAGATTCAAATATAATTCTTGAAATTTCATGTGCATATCTATTAGCTGACTCATGTACTTTTTGCATGAAAATTTTTCTTTTGCCGTTTTTAAAAAAATATCCAAATATTTCGTAATCTTCCTCATATGCAAAACTATCATAATACGCATGCAACTCGCTAGCAAAGTTATACACTTCATTTGAATTAATATTAGTGCCTTCATACGCATTTATGAATCTTGCAATTCTTAATAAAAAATCACGAATGAAAGTTGCATAACGAATCTCATATTTTCTTCGTTCGGAAAAATACCCTAAAACGGAAGTTAGCATTAAAACAATACAACCGCTAAATAACGCTAAAGATATATCATATAAAAAATTAAGCATTGATTTAGTTTCATTGTGTAAAATTAAACTAATTAAAAATGTAAGAATAGTGATGATTGTTCCTAAGATAAATGTTTTTTTATGTAATTTCATGACAAATTCCTTTAAGACTATGGCTTAAGTAGTAGTTGGCTTTTACTTAACACTATAATTTAAGTCAGTACACTATTTTTGATATTATAATACTCATTAATTATTTTTGCCTCTATTAAATATTGGTTTTCTATAATATTATTTTTTCTAAGAAATATTTCTAATTCTCGTCCTCCTAAGGAGTGTGTGTATTCGCTGTCAATTTTTTCATTAATAATTTTAAAAAATAAATCTGGTGAATTTTTATATGTTATTAGCAACATTTCAAATTCTCGTATTGTTACTAGCCAGTAATTATTATCATTTTTTAGATCGCAATCTAATTTAAAAAGTTCATCCAAACACTCTGCTTTATAGTAGTCTTCATACAGTAAAATTATTTTTATTGGTTTTTCTATGTTTAGTGCAATTTGTGTTTCGCTTAATTGACGGACAGCTTCACCCCATGTTTTCAATATGTATTGTTTCATAGAAACTATGTCTGGTTGATTTTGCTTTATTCCTAACAATGAAAGTGTTGACTTTTGTTCAACAATAAATTTATATTGACCAAAATTGATGATCCAGTCAGCACGCTTCCCATTATTAGTTTCATCTATATGTCTGAATTGATTATTGTTTAAACAGTAGCTAAGTATTTCCTCAACATATATTTCAAAGTATGAACCAAAAGCATTTAGAAATGTTTGAGATTTCATAGAATTAAATTTATTTCTAATAACCCAGTAGTTAGAATTTTCAAACAAACTTAGTATCATAAAATAGTTTGAAGCAATATAGGAATCCTGGATTTTTATAATTGGTTTTGAATAAAAAATCTGGCGATTTAATTTACTATTTCGAATTTTTTCGACTGTTATTGAGTTTTTGCTTAGAACATTTAATATATTCTTATTGGTGAATATATGACTATTAGATTTTGTGCTTATATCTGTGTTAAATATTATTCCTTTTGAAATTATAAAACAGATAGCAATATATAAAATGATAGATGAGTATTCATCGGTAGAAAAATTCGTTGTTTCGGCGAATATATTTGCAATATCAATATCATATGTATTTTTTGTGTGTTTTTTTCTGGATACTGATTCTAAAATATATTTTTCTCGTGAAAACAATTCTCGAAATGTATTAGACTGAAACTTTTTTTGTTCTCCAAAAAGACCATATAAATACATGAATATGTCTGATTTTTTAAAATTATTTTTACGTTGGTTGCAGTAATCATTATATAATGAAATTAAATGGAGAGACTCGTTTTCAGAAATTATTTTTGTGCCATATGAGCAGTTCATAATAATATCATATTGCATATCTATCAGCCAAGTTTGTACAATGTTTACCTTTTGTTTTATAGTTGTATTTCCTATCATTATTTCGTTATAAATTAATGCCCCCATTTTTCCCTGAAGAGTATTTGAATTTAAAAATATGTAATAGGACCAGTAGCTGATTATTTTTATCATAGATTCAAGTGTAAAATTTGAAGCGTAGACAAAAAACTGATGTGGTAGTTTAGCTTTAATAATAATCACCCGACCTAACTAATTTAACATAAAATAATATTTTGCTTAGGTGAATTATATCACATAGAATTTGTTACTACAATCTAATGTGAATAAAAATCTAATCCCTAAATTTTCGAGAGAGGTTTAGGGATTTTTTCGTGGTATGTATTTGATTTTAGATACAATTATTCCGATTTATTTTCATCTGTATCCATATTTTTTAGAGCGTATTCGCAAGCCTGTAAAACAAAGCTGGAGAAAGTAACATCTTGGTTTGCTATGACAGATTCTATTTCTTGTATAAGGGGCAGGGGAAATCTGATTGTTTTGTTTTCAGATTCTTTTCTGTTTTGTTTTAATTGAAAAGCCATTAGGACACCTCCCATAATATTTATTATATTGCATAAGCGAAGAATAATAAGCACTGAATAAAGCAATTAAAATTGCAATTAATATTGTCTTGCATTTTTGCAAGACATGTTGTATACTGTATTATGGTGGGAATTTATAAAAATGAATAAAACTATATATTTCACACTACAATAAATAATATTTTAAGGGGAATTGTGATGAAAAAACGAATCGTGCTTATTACCGCTTTAGCGGTCTGTATGTTTATATTTCTAACCGCTTGTTCTAATCAAATATACAAATCAACGATTATGAAAGATATTGAACCTGATGTAAGTAAAATTTTATCCAGTGATAAAAAAATAGATGATATAGAAATATTAGAATATAATATAGATAACACGAAAGAAACTTCTATATCTCTTAGAGTAAAATCAAGCGATGAAATTGCTGAATATATAAATTATTTTATAGCTACATATTATTATTCGTCTGATGATAAATGGGTTTTTGATAATGTTTCTCAAGTGGACAAAGATAAATCGATCGCTACTCCTAAAAAAGGTGTTAATGAAGAAATAATTGTTTCTTCACTAAATGGCGAACATGTAACGATAAATGATGAAGAATGGGAAATTAAATCCAGTAATATAAAAAATCTTTCCATTAAAAGTCAAAAAACTAATATTGATGAAAGAAAAGACAATGTTACAGTTACGCTGATATTAGACGATGATGTATTAGAGGCAGAAGGAGAGATAAATATCGGTTATATTTTTGATAAAAAGTGGGAAGTAACGGCTGTCTCTAATGAAGGCGAGTTTAAGACTACCGAAAAAAACGAATGTGTATTAAAGGTTAGGGACAGCGATTTAATTGATGAGATTGCACAAAAAGAAATTATTTTATTTAGTGACACTTCAAATAGTCAAACTGTAAGTATGGCTAAATCTGAAATATCGGATTTTGAAGTTTACAAAAAAATATCGGAGAATAGAGGCAAAGCCAGACGATTTTACTGTAAAGGTACATTAACAAAACCAAATGCGACTATTGAGTTTGACACTCAGGTTTATTATGTCTATGAGGGTAGATGGCTGCTTCAACCAACAACAATTAAAGCTGAATTGGATTCAGTAAATATTGAGGGTAAATGGAATGGAACTTATAACGGAGTAGGAAATAAAGGAAAATCTTCGCTTAAAATTACAGAGGCTACAAAAGATGGCAAAATAAAAGGAGTTTACAGCTATACACCTGATAAAATTGATCAATACAGAAAAGCAGGAAGTTATAATGTATCCGGTACTATTGATATGAGTAGTCTAATAATAAATTTAACTGAGGATAATAACAAAAATGTATTTACAGATATTTCTGCAATTTTGTATATTGAAAAATCCAAAATTAAGGGAGTAGGTCAGAAAGGTTATCCGATTGATTTAACAAAGGTGGAGTGATAGATTGTGTATAAAATGAATTCTAAAAAAATTGTAGCATACTTGTTCTTTTGACTTACTGCCTATATGCCAAAGGAGGAAAAAGCAGAAAGTAATAATAAAATAGCTCATATCACAAAAAGGAGATGTCAAATGAAGAATTTAAATAAATTTTATCAAGAAAGGTTAATAAAAAATATGTTCAATAAAACAATAATAAAAAACAATGTAAAATTACTCATACTTTGGAGTACAATGTTAACAATACTATTACTAGTTTCATCAGGATGTTCATTGAAATCAACTGTCCAAGATTCATCCGAAACAAGTGAAAAAACTGTTACTTCAATTGATGTGAGCGAGTTTATTGGTCAACCAATTAGCGTAGCTGTTGAAAAGTTCGGTGAATATGATGATGTTTACAACAGTATAGGTAACCCAATATGCAAATTTTCTGATGGACTTGTGATGACTAAAGCTAATAATTTAATTAGCAGTATAACTGTTGATTATTCTGAAATATCAAGTAAAACTAAGTATAGTTATAAAGGCATTAACGGAAATTCCACAAAGAACGATGTTATTAAAATTTTAGGAGAACCAAAAAAATTACGATTTACCACAGATAGCTACTCTAGATATCCAATAGATAACAATGAATTTTCAGTTACTTACTCAGAAGATGAGTTAGTAATGCGATTCACATTAAAAATGGATAGATGAATTAACTTTGAAAATGAACAAAACATTAAATTATCTATGAGAACATCTATTCAAGGAATTGATTTCTGTAATAGCCGAAATGGCAAATGACGAATTTATAAAGTAAGAGAACAAGAAGTTATTTCAAGCTTTGCTAACTAAACAACATAAATAAAAGCAACCGTATCAAGATTAGATTGGTACGGTTGCTTTTGTTTTCCTATTTATCTATTGAATTATTCGTTTTGTCTAACTTTGCATAATTGCCTAAATCTTTTAATAGCTTTTCAGATTTGGTAGTAAGAAATTCGTCAACGATTTTTGAAAATGAATTGGATAGAGCGTTTCGGTAATAATCGGAGCTGTTAGCATAAGACAGAATACCATAAACGCATGAAACTGTATCGTTTAAAAATGCTTGTGATAATTCTATATTAGTGCGTTTGCTTAAAACCGTTATTTGAGAAAATCTGTCCTTTGAAACATTAAAAGATATATATTCCTTGTTAAGAGTGATGTTGTTATTCTTTATTTCATTATACAGTGCCACTTTGAAAGTCTCTTCTTTCATTTCAATAGGCAAGGTGGATTCCATATACTTTGAATATGCCGATACAATAATATTCCTTAAAGATTTACTATAAGCGGATAAAATATCCTTAGTAATATAATCTGAATAAAAGATTTGATTTACAAGTCTTAGCAAGTTAGTCAATTCTTTAGATTGCAAAAAGGAGTTAATAAAATCAGGCGCTTTAGAGTTTTGTTGTAAAGCGTATATTGATTTTTTCGTCAAACCCGTTTCTTCAAAAATATCAGTAAGATTATGTTGCTCCGACGATTCTATACCAAGTAAATAATCAATTGAAACATTAAGAGCTTTTGAAACTGATATTAAAGCGTTAACGGAAATGTGTCGAACAGACTTATTTTTCAAATTTGTATATTGTGAAAGTGTACTTGATAATAATTGATAGTTAGCCGTAAATCTTTTTACATCATCATTATTGTTTGCTTTATTACAAACATCATTTTTATTCATGTTTTCATCTTGTAATTTTTTAAAAAATCGCTTAAGAAAACACTGTTGCCAAAAACATGGTAATGATTCAATATTTTTAATATCCATTTGGTCTAATCCATCAATATAAGGTGATTCTTTTTTCTTCATGGTTTTACCTCATTTCATAAATGTGAATTTATAATTATAATAATATATAAATGTGAGAAATTTGTGAATAGTGAATTTTTTTGTAAAAAAATATGTATAATTAAAAATGTCAAGAGAGCTCACTTGAATAATGTCAGAGATTCATGATAATCTGACAGAAAGGAGCAAGTTATAATGACTAATGAAAATTCTGTTATTGCCTATAAATGCTATAACCTTTTGAGAGAGTGCATTGATGTTGATAATATAGAAAACAAAATATTTATCAAGAACAATCTCAATAGAATTAAGAAGTATCGTACTAAGTTATCTAATGATATATATAGCAATATTACGCTTTTTATAAATGTTGTTATTGATCCTATTTTGGAAGATGATAATTATTTTGATTTCTTGCAGATAAATGAATTTGGACATATAAATGCCAAAGGAGCTTTTGAAATCAATTCTATGCATTCTTTTGAATTGATGTATTTTTTGATGTGCGAATATACAATACATCTAAAAAAATGTTAGATGTATTTGCAGAAAAATATTTATTCTTGAGAATTGATGGATGATATTTTTCACCCAACAACTAAATGCAAAGATTAAAAATCTTTGCATTTAGTTACCTTATAAAACAAATTTTACAGCCTTACATATCAGGCAGAAAGGAGGCTATTATGTCTTTAAAAAAACTTTCACTCTTCCAGTATTTTGATATAGATACATGGTTGGCAAAGAAGAAACTTATGTCTGTCGGAATTCAGGAATGGAGAGATTTCGAAACGCAAAAGGTGCTCGGAACAAAAATTGATGTAGTCATAGTTTCCGATGAAACAGATTACGGAAATTCAGACGGAAATGTTGTGAATAATCTTTATGAGAAACTGTCTGTAAAAATCCCTGCAAAGCTCAATAATGTTCCGATGAATACAGTTATCCGCTTAGTTAATCCTGAAGCAGTTGTATATGGTGAATATAGAAATGCACTCAGTATTACCGCAGAAAATATTGAAATAGTTGGTAAGTAATTAAAACTATGCTGGTCTGCAACCCTGTAAAAGGGTTGCAGACTAAGCATTATTAACTTGATTATCAGGTGATATTATTCCATGAGTGTTATAAAGCGTAAAATTGATGTGCCCGATACAATTGATTTATATACTACTGCTACATTAAAAACTATGGGTAATATTCAAGAAATTTCGTTATCCAGTAACAGGAATAACGGGAAAACTATTGTACCTTTATCTAAAGAAGAATTTGTAGTAGTATCTACAGGTGAAGTTAAAAAAGTACAGCACCACGCATTAGACCGAACAGAGAATTTGCGTAATCTAGAAAAAAGTATGCGTAGTTTATCGGATTTAATAAATTCAAATATAACTTTTGATAATGCAGAACAATGCAGATTTATAACTTTCACCTACAAAGAAAATATGAGAGATTCTAAGAAACTCTATAATGATTTTAAAAACTTTAATAAACGCTTTAAGAGGTTTTTATCTAAAAAGGGTTACAAATATGAGTACATTATAACAGTTGAAGCACAAGAACGAGGTGCATTTCATCTGCATGGGATATTTATCTTTAATAGGAAGGCTCCTTATATTGATAATAAAATTGTTGCTGATATATGGGGATTGGGCTTTGTATCTATTAAATCAATAGATAAGAATATTGACAATATAGGTAAATATCTTACTGCATATCTAACTGATTTCCCGATTGATAATGATTTAGAAGTTTCTCCTGAAATAGTTGGAGGAGAAATAAAAGAAATATCTGTTATGGGTAACAGTAAAAAGATTATAAAAGGTGCAAGATTAAAAATGCTCCCTGTTGGAATCAGATTGTTTCGGCACTCTAGAGGAATCAAGAAACCGACAGTTTGTAGATTGCCTTATGGAGAAGCAATAGAACTTGTTTCAAAACAAGGTTTCACAAAGGTAGGTGAGTATGCATTGGAGATTTTAGATATTGAACGAGATTTTAAAAGTAATTATGTAAAACAAATATACAAAAAGCACATCAACACATATGAATCTATCTGTTAGGGGGTGACATAATTTGAAAAGATTATTTGGTGAAATAAAAATAATTAGATTATCCAAAGGATTTGAAAACATAAAGAATAAACGAGTAAAAGCAGTAATGCCTTTAGCTTTTCTAACTGCTGTGATTTTGTTGTGGTTCATTGCAAAAGATAAAATATTAAACGAAGTTTTATTATGGATTTTTGACTTTATACTGATTGTTTTTTTAATCATTGGAACTTTGCTTATTATCTCATTTTTAGGTACTCCTTTATCAGCTAAAAGAATTGAGATGTGTTTAAGCAGTATTGGATTTAAGGATAGATTTGGAGAAACACCGCTTTTGTTATCAAGATTCAGACAAGCAAAAGCAGAAGTATTCGAATTTTATTCTCCTACAATACCAATTACCGAATATGAGAAAAAGCGTTCTGATATTGAAACCGCACTTAACGTTCGTATAGTAAGCATTGAATCAGGAAAAGACTTTCAGCATGTGTTTATAAAAACAGTGACAGCGAACAAAGAATTTCCGCAAATACTTATGTGGGAAAATAAATATTTATCCGAAAAGGAAAGTGTTTTGTTACTTGGAGAAAGTCAGCTTGATAAGGTAATGACAGATTTAAAGGTAACTCCGCATATTTTAATAGGCGGTAGTTCAGGTTCGGGAAAATCTGTTTTGCTAAAACTGGTTCTAATGCAGTGTGTTGAAAAAGGTTTTGAAATTTACATAGCTGATTTTAAAGGCGGAGTGGATTTTTACGGAATATGGAAAAGGAAATGCAATATAATTACTCAACAGGAAAAACTGATAAACTGCCTTGAATACATTGTAGAAGAACTTAACAGCCGTAAACAGTTATTTATTGATTGTGAGTGTGCTAACATTGAACAATACAATAAACTGACTGATTGTAATTTTCACAGAATAGTTTTTGCTTGCGATGAAATTGCAGAATTGCTTGATAAAACAGGGCTTGATAAGGAAAGCAAGGTTCAGATTGCAAAAATTGAGAGTCTGTTATCAACAATAGCAAGGCAAGGCAGAGCCTTTGGAATACACTTGATTTTAGCTACTCAAAGACCTGATGCCGATATTCTCAAAGGTCAAATAAAAAATAATATCGACTTTAGAATTTGCGGTAGGGCTGACAAGGTGCTTTCTCAGATTATTCTTGATAACCCTGACGGAGCGGAGAAAATTCCAAAGGACAAGCAGGGCATATTCCTTACGAATACAGGTATGCTGTTTAAGGCTTATTATTTTGATGATAGCGAATGGTGATTATATGAAAAAATTATGTGATTATGGAGAGGTGCTGACGGTTAAAGATGTTCAAAATATTTTAGGTATAGGCAGAAATGCCGTATATACAATGCTTAAAAACGGAACGTTGAAATCCAAAAGAATCGGCACTAAATACATAATTCCAAAGAAGAGCATACAAACATATTTGAATAGCTGTTTTTAGCAAAAAATCTTGAAAGAGCCAACTGTAAATGGTATTATTATATCAGTTATGGTTGGCTCTTTCGGAAAGGAAAGTAATGAATAAGAATAGAGTCAATGGAAGCATAGTTGAGAAAAACGGAATTTGGTATGCTCGATTATATGTAACTGATGAAAACGGAAAAAGAAAGCAGATTTGGCGTACAACAAAACTGCCTGTTAAAAATAATAAGAGAAAGGCAGAAGCGTTTTTGCAAGATCTTATTGAACAGTACAGCAAGGAGTGTAAAACCTTCTACAGTGAAATTACTGTTGCAGATTATTTTGAATTGTGGCTGAACGATATTAAATCAGAAGTAAGACCAAATACTTACCGAAATTACAAAGGAAATATGGAAAAGCATATTATCCCATATTTTCGTGAAAAAGGTATACGATTACAGGAACTAAAACCTTGCGATTTAACGGCTTACTACAAATTTAAAAATAATACAAACAGCAAACTTGAAAAAGCTGAACCGCTTTCTCCTCGCACAATACAGCACCATCATCAAAATATTTCAAAAGCACTGAATGACGCTGTAGAAAAGGGTTACATAAATTTTAATCCTGATGTTAGTTCCAAAAGACCAAAGTTGAAAACTTTTAATGCAAAGTTTCTCAATCAAAAACAGATTAACAATATGCTGACGGCTATTGAGAACGAAATAATTTATTTGCCTGTTTTACTGTGTTCGATATATGGATTGAGAAGAAGTGAAGTTTTGGGCATTAAGTGGAGTTGTGTGGATTTTGAAAATAACACCATTCATATTTGCGAAACTTTACAGCAAAGCACAAAGGAACTTACTGGCGAATCAAACTATACCGATGATACTAAAAATGCAAGCAGTAACAGAACAATGCCGTTAATTCCTGTTATAAAAGAAAAACTTCTTGTTCAAAAGCAATGGCAGATTGAAAACAAGAAGGAATTTGAAGAATTGTATTCTGATAGTGATTTTGTATTTACGCACGAAAACGGTTCAGTTATGACACCGAATTATTTAACGAAAAATTTTCGTAAAATAGCTGACAGTTTGGGCTATTACGGTTTGCGTTTGCACGATTTAAGGCATAGTGTGGCAAGTAATTTGCTTAATAAAGGTTTTTCTTATGTCCAAACAGCTGAATGGTTAGGACACAGTAATCCGTCAACTACTTTTCGTTTTTATGCTCATGTTGATAAAACTTCTAAAATTGCAATAGCTTCTGATTATGAACAGATTTTTAGAGAAGAAAAAAGTCGAAAAGTTGTAGAAAAATCAGCCAAAATTGTAGAAATCAATAGCTACAGGGCAAATTTGAAAATCCTTGATAAATAACAAAAACACCTCAAAAACGGCTTGCGTATCGCCTTTTTGAAGTGCTTTTAAATGGCAGGGGCAGAAGGACTTGAACCCTCGGCACGCGGTTTTGGAGACCGCTGCTCTACCAACTGAGCTATACCCCTATATTAATTTTAACCGATGAAATTACGAAAGTCGGTTTTGCAAACTTACTTATAAATTTCAACGCAAGATAGATTATATCACCGTTCAGTCGATTTGTCAACACATTTTTGTGAAATTTGACATTTTGAGCCGAGCGGTGATTTATTCTGCAAAATAATTTGTTTGACTATTCGCCGAAATTTTTTCCTATAATAAGGTAGTCAATTGAAACATTGAAATAATCGGACAGTTTTACGAGCATTTCGAGGTTTGGGCAACGCAGACCGTTTTCGTAATAAGAGATAGCCTCACGGCTTATGCTCAAATCCATAGCGACTTTAAGCTGGCTGTATCCCTTTTTCTTTCTTATGGCATGAAGTCCGACCATTTTCATCAAAATATCAATCCCTGTTTGCATTTGGTTATTGACACTATTGTAACAATCTGTTACAATATTTATGTAACAGATTGTTACATAATTTCAATAGCGAGGAGAGATTTTTTATGTATTGTGAAAAGTGCGGTAAGTTAAACAACGATTCTGCGCAGTATTGTGTTTCGTGCGGAAATCCTTTAAATTTTGGTGAATCAACTCAACCAAACGGAGCAAATAATGCCGAACCTGTAAGCAACGGCGGAAATGTATATCAATTTAATCAGAATGCAAATACTACAAGCAACGCCCCGAATATTAAGATGTCTTTTGATAAGAAAAAAGTTATCGGAATTGTGACTGTTGTGCTTGCGTGTCTGTGTCTTATACTTCCGTTTTGCACTTGGGCAGATGTACCGTTGGCGGACAATTTGTATTCGTATTTCGGTGGAAGCGGAAGTATTTCAAGTTATTCCCTGTTTTCATATGTATTTACAAGCGTAGGAAGCACAGGCGATGGCTTTTCAATATTCTTATTAATTACTTTGATTTTGGTAATTGCGGGAATGGCATTGAATCTCGCATACATTATTAAGTTTTTAACCAAAAAGAAGGGTGAGGGATTTTATCTTGCAGGTGCAATTATGCTGCTGGTAGGAACACTCATTTTTGCACTTTTTATCGGTCTTACTTCGGCTGTTTCTTTCGGCACAATCCATATGACGGCTATAGGTTGGTTTATGGTCATTGTTTCGATTGCAAACATAGTTCTCAGCGTTGTAAGAAAGAAAATTTAGTTTGTGAGAGGGGCGGTTAATATGAGGAGTAAAAAACAGATTATAAAAATTATGATAAGCACCCTACTGCTTTTAAGCTGTATGATTTTATTTGTCGGTTGCGGTAACAGCAAACCGCAGTCGGCGGCGAACAATTCAACTGATACATCACAGAATG
>ENA-OPAK01000424-OPAK01000424.1-human-gut-metagenome-genome-assembly--contig:-NODE-424-length-15924-cov-2.358876_pt1 | contig 15924 bp, 12 predicted proteins | sample MGYA00241055_ERZ501426 | MGnify/ENA primary metagenome ERZ501426 (study PRJEB25962, sample SAMEA2042626) | human gut metagenome | biome: human gut; feature: human-associated habitat; material: faeces... | reverse complement strand
ATCTGTCTGGGACATCAGTGTATTGGTGAGGCATTAGGGGGAACCGTTTCTTATGCAAAAGCACTGTTTCATGGCAAACAGTCACTGATTGAGCATGATGGAAGCAGCGTATTTACGGGAATCAATTCTCCGATCCGTGTGGCAAGGTATCATTCGCTTGCGGTACAGGAAAAAGATCTGCCAGATTGTCTGCGGGTGCTGGCACGGACAGACGATGGCGAGATCATGGCTATGCGTCATAAGGAATATCCGGTTGTCGGATTACAGTTCCATCCGGAATCCATTTATACCGAACACGGCAAACGCATCATAGAAAACTTCGTAAATGATATGTGTTAGATTTCCTTGGAAATCTAACATGTAGCGTCGGTCCTTTGCCGAAGGCAAACTTTATATGGACCGATGTTCCCGAAAAGTGTTAGGAGATACGATATGATTTTAGAAGAAATTGTAGCAGACAAAAAAAGACGGCTTCCAGAACATATGGCCCGCATTTCAGAAAGTCAGATGCGCCGTATGGCAGAGGAGACAAAGACGAGGGAAGCCAACTGCTTTTACAATCATTTAAAGAAACCGGGACTTTCTATTATCGGAGAATTTAAGAAGGCATCCCCAAGTCTTGGAACAATTACAAGCAAGATTGATCTGATGGAGCGGATCGCGGAATACAATGCATCTGTGGATGCCATTTCGTGTCTGACAGAAGAAGATCATTTTCACGGAAATGTAGAATATTTAAAGGAAATCCGGGCGAAATCACAGCTTCCGATTTTACGGAAAGATTTTATGATCTGTGAGTATCAGTTTTATGAGGCAAAAGTGATCGGTGCAGATGCGGTACTTCTGATTACAGCGATTCTCGATGATGCACAGATGCATGATTTTTATCAGCTGGCAGGAGAACTTGAACTCGATGTGCTGGTAGAAACGCATGATGAGGCAGAGGTAGAGCGGGCAATGAAAATCAATCCGCGCATCATTGGAGTCAATAATCGAAATCTGAAAGATTTTACGATTTCTCTAGAACATACCAGACGGCTTCGCCCTTATGTGCCGGAAGATAAAGTATTTGTGGCAGAAAGTGGGATTACGGGAGATGAGGACGTGCGGTTCCTGCGAGACTGTGGGGTGGATGCCTTTTTGATCGGGCGTGCGTTTATGGAATCGGAAAATCCGAAAGCACTTGCACAAAAATGGAAGGAGCTGTATCAGGCATGAGACCAAAAGTAAAGATCTGCGGACTTCAAAAGCCAGTGGATGCACAATATGTAAATGATGCAGGTGCCGATTATGCAGGATTTGTGTTTTATGAAAAAAGCAAACGCAATGTAAGCTGCCAAAAAGCAAAAGAAATTATGGAAAAAATCCGTCCGGATATAAAGAAAGTTGCCGTGACTGTTTCTCCGGATGCAGTACAGATTCAAATACTGCAGCAGATGAAATTTGATATCATCCAGATGCATGGAACGCTGTCAGCCGAGGCACTTTCGGCAGTGGAACTTCCCGTCTGGTATGCCATAAACCTGTCAGATTCCAAAGAGTTTGCAGAAAAGACAAAAGATTTTTTGGGTTTGCCGGAAAGGTTACAGCAGAAAATTACAGCACTTGTGGTGGATGGAGCAAATTACGGAGGTGGACAGACGTTTAACTGGCAAAAGACGCAGACGTTTCACCGGATGGAGGGGATTTTTGCCGGTAGAAAATTCGTTTTAGCAGGAGGCTTACATGCCGGAAATGTGAACAAAGGAATCCAGCTGTTTCATCCGGATGTTGTGGATGTCAGTTCCGGGGTGGAAAATGAAAATGGCAAAGATGAAGCATTGATCAAACAATTTGTAGCATGTGTCAAAGAGGAAGCAGAAGAAAGGAAAGAAATAAGAAAGCATATTATGGACAGTTTGGCGGACAGTATGTGGCAGAGTCGCTGATGAATACATTACAGGAACTGGATCAGGCATATGAGGAGGCTATTCATGATCCGGAGTTTATGAAGCAGTATCATTATTATCTGAAACAGTATGTCGGCAGAGAGACACCGCTTTACTATGCAGAGCGACTGTCTGCAAAATACGGTACAAAAATTTACTTAAAGCGTGAAGATTTAAACCATACCGGTGCCCACAAGATCAACAATGTGATCGGTCAGATCCTTCTGGCAAAGCGTATGGGAAAGACAAAGGTAATCGCGGAGACCGGTGCAGGACAGCATGGTGTAGCTACTGCAACGGGAGCAGCACTGTTTGATATGGAATGTACGGTGTACATGGGAAAAGAAGATATCCAGAGACAAAAACTGAATGTGATGCGTATGGAGATGCTTGGTGCAAAAGTGGTATCCGTGGAATCCGGAAGCAATACCTTAAAAGACGCGACAAACGAAGCCATCCGTACCTGGGCCAAAACAGCGGAGGATACGTTCTATATTATCGGATCTGCGGTAGGACCGTATCCGTATCCGAAGATGGTGAAAGAGTTTCAGAGTGTGATCAGCCGGGAGGCAAAGCGTCAGCACATGGAAGCAGAAGGAAAGAATCCGGATGTGGTTATGGCATGTGTGGGCGGCGGTTCCAATTCCATCGGAATGTTTGCCGATTTTATTGATGAGCCGGAGGTGGAACTGATCGGTGTAGAAGCAGCGGGTCTTGGAATTGAGACCGGAAAACATGCCAGCGCCATGGCTTTGGGAGAGCCCGGAGTATTGCATGGCATGCGTTCGTATCTGTTGCAGGATACCGATGGAAATATCCAGCTGGCACACTCCATTTCCGCCGGACTGGATTATCCGGGAGTCGGACCGGAGCATGCATATCTGCGGGATACCGGACGTGCAAAATATGTGGCAATTACGGATGTGGAGGCAATGGATGCGCTGATGGAACTGTGTAAGTTAGAGGGAATTATTCCGGCAATTGAGAGTGCACATGCCGTTGCCTATGCATTTAAAAAGGCAAAAGAAATGACCATGGACCAGAGCATGATTATCTGTCTGTCCGGTCGCGGAGATAAAGATGTAAACACCATTGCGGATTATCTTGACGGAAAAGGATATCTGAATTAAGGAGGGCATAACAGGGATGAATCGAATTGAGACAGCGCTTGAGGCGTTACAGGAAAAGGAAGAAAAGGCATTTATTACTTATATCACAGCAGGTCTGCCGGATTATGATAAGACAAAGGCGATCATCAAGGCACAGGAAGCGGCAGGAACGGACATTATTGAACTTGGAATTCCGTTTTCCGATCCGGTGGCAGACGGTCCGGTCATTCAGGCAGCTTCCTATGAGGCAATTCTCGGTGGGGCAAATCTGGAGAAAACATTTACCTGTATGAAAGAGATGCGTGACGATGGTGTGCAGATCCCGATTGTATTTATGATGTATTACAACACGGTACTGCATTATGGCGTGGAAAAATTTGTAAAAGAGTGCAATGCCTGCGGGGTGGATGGACTGATCATTCCGGATCTGCCGCTGGAAGAGCAGGAAGAACTCCAGACACAGTTACAGAAAGAGGATGGAACCATTCTGATCCAGCTGGTTTCCCCGGTATCCAAAGACCGTGTGCCAAAAATCCTTAAAAATGCAAGGGGATTCGTCTACTGTGTGTCTTCCATGGGAGTTACCGGACAGGAAGCAACCTTCCACCGTCAGATTTTAGAATATCTGACAGCGGTAAAGAAAGAGGCAAAAATTCCGGTTATGATGGGATTTGGTATCCGCACGGCAGAGGATGTACGTCCGATGAAAGAGATTATTGACGGCGGAGCCATTGTAGGCTCTCATTTTATCACACTGATGCGGAAGCACGATTTTGATCCGCAGGCTGCAGCAGACTATTGCAGCACATTCAAAAAAGAGTTAAATGAAATGTGACGGAAAAGCGAATAAAACAAGGAGGATATCATAGATGAAAGAGATTCTGGCCAAACTGGTAGAGGGAAAAGATCTGACAAAAGAGGAAGCGATGAAAGCACAGGAGCTGATTCTGACCGGACAGGCAACAGAGGCGCAGATTGCATGTTTTCTGACAGCACTCCGCATGAAAGGGGAAACGCTGGATGAGATTACGGGACTGGCAGCCGTATTGCGCAACAAGGCAAATACGATCAGTCCGAAGGTAGAGGATTATGTAGATTTTGTCGGTACCGGCGGAGACTGTACCTATTCGTTTAATATTTCCACAACATCAGCGTTCGTTGTGGCAGCAGCAGGGCTTCCGGTGGCAAAACATGGCAATCGTTCCATTTCTTCTAAAAGTGGTGCCGGAGATGTGTTAGAGGCACTTGGCGTAAATATTTCCGCAGATCCGGCTGTGGTAGAAAAGTGTGTGGAGACGGTCGGGATCGGATTTATGTTTGCACCGCATTTTAATCCTGCCATGAAGTATGTGGGACCGGTCAGAAAACAGCTGGGCATCCGCACCGTGTTTAATATTTTAGGACCACTTTCGAATCCATCCCGTGCCAGGGCAATGCTTGTAGGGGTGTATTCCCCGGCACTTACGGAAGTGATTGCGGGAACCATGATGAACCTCGGGGTAGAACGGGGAATGGTTGTCAGCGGAGAGGATAACATGGATGAGATCACACTGACCGGCGAGACCACGGTATCTGAAATTAAAGACGGAAAAGTAACCACCTATACAATCACACCGGAACAGTTTGGATTAAAGCGGTGTGAAATCGCAAAACTGCAGGGTGGGGATGGAGCTGTAAACGTACAGATCACCAGAGATATTCTTTCCGGAAAGGAACAGGGACCAAAGAGGGAGATTGTGCTTTTGAATGCAGGAGCCGCTTTGTATATTGGGAAAAAGGCAGACAGTATTGCAGATGGCATTGCACTTGCAGCAAAGACGATCGATTCGGGAGCAGCAGTCAGAACCCTTGAGGCAATGGTACAGGCAACAAACGCATAAGGGTTTGCCTGATACGGAAAACAAAAAAAGAGGCATTTCATGGCATAAAACATGGAATGCCTCTTTTCTTCGTCTTATTTCACAAAATATTGAAAAAAACTTAGTGATTTTTCCAATTTACAGATACATAAAATTAAAATATAATGAATTACGAAAAAAAGCGAAAATAATATATTTCAGGGAGGAGAGAGGGAATGCAGCAAAGGATTCCATATGATGGAAATGATCTGGGTGCTGTGTACACAAAGAAATATACAGCGTTCCGGCTCTGGGCTCCGACTGCGGATGCAGTAACACTGTGTCTGTATCGGGAAGGAGACGGGGACTGCCTGTCGGATACACTTCCGATGAAACGGGATGTACAGGGAACCTGGTCGATTCGGGTAGACGGAGATTTGCGGCATGTTTATTATACATACCGTCTGGAGAGAAGCGGCAAGACCGTGGAGTCACAGGATCCATATTCGGTAGCTGTCGGTGTGAACGGGCAGCGGAGTATGGTGCTGGACCTAAAAGAAACCGATCCGGAGAATTTTAAGGAGGATCATGGACCGGTTTTTTCAAACCGTACGGATCTGGTGATCTGTGAGATTTCTGTTCTGGACAGTACCGCGGATGGCTCTTCCGGGGTAAAATATCCGGGAAAGTATCTGGGACTGGCAGAAAAGGGAACCAAAAACAAAGAGGGAGAAGCTACCGGGCTGGATTATCTGAAATCGCTCGGTATTACGCATGTGCAGATCATGCCAATGTATGATTTTGCAAGTATTGATGAGGCGGCACCAAAGAAGCGGGAGTATAACTGGGGATACGATCCGCTGAATTATAACGTACCGGAGGGATCTTTTTCAACAGATCCGTTCCATGGGGAGGTGCGTATCCGGGAAATGAAAGAAATGATTGCGGCTTTTCACAGGGAGGGTATCGGAGTAATCATGGATGTGGTGTACAATCACACCTATGATCTGGACAGCTGTCTGCAGAAATGTGAGCCGGATTATTATTACCGGATGAACGGAACCAGATATTCCAATGCATCTGCCTGTGGCAATGAAATTGCTTCGGAGCAGCCGATGATGCGCAAATACATCGTAGAATCTGTCTGTTACTGGGCAAGGGAATATCATGTGGATGGGTTCCGGTTTGATCTGATGGGTGTTCTTGATATTGATACCATGAATGAGATCAGCCGCAGGTTAAAAGAAATCAATCCATATATCATTCTGTATGGAGAGGGCTGGACAGGCGGTACTTCAACCATGCCGGAATTTAGGCGTGCCATGAAGAGAAACGCGCGTATGCTGGACGGCATCGGAATGTTTTCGGATGATATCCGGGACATGGTGCGCGGACATGTGTTTTATAACAAAGACTGCGGCTATGTCAGCGGAAAGGAAAAAATGAAAGTTGCGGTGCGTTACTGTGCAACAGGAGGTGTGTGGCATCCACAGGTAGATTATGCAGCTTATACCTATGCAGCCGGCGGCACATGGACGGATACACCGGAGAAAGTGATCAATTATGTTTCCTGTCACGACAATCTGACCTTGTGGGATAAACTGCAGATTTCCAGACCGGATTGTGATGCAGGCGAACGCTTTGCAATGAACCGTCTGGCGGCTGCGATGGTATTTACCGCACAGGGAGTTCCGTTTTTCCTGGGGGGAGAAGAGTTTGCACGAACCAAACCAGCCGGAAAAAATGGTGAGATATCCGAGAACAGTTATAATCTGCCGTATGAAACAAATGTACTGCGCTATGACTGGAGCGATGGACAAAAAGGGCTGCAGCAGTATTACAGGGGACTGATTGCTTTCCGGAAAGCACATAAAGGATTGCGTATGACAGACGCAGAGGAGATCCGCCAGAATATTCTGTTTATGGAAATGACATCCGAACAGACCATCGCGTTTACAATCCGCCAGCCGGAAGAGACACTTCTGGTGGCATACAATGCATCCGGCAGAAAAGAAACACTCCTGCTGCCGGATGACAGGACATGGACGTTATATATTGATGACCTGCATGCAGGAACCGAACCAATCGGTTCGGTTCATTCGAACATGGAATTGCCGGCGACTGGCTGTGTGGTTCTTGGAATCAGTGAGTTGTCTTGTTGATGTAGCTGGTTTTGTATTTGGAGTACACAATCTTCTGGCTCCGGTACAGACCAAAGTATCCGGAGAGCATATAGCTGAAAGCGACAGCCAGAAGAAAATACGGCATGCCGTCATAACCGAACAATTCAAAACTGATTAGCAGTGAGGTGATCGGACAGTTTGTGACACCACAGAATACGGCAGTCATGCCGACAGCCGTACAAAGTGTCGGGGATATGCCGGTCAGCGTTCCAAACAGGCAGCCAAAGGCCGCGCCGGTGAAGAAGGAAGGAACAATTTCTCCGCCTTTGTAACCGGCACCAAGAGTCAGTGCGGTAAAGATCATCTTTAACAGGAAGGCTTCCGGACGGACCGTTCCATCAATGCACATCTGGATGATGCCGATACCGGTACCGTTGTAATTCTGGTTGCCGACAAGCATCGTCAGAATGACAACAATACATCCACCGGCAAAGATGCGGATGTAGGGATTCTGGAACAGTTTGCGGTAAATTTCTTCACTTTTGTGCAGAAGAACACAAAAAACAATACTTACCAGTGCGCAGAGCACGGCAAGGATGGAAATCTGCACGGCAGGAAGAATGCCAAAGTCCGGGATGTGCTCGATGGAAAACCATTGGTTGGAAACACCAAACAGGTAAGCAACTCCGTGTGCGACAAGAGAACTGATCACACATGGAACAAGGGCGGTATAGTACATGACGCCGACACTTACAATTTCCATTGGAAGGATGGCAGCAGCCATCGGGGTACCAAAGAGAGCGGAAAACGCAGCACTCATGCCGCACATGATCATGACATGTTTATCTTTATCGTCAAAACGGAAGAATTTTCCGATTGCGTTTCCGATACTGCCACCCATCTGCAGGGCGGCACCTTCACGGCCGGCAGATCCGCCAAACAGGTGCGTGATCAGTGTGGAAATAAAGATCAAAGGAGCCATGCGCAGGGGCAGCTCGTCATCCGAGTGGATGGCAGAGATGACCAGATTGGTCCCGGTATCTTTTTCGTCCCGCAGCAGATGGTAGGCACCGACAATGATCAGTCCCCCGACAGGGAGCAGATATAAAAGCCACGGATTCTGTCCACGCAGTACGGTGACAAATGTCAGGCAAAAGTAAAATGCCGTGCCGCACAGCCCGACGATACCGCCGACAAGAATTGCAAAAATTACCCATTTGACAGATACCAGTGCACGGTGTGCATTGTGTTTGATTTTATGTTTTATGACATCGTTCATAATTCTTCACCTCGTAATCCCTTTCTTTCATACTAGCATTGAAAAATGCTTTTTACAAGGGGACAAAAAGGTGGTATGATATAATTATAGATTATAGATTGGATCTTAGGAGGAATCACTTATGAGAACAAGTGGCGTACTTATGCCGATATCTTCCCTGCCATCACCGTATGGCATTGGAACTATGGGAAAATCAGCCAGAAAATTTGTAGACTTTCTGGTAAAAGGAGGTCAGACTTACTGGCAGATTCTGCCGATCTGTCCGACCAGTTACGGAGATTCACCGTATCAGTCGTTTTCCAGTTTTGCGGGAAATCCGTACTTTATCGATCTGGACATTCTCTGCAAGGAAAATTTATTAAAGAAAAAGGAATGTGAGTCATTTGACTGGGGCACAAGCGAGGAATACATTGATTATGGAACCATGTATGTATCACGCTATGCATTGCTGCATAAAGCATATGCCCGTTTTGTAAAAAATATGCCGGAAGATTTTTCGTCATTTTGTGAGGCGGAAAAAGACTGGCTGGAAGATTATACGCTGTTTATGGCATTAAAAGATGCAAATGACGGAAAAGCATGGGCCGAGTGGGATGAGAAACTTCGTGTGCGTGACGCAGCGGCATTGGATGAGGCAAGAAAAAAGTACGCAGAAGATATTGAGTTTTATAAGATGCTTCAGTATCTGTTCTTTAAACAGTGGAGAGAGTTAAAGGCATATGCCAATGAAAACGGAATCGAGATTATCGGAGATGTGCCGATCTATGTGGCCGGAGACAGTGCGGATGTATGGGCAAATCCGAAACAGTTTTATCTGGATGAAGATTTAAATCCGATTGAAGTGGCAGGATGTCCTCCGGACGGATTTTCGGCAGATGGACAGCTCTGGGGCAATCCGCTGTTCCGCTGGGATGAAATGAAAAAAGATAACTATGCATGGTGGACCAAACGAATCAAAGCGATGAGCGAGCTGTATGATATTATCCGCATCGATCATTTCCGCGGATTTGATTCTTATTATGCAATCCCGGCAAAAGATAAGACTGCAAAGAACGGAAAATGGAAACAGGGTCCGGGAATGGATCTGTTTAACCAGCTGGAGAAGAAACTTGGCAAGCTTCCGATCATTGTGGAAGATCTTGGATTTTTGACAGATTCCGTCCGCAAACTTTTAAAGGATTCCGGATTCCCGGGCATGAAAGTCATCCAGTTTGCGTTTGACAGCCGTGAGGGAAGTGATTATCTGCCACACACCTATACCAGTCACTGTGTTGTGTATACAGGAACACATGATAATGATACCGTGATGGGATGGATGAAGACGGCACCGAAAGCATCTGTCAAGTTCGCAACCGAGTACCTGAATCTGACCGAGGAGGAAGGATATAACTGGGGTATGATGCGTGCCGCATGGTCATCCGTTGCAGATATGGCGATTGTTCCGATGCAGGATCTGATCGGACTCGGCTCCGAAGCCCGTATCAACATTCCTTCCACACTTGGAGAAAACTGGAAGTGGCGTGCCCTGGAGGGACAGATTACCAAGGATCTGGCAAAGAAACTCTATAAATACATGCAGATGTATGGACGCATCAGTGAAAAAGTGCTTGCTGAGCAGGCAAAGAAAGCAGCAGAGAAAGAAGCTGCAAAGAAGAAGACTTCCGACAAAAAGAAGTCATCTGAGAAATAAATATACAACAGAGTATTTCTGTGAATAAGAATTCTCCCCTTTGCATATAGATTAGATAGATTAATCGAATATGCAAAGAAGGGAGATTTTTTTATGGAGTTTGATTTATATAAAGATATCCAGAAAAGAACGAACGGCGAAATCTACATTGGTGTCGTAGGACCGGTCCGCACCGGAAAGTCAACGTTCATTAAGCGGTTTATGGATCTGTTTGTACTTCCGTACATCGAAGATGAGGAAGAAAAAAAACGGACGCTCGATGAACTGCCTCAGTCAGCCGCCGGGAAAACGATCATGACGACAGAACCGAAATTTATTCCGCAGGAGGCAGCAGAGATCACACTTGCAGATGAGAGCAGTGTCAGTGTGCGTCTGATTGACTGTGTCGGTTTTATGGTGGAGGGAGCAAATGGTCATCTGGAGGGGGACGGATACCGCATGGTACATACGCCGTGGTTCGAGGAGGAAATTCCTTTTTCGGATGCAGCGAGAATTGGAACAGAAAAAGTAATCAAAGACCATGCAACCATTGGTATTGTGGTGACAACGGATGGCAGTATCGGGGAACTTCCGCGGGAAAATTATGTGGAGGCAGAACAAACCGCGGTGGAAAAGCTTAAAGAGATTGGAAAACCGTATGTGATTGTTTTAAATTCCGTGCGCCCATACAGCAGTGAGACACTTGCACTGAAAGAAAGTTTAGAGCAGGAATATCAGGCGGTAGTGGTTCCGGTCAACTGTCAGCAGATGCACCGGGAGGATCTGGTCACAGTTATGAAGGCGATTCTGTTTGAATTTCCGGTTACCCGTGTGGACTTTGCAATTCCAAAGTGGACGGAAATGCTTCCAATGGAACATAAATTAAAGGCAGCCATGATTCAGACGGCATCCAGACTGATGGATGGAATCGGCCGCGTGCGGGATGCAGCGGCTGTGCTTGCCGGGCAGGAATGGGTAAAAAGTGCAAATGAGCAGATGGCAGAGGAGGTCTTTCGTGACATCCAGCTACAGACGGCAGATCTTTCCAACGGAACCGTGACGATCCGTATGGAGACAACGGAACAGTGCTATTTCTCCTACATCAGTGAGATGACGGGAATGCAGATCGAAGGGGAATATCAGATGATTTCCATGCTGCGTTCCCTCTCCCGGATGAAAAAAGAATACGAGCGTGTGGAAGATGCCATGGCTGCTGTGGAACAGAAGGGGTATGGAGTGGTCATGCCGGGGCTTTCGGATATCCGGATGGAAGATCCGGTGCTGATCCAGCATGCCGGAAAATATGGCGTGAAAATGCGGGCAATTTCCCCGTCCATTCATATGATCAAGGCAGACATTGAGACCGAAATAGCACCGATTGTCGGCAGTGAGGAACAGGCAAATGATCTGATTGCATATATCCGCGAGGGGGAGGAGAGCAAGGAAGGAATCTGGACCACAAATATTTTCGGAAAATCGGTCGGGGAACTGATGGAAGACGGCATCCGCAGCAAGATCCTGCAGATGGATGATGAGTGCCAGCTGAAACTGCAGGATACTATGCAGAAAATTGTCAATGACAGCAATGGGGGAATGATCTGCATCATTATTTAAGAGAAATAAAAAAAGTATGAATTTCAGTTGCTCTTGTTTTATTTTATTTTTGATTCTGTTATACTATTAGTTAATGAAATTCTGTATGTAATTGCAAAAAATAAGGAGAACAAATGAGCAACGAATATGAAACTCTCATGCGCTGTGTGCGCAGCGTGAGGACGAAAACAGATTTTGTGCCGAAAGTGGCACTGGTACTGGGGTCCGGTCTGGGTGATTATGCGTCGCAGCTTCGCGTGGAGGCCACGGTGGATTATCATGAGATCGAGGGATTTCCGGTATCTACGGTGCCGGGCCATACCGGGCGCTTTGTGTTTGGTTATGTCGGGGATGTGCCGGTTGTGTGCATGCAGGGACGTGTGCATTATTATGAAGGATATTCCATGACGGAAGTGGTACGGCCGATCCGGCTGATGAAACTTCTGGGGGCAGAAGTTCTGTTTTTGACAAATGCAGCGGGCGGAATCCAGCTGGGCATGAAGGCGGGGGATCTGATGCTTCTTACCGGGCAGATTGCAAGTTTTGTTCCGTCGCCGCTCATTGGAGAAAATATAGAGGAACTGGGACCGCGGTTTCCGGATATGAGCCGGATTTATGATTATGATTTACAGAAAATCGCAAAAAAATGTGCGGCAGAGACCGGGGCGGAAAAGCACACAGCCGGGGGAATCTGGAAATCGCTGGTTCCGGAAGCTTCCTATATGAAAAACAAGTATCCCTATGCGGCGAGGTATCCGTTTCTGCTTCCGGCTGCATATGTGTCCACTCGGAGCAGATGCCGTAGGAATGAGTACGGCATGTGAGGCTGTGGCGGCGAATCATATGGGGATGCGGATTGTGGGAATTTCCTGTATCTCGAATCTGGCATGCGGCATTTCGCCACAGCCATTGTCACATAAGGAGGTGCAGGAAGCAGCCGATGCGGTGGCTCCGGTATTTCAAAAGCTTGTAACACAGATGATAAAGGAGATTGGAACAACATGCAGGTAATTTTTATACATCACAGCTGTTTTCTGGTGGAAGTGGATGATCTGGTATTGATTTTTGATTATTTTGGCGGGGACCGGGTGAATGGTTTCCACTTTACGGGAAAGATTCCAGATTACGCACCGGATACAAAAATCTATATGTTTGCCAGCCACAAACATCAGGATCATTTTGACATGGATATTCTGCGCTGGAGTGAAAAATATACCAATGTACATTATATTTTATCCAAGGATATCCGCATCAGTCCGCATTTTCTGCAAAAGCATGGAATTGACCCGGGGGTGCGGAAAAAAGTGACGTTTGTCTCCGCAAACAACCATTATGAAGTGGATGATCTAAAGATCCAGACCCTTTTGTCTACCGATGCAGGAGTGGCATTTTATGTGAATGTGCGTGGGGTGAGTATCTTCCATGCAGGAGATTTAAACGACTGGAAGATGGAACATGTGGGAGAACTTATAAACGGCAAACAGGAACGCACTTTCCGGCACGAGATCCGTAAGCTTGCGGACAAGCCGGTCAATTTTGCGTTTGTCCCGATGGATCCGCGGCTGGGACCGTATCAGACACTCGGGATTGATTTTGTGCTGAAAAACACCGATGCAGAATTTGTTTTCCCGATGCATATGTGGCAGGATTATTCTGCAATCAGGGAATACAAAAAACACATTACAAATCTTGGAATGGCAGACCGCGTAATTGAAATTGAAAGGGAGAATCAGGTATTTCCGTTCGGGGAACTCTAACTCTTGAATTTACAGAAAAATTCATATATAATAATTAAGTTAATGGGGTAACAACAGAGAGGAGAAAACTATATGACAGATTTTCTTTTATGTATTGGCAGATATGTGGTCGAGATGGCTGCTTTGGCTTTGATCGGCGGATTAGGGGCGTTTATTGGTATCAGACTCCGCAGACACAAGGATGCGAAGGCTGACACGACGAAAGAATGATTTTGGAGGAACTGGTAATGAAAAAGAGTTATGGCGTAAATGAGCTGCGCCGGATGTATCTTGACTTCTTCGAGAGCAAGGGACATCTTGTCATGAAGAGCTTTTCATTAGTACCACACAATGACAACAGCTTATTACTCATCAATGCGGGAATGGCACCGCTCAAGCCGTATTTTACAGGACAGGAGATTCCGCCACGCAGACGTGTGACTACATGTCAGAAGTGTGTGCGTACCGGAGATATTGAAAATGTAGGAAAGACTGCGCGTCACCTTACATTCTTTGAGATGCTTGGAAACTTCTCTTTTGGGGATTATTTTAAGCATGAAGCGATTGCCTGGTCATGGGAATTCCTGACAAAGGTACTTGGGCTTGAGGAGGATCGTCTGTATCCGTCCATTTATGGGGAAGATGAGGAAGCGTATGAGATCTGGACCAGGGAAGTAGGAGTTCCGGGAGAGAAGATCACACGTTTTTACCGTGATCCTGAGACCGGAGAATGTGACAACTTCTGGGAGCATGGTGCCGGTCCATGTGGTCCGTGTTCTGAAATTTACTATGATAGAGGCGAAAAATACGGATGCGGAAGTCCGGATTGTAAAGTAGGCTGTGATTGTGACCGTTTCATGGAAGTATGGAACAACGTGTTTACACAGTTTGAAGGGGACGGCAAGGGCGGTTATACCGAGCTTTCCCAGAAAAATATTGATACCGGTATGGGGCTTGAGCGTCTGGCAGTTGTTATGCAGGATGTGGATTCCGTATTTGATATTGATACCATGAAAGCGATCCGCGACAAGATTTGTGAGATGTCCGGAAAGAAGTATGAAGTAGATGCCATGGATGACGTATCCATCCGTCTGATTACGGATCATATCCGTTCTTCCACATTTCTTGTATCCGATGGTGTTATGCCAAGCAATGAAGGAAGAGGCTACGTTCTGCGCCGTCTGATCCGTCGTGCGGCACGTCACGGAAAGATGCTTGGAATTGACGGACTGTTTCTTGCAAAATTATCAGAGACGGTCATCAATGAGAGCAAGGATGGATATCCGGAACTGGAAGAGAAGAAAGAATTTATCTTTAAGGTTCTGACACAGGAAGAAGAGAAATTCAATAAGACCATCGATCAGGGACTTGCCATTTTGTCTGACCTGATGGAGGAGATGAAGAAAAACGGCAAAAAGGAACTTTCCGGTGCCGATACATTCAAACTTTACGATACTTATGGATTCCCGGTAGATCTGACCGAAGAAATCCTTGAAGAAAAGGGCTTTTCCTATAATGAGGACGAGTTTAAGGCCTGTATGGAAGAACAGAGACAGAAAGCCAGAAGTGCCCGTAAAGTGACAAACTACATGGGTGCGGATGCAACGGTTTACGAGCAGATTGATCCTTCTATCACAACAGAATTTGTCGGATACGAGAATCTGACATATGCTTCTAAAGTTACGGTTATGACGACCGAGACCGAGATCGTGGAAGCACTTTCCGATGGGGATGCAGGAACCATTATCGTAGAGAAGACTCCGTTTTATGCCACGATGGGCGGTCAGCAGGGCGATAAGGGACAGATCCGTACGGCGGACGGTGTATTCCAGGTTGAGGATACGGTTAAGCTTCTGGGCGGTAAATACGGACATATCGGGCATATGGTGTCCGGCATGATCCATACCGGCGAGGAAGTGGAACTGGTTGTAGACGCAAAACTTCGCGCAAAGACCTGTGCAAACCATTCGGCAACCCATTTACTGCAGAAAGCACTCCGTGAAGTGCTGGGTACACATGTCGAGCAGGCGGGGTCTTATCAGGACAGTGAACGTACCAGATTCGATTTCACCCACTTTGCAGCCATGACACCGGAAGAGTTACAGAAAGTGGAAGACATGGTCAATGAAAAGATCAACGAGGGCATGGAAGTCCGTACTGATATCATGACCGTTGATGAGGCAAAGAAGACCGGGGCAATGGCTCTGTTTGGCGAAAAGTATGGGGAAAAAGTCCGTGTCGTTTCCATGGGAGAGTTCTCCAGGGAGTTCTGTGGGGGTACGCATGTAAAGAATACCGCAGAGATCAAGACATTTAAGATCCTTTCAGAGAGCGGTGTTGCGGCTGGTGTGCGCCGTATCGAAGCACTGACCGGTGACAATGTGATTGCATATTACAAAAAGATGGAAGACGAATTTGAGGCAGCGGCTAAAGTTGTAAAATCTACGCCTGCAAACTTGAAAGAGCGCCTGGATCATCTGACTGCGGAGCTGAAAGAGCTGCAGAGTGAGAATGAGGCGTTAAAGAGCAGGGCAGCAAAGGATGCACTTGGGGATGTCATGGATCAGATCCAGGAGGTCAAAGGTGTGAAGCTTCTGGCAACCAGCGTATCCGGTGTGGATATGAATGGTCTGCGTGATCTCGGTGACC
>ENA-OPAK01000421-OPAK01000421.1-human-gut-metagenome-genome-assembly--contig:-NODE-421-length-16064-cov-2.279218_pt1 | contig 16064 bp, 13 predicted proteins | sample MGYA00241055_ERZ501426 | MGnify/ENA primary metagenome ERZ501426 (study PRJEB25962, sample SAMEA2042626) | human gut metagenome | biome: human gut; feature: human-associated habitat; material: faeces... | reverse complement strand
GGGTGAGGGCGTGAAGGAGCTTATTGTTGTGGCGCAGGATCCCACCGCCTACGGCGAGGACTGGGGCAAGCCCGGCAGCATCTGTGAGCTTCTGGATAAGCTGAACAAGGTGCCGGGCCTCGAGTGGATCCGCATTATGTACGCCTACCCTGAGCGCATCACCGACGAGTTTATCGCTGCCATGAAGCGGAACGAGAAGGTCCTGCCTTATCTCGATCTGCCCATCCAGCACTGCAACGATACCATCCTCAAGAACATGAACCGCCGCTCCAACCGCGCGGAGCTGCTGGAGGTCATCGGCAAGCTGCGCCGTGAGATCCCCGGCATCACCCTGCGCACCACCCTGATCGCGGGCTTCCCCGGCGAGACCGAGGAGCAGTTCGAGGATCTGTGCAACTTTGTCAAGGAGGTGCAGTTCGACCGTCTGGGCTGCTTTGCCTACTCCGCCGAGGAAAACACCGTGGCGGCACGGATGGACGGCCAGATCGAGCAGGAGGTCAAGGACAAGCGTGCCGAGCTGGTAATGCAGATCCAGACCGGCATCATGGCCCAGAAGCAGGCCGAAAAGGTGGGCCAGACCGTGCATGTGCTTTGTGACGGCATCGACGAGGAGAGCGGCCTGTATCTGTGCCGCACCACCGGCGATGCTCCGGAGGTGGACGGCAACGTGTGCGTGTCCAGCGAAGAGCCGCTCTACCCCGGCGAGTTCTATGATGTGCTGGTGGAGGACAGCGACCTTTACGATTTGTATGGTACCGTCGTAAAATAACAGATTGGAGGATAATTCTGTATGAATCTGCCCAATAAGCTCACCCTGACCCGTATTCTGCTGGTGCCGGTGTTCATGATCTTCGTCTCTCTCGGCCAGTATATCACGCCGAGCTACAACCCGCGGTACTACCTCATCGCCGGCCTCATCTTCGCCGTGGCCAGCTTCACCGACTTCCTCGACGGTCATCTGGCCCGCAAGTGGAACATGGTCACGGATTTCGGCAAATTCGCCGACCCGCTGGCCGACAAGCTGCTGACCACAGTGGCCTTCATCTACATGATGCGGGACGGCGTATGTAGCCCCGTGGTGCTCTGCATCATTCTGGCCCGCGAGTTTGCTGTCTCCGGACTCCGCATGGTGGCCGCCGGTGCCAAGGATGGCCGGGTCATCGCCGCCAATATGTGGGGCAAGGTGAAGACCGTGCTGCAGATGCTGACCATCCTCTTCTACTACTTCACGGTCTCCCTGACCGGAAACGTGCTGGGCCAGCAGTGCGCCGATGTGGCCTCTGTGCTGTGCTGGGGCGTGGCCGCTGTGACCGCGATCTCCGGCATCAAGTATCTGTGGGACAACCGCAGCTTCATCAATACGGCAAAATAAGCGCCCGTCCGGGTGTAAAAAAGAAACGAGCGGAAAAACGCTCGTTTCTTTGATATTTCAACAAAAACAGCTCTGTTACAAAAAACAGAGCTGTTTTTTCTGTTAAATTGTTAAATCGTAGCTTAAATCAAGTAAATCACATATTTCGTTCTTTGGAACCGTACCGTCAAGAAAAATCGTAATCCATTTTTCCTTATTCATATGGTACGCCGGAAAAAAGCCCTCTTTAAGTCTTAATGAACCGATTAAAATGGGATCACTTTTAAGATTTAATATATCAACCGCATTATCGCTCTTAATGCCGAATTTGCTTTTTGACACTCTCATAACAAGTGCAAACCACTTCCTGTTTTCCGGATGCCTCAACACCGCACTTGCATCGTCACTAAACGGGTAATCCGGCTCAATTCCGTAGTGCTCATTTACAAAACTAAATAAAGCATCTTTCCCGAAAATCTCACTCATTTAAGTTTGATTGCCTCTTTTGCTTTTTCTTCAATGTGAGCGGCATCAAGGCCGTAAATATGCAAAAGCTCAACAGCGGGACCGGATCTGCCGAAAACATCTTCAACACCTACTCTGAGGACAGGGGCAGGACACTTTTCGCATACAACTTCAGTTACGGCACTTCCGAGGCCACCGATAATATTGTGTTCTTCGGCAGTAACAACGGCACCGGTCTTTTTAACACTGTCAACTATAATATCGCTGTCAATCGGCTTAATGGTTGCCATATTTACAACTCTGGCGGATATACCGTCAGCCTTTAAATTCTCAGCGGCAATGAGAGCCTCATTTACCATAAGGCCGGTTGCGATAATGGTAACATCGGTTCCGTCAACAAGCACATTGCCCTTACCGATTTCGAAGTTATAATTATCATCAAAAACTCTCGGTACCGCAAGTCTTCCGAATCTCATATAAACAGGTCCGTCATGCTCTGCCGCAGCAAGCACACAAAGGCGAGCTTCAACGTCATCGGCAGGATTTAAAATAACCATATTGGGTATGGAACGCATAAGTGCAATATCCTCACAGCACTGATGGCTTGCACCATCCTCGCCAACCGAAATACCGGCGTGAGTGGCACCGATTTTAACATTGAGATTAGGATAAGCAATAGAGTTTCTGATTTGCTCAAAGGCTCTCCCGGCAGCGAACATTGCAAACGAACTTGCAAATACGGTATGACCTGTCGCAGCTAAACCGGCAGCAATACACATCATATCACATTCAGCTATGCCGGAGTCAAAAAATCTATCGGGGAATTCCTTCTTAAACTTTCCGGTTCTTGTAGCTTCTGCAAGATCGGAATCCATAACAATAACATTTTTATCCTTATGCCCAAGCTCAATAAGAGCTTTGCCGTAAGCGTCTCTTGTAGCAGTTTTAATTATATCAGCCATTGTTTACGCCTCCAATTCTGCCAAAGCGGATTTAAGTTCATCCATGGCTTTGTTATACAATTCTTCGTTAGGAGCTGCTCCGTGCCAATTCACGGCATTTTCCATATAGGAAACTCCTTTACCTTTAACAGTTTTCATAATAACGGCAGTAGGCATTCCCTTGCAGGCTTTAGCATCATCAACAGCCTTTTTTATAGCATCGAAGTCGTGGCCGTCAATTTCAATGGTATTCCACTTGAAAGCGGCAAACTTTTCAGCTATCGGATAAGCCGAGTTAACTTCATCAATGGTACCGTCAATCTGAAGTCCGTTCTGGTCAACAATTACAACGAGATTGTCAAGCTTGTTGTGAGCGGCAAACATTGCAGCCTCCCAAACCTGACCTTCTTCAACTTCACCGTCACCGAGAACTGTATATGTGCGATAGCTCTTGTTATCAAGCTTAGCCGCAAGTGCCATACCGCAGGCAGCCGAAATACCCTGACCGAGTGAGCCTGTACTCATATCAATACCGGGAGTACCCTTCATATCGGGATGTCCCTGAAGCATAGCGCCTACATGACGGAGCTTTGTAAGCTCGTCCCATTCAAAAAAGCCCTTGAGTGCAAGTGTTGCATAAAGAGCCGGACAGCAGTGACCTTTTGAAAGAACAAAACGATCTCTGTCCTCCCACTTAGGATTCTTAGGGTCAACATTCATTTCCTTAAAGTAGAGATATGTGAAAATATCTGCTGCCGAAAGCGATCCGCCGGGATGACCTGATTTGGCATGGTAAGTGCCGAGAATTGCGCCCATTCTTGACTTTGCGGCAAGAATTCGGAGCTGCTTGATTTCTGAACTGTCCATTTAATAAACCATTCCTTTCAGAATTTTGCGTAATACATGACCGTGTTATACACACCTATTTTAATTATACACAATCCAACGCAAATTTCAACAATTTTTTCGGATTTTCCAAAAATCGGATAAATTCCTTAAATTCACCCTTGAAGAAATAATTTTTTATGGTATAATAAGCAAAGTAAAGTACGATTAAATCTAAACTTTTGTAAAAGCATATTTATAAAAACCGTTTGGAGGGAACAGCAATGCTGCTTGCGGCCGATGTCGGAAACACCAATGTCAAGCTCGGCATTTTTGACGGAGATAATTTAAAATTCAAGCTCCGTTTTTCAACCGATGAAAACAAAACAAGCGACGAGCTTGCCGTTGAACTTTTCACATTTTTGCAGATTTACAACATCGACGCAAAAAGCATTGACGGCGCTATTATAAGCTCTGTTGTTCCGAAATTTACATATAACCTCAGAAGTGCGATTATGACCGTTACAGGCAAAAAAAGTCTGCTCATAGGTCCGGGACTCAAGACAGGTCTTGACATCAAGATTGAGCATCCCGAAACCTTGGGCGCAGATATCGTTGCCGGCTGTGTGGGAGCGTGTGAAAAATACGGCGGTCCTCTCATTATGATTTTTATGGGAACTGCAACCGCAATTGTCTATGTTGACGCAAGCAACGCATATCACGGCGGTGCAATTGCCCCCGGTATGGGAATTTCGCTTGACGCACTCACAAATCACGGTGCATTGCTTTCATCGGTTGATATGAAAGCTCCAAAGAAGGTAATTTCGTCAAACACATCCGACTGCATTCGTTCGGGAATTATGTTCGGAACAGCCTGTATGCTTGACGGAATGGTTGATATGTTTAACGAGGAATGCAAGACAGAATGCAAGGTTATTGCAACAGGCGGTCTTGCTCCGCTTGCAATCAAAAACTGCCGTCACGATATTATCTTTGATGAGAATATTATTCTTGACGGACTCAAAATTATTTACGAGAGAAATAAAAAATAAAGACAATTTAATATACAACTTGTTTTTGAATTATTAATTTGATGCAACGGGGTTCTCCCCTTGTAAATATTATTTGCGTTTCACCTGCAGAAAATGAGCAGGGAAACAGCAGGAGGAATTTTTTATGAACAAGACAGGAAACTTTTCAAAGGTGCAAAGAATGGTTATTCTTGCAGTGCTTATCGCATTGACGCTTGTAATGGCGCTCACACCGCTCGGATATCTGAAGATCGGTGCGCTTTCCATTTCATTCCTTTGCATTCCGATTGCAATCGGTGCAACCGTTCTCGGTCCTACAGCAGGATTGATTCTCGGCACACTCTTTGGTATCACAAGCTTTGTACAATGCTTTGGTATGGACGCATTCGGCACGGCAATGCTTTCAATCAACTGGTTTTACACCTTTATAATTTGTGTTGTTGCACGAGCTCTTATGGGTTGGCTCACAGGACTTATCGCAAAAGGTCTGGGCAATGTATTTGAAGGTAAAACTGTAGGCAGGTTCAATCTTAACGACCTTATCGCTACTATACTCTGCCCTGTTATGAACACAGCCTTCTTCCTTGGCTTTATGGCAATCCTTTTCGGCAGTATCGAAGTTATGGGACTTAATGTAATCACAGCCGTGGTTATCCCTGCTCTTTCAATCAACTGCATTCTTGAAATCATTGCTTGCTTTGTTGTCGGTTCGGCAGTAAGCATTGCAGTCAAGAAAATTGTTGCGGCAAACAAAAGTAAATAATTAACATTCAAAAACGGGCGATTTTGTTTAGAATCGTCCGTAATTTTTTTACATTATATTTTAAAATCGGTGATGTTATGCAAAAGAAAATTATTGAACTTTTAACAAAAACAGACGGCTATGTTTCGGGCAGTGAAATTTCCGAACAGCTTGGTGTGTCAAGACAGGCAGTGTGGAAAGCGATTAACAATCTCAAGGAACAGGGCTACAAGATTGACTCTGTAACAAACCGTGGATACCGCCTTGTTGCCTATCCCCCACACCTCAACGAGCCTGCAATCGAAAAATACCTGAAAACCTCCGTAATCGGTAAAAACCTCATCGTCCTTGACGAGGTTGGTTCAACAAACGATTACCTCAAAAAGCTGGGTGCAGACGGTTGCGAAAACGGCACGGTTGCCGTTGCCAGAGAACAAACTCAGGGCAAGGGCAGACTCGGCAGAGTTTGGAAAGCAAAAAAGGATGACAGCATCACCTTTTCGTTTTTGTTAAGGCCAAAGATTGCCCCGTCAGAGGTATCGTCAATCACCCCTCTTGCAGGTCTTGCGGTCTGCAAGGCAATCAGAGAATTCACGGGACTTGACTGCCGTATAAAATGGCCGAACGACATCATCATCGGCAAGAAAAAGCTTGTCGGTATTCTAACCGAAATGAGTGCCGAATTTGATGCCGTAGAATATGTAATTACAGGCATCGGAATCAATGCCGACACTCAGGATTTTCCCGATGACATAAAGGAAAAGGCAACTTCAATTTATCTTGCAACAGGCGGTCATTTTGACAAGAACAAATTCTTTGCCTGTGTGCTTAACCACATTGAAGAGGAATTCATCAAAAACGATTTAAAGCTTTCCCCTGTCGCATTAAAGGAATACACAAGCCTTTGCGCAACAGTCGGCAGAGATATAACATTCACCAAAGACGGAAAGTCCGTTACCGCAAAAGCTGTGGGAGTAAACCCTGACGGCGAGCTTATTGCAGAGCTTCCCGCCAAAACCACCAAACTTATCAATTCAGGCGAAGTCACCGTACAAGGCATTTACTAAATTGAAAGTTGAAAATTGAAAATGTAAAATTACGGTCAGCAGTATGCTATCATTTTCAACATAAAAAATAATGTAACAAAGCAGAGAACATCAACATAGATATTCTCTGCTTTTGTTATTTATTTAATTTCTCAATTCTTGATTTTGCATAAGCAAATTTAATTGAAGATTCCAATATGTATTTGGCTAAATCAGGTGATTTTGACTTACAAATTCTGTGAATTATTCTCGCATATGCTTTATTGAATTCAGCTTCCGAATAGTTCATAATCAAACACCCGACATTACAGAATCTGAAATGTGTTTAATTATTGAATCAAATTCCTTTATATTTTTTAGTAATAACTCATATCGTTCAATACTGTCGCAGAGTAAAATTTTAGTGTTATAATCACACAAATCGTCATAAATATTTTTTATGCAATCCAAAGCCGATTCCGAATCAAGATAATCTTCATACTTTGCCATAACAGAATTTGCGTATTCATACAAAGCTTCACATTTAGCCGTTACAAGATAATCTACTTTTTTCATAAATAACTCCTTTCACTCTACTTTAAATAATAACCCGTTTACATTATTATATGTTAAAAACAGCAGAAATGCAAGTTTAACAGTCACCGATAACCGATATAATTTGACACCGCACAAACAACAAGGACATCCGAAAAACGGATGTCCTTAGTTTTTATATAAAATATTCAGTTATAAATTACTTGAAGTATTTTACGCCGCTTTCAAAAATCTGCTGGTCTTTTGCAAAAGGAACATTTTTGTAAAGGTTTTCGCCCTTTCTCTCGCTGTGTCCCATTTTACCGAGAACTCTGCCGTCAGGTGATGTAATACCCTCAATTGCACAAACAGAACCGTTGAGGTTGAACTCAATGTCACTGCTTGGGTTGCCGGCAAGGTCAACATACTGTGTTGCAATCTGACCGTTCTTTGCAAGTTCTTTTACAGTTTCAACATCAGCCATAAATCTGCCCTCACCGTGTGACACGGGAACAGCAAACACATCGCCTGCGTTGACATTTGCAAACCACGGTGACTTAACGGAAGTAACTCTTGTATAAGCCATATGTGAAATATGTCTGCCGATTGTGTTGAATGTGAGCGTCGGATCATTTGCTTTAAGCTCTCTGATTTCGCCGTAAGGAACAAGTCCGAGCTTGATAAGAGCCTGGAATCCGTTACAGATACCGAGCATAAGACCGTCACGATTCTTGAGAAGGTTGTTAACCTGCTCTGCAATTCTCGGGTTGCGGAATGTTGTTGCAATGAACTTACCTGAACCGTCAGGCTCGTCACCGCCTGAGAAACCGCCCGGAAGCATAATCATCTGTGACTTTGCAATGAGCTTTTCCATTTCGTCAATTGTTTCCTCGATATCGTTTGAAGAAAGGTTCTTGACGATGAGCATTTCAACATTTGCACCTGCTTTTTCAAATGCTCTTGCCGTATCAACCTCGCAGTTTGTACCCGGGAATACAGGGATAAATACAGTAGGCTTTGCAGTTTTGATTGCAGGTGAAGATGTATTTCTCTCGCTGTAAAGCGGAACATCAACTTCGATTTCAGGCACTTCAGCCTTTGTCGGGAATACCTTTTCAAGCGGAGCAGTCCACTTTTCGAGGAGTGCGGAAAGTTCGATTTCCTTGCCGTTTACAGTAATCTTTGCATCGTTTGTAACAGTACCGAGGTCATAGTGAAGAACATCGTTTGAAAGCTCTGCACCGTCTGCAAGTTCGATAACAAGCGAACCCGAAAGCGGAGCGAAAAGCTCGTCATTTGTGAGTTCGTTTGCAAACTTAAAGCCAAAGCCGTTACCGAAGCAAGCCTTACATACGCTTGCGGCAGTACCGCCCTCTTTAACAACCGATGCAGAAAGCACCTTGCCGTCCTCGCAGAGAGCATAAACAGCGTTGTACATTTCGATAAGCTTATCCCATACAGGCATAAGTGTTTCTTTATTTTCGGGAACGGGAACAAAGATAACCTTTGAACCTGCGTTCTTGAATTCTGTTGAAATTGTCTTTGATGCCTTTGTCATTGCAACGGCGAAACTTACGAGTGTAGGCGGAACATCAATATCCTCAAATGTACCCGACATACTGTCCTTACCGCCGATTGACGGAAGTCCGAGCTTGAGTTGAGCCTGCATAGCACCGAGGAGTGCTGCGGCAGGTTTACCCCAACGGGAAGGAACATCTTTAAGTCTTTCAAAATATTCCTGGAATGTAAGTCTTGCTGTCATCGGGTTTGCGCCGATTGCAAGCAGCTTTGAAAGCGACTCAACAACTGCATAAGCAGAGCCGTGGAACGGACTCCAGCGTGAAACACCGGGAATATAGCCGTAACTCATTGCTGTTGCATCGTCTGTTTCGCCCTTCTCAAGCGGAATCTTTGCAGCCATCGCCTCCTGAGGAGTGAGCTGATTCTTACCGCCGAACGGCATAATTACCGTAGCCGCACCGATTGATGCGTCAAATCTTTCTGCAAGACCGATCTGTGAGCAAACTTCAAGTCTTGACATATTTTCAAGGAATGCCTCGTCAGCAGGCATATCTTTAAGCTTTGCGGGAGCAACCTTACGGTAGCAGCCTTCCCACTTCGGAGCCTCGATATAAGCCTTGGCAACCTGAGTAACACCGTTTGTGTTGAGGAACTCACGGCTGAGGTCAACGATTGTGTCGCCTCTCCAGTTCATTGTAAGACGAGGACTTTCGGTTACAACCGCAACGGCTGTAGCCTCAAGGTTTTCTTTTGATGCAAGTGAAATAAACTTGTCAACATCTTTTTTATCAAGAACAACAGCCATTCTTTCCTGACTTTCGGATATAGCAAGCTCCGTACCGTCAAGGCCGTCATATTTCTTTGTTACCTTGTCGAGGTCAACCGTAAGACCGTCGGCAAGTTCACCGATAGCAACGCAAACACCGCCTGCACCGAAGTCGTTACATCTCTTGATGAGCTTTGCAGTTTCGGGGTTGCGGAACAAACGCTGAATTTTTCTTTCTGTCGGAGGATTACCCTTCTGAACCTCTGCACCGCAGGTTTCGATTGAGTTTTCATCGTGAGCCTTTGAAGAACCTGTTGCACCGCCGCAGCCGTCACGGCCTGTTCTTCCGCCGAGAAGTACGATTACATCATCGGGAAGAGGAGTTTCACGGATAACATTTTCCTTTGGAGATGCGCCGATAACAGCACCGATTTCCATTCTCTTTGCAACATAGCCCTGATCGTAAAGCTCGGTTACCTGACCTGTTGCAAGACCGATCTGGTTACCGTATGAGCTGTAACCCTGAGCGGCACCTGTTGTAATTTTGCGTGAAGGGAGCTTGCCGTGCATTGTATCCTTGAAAGGAATTGTCGGATCGCCCGAGCCTGTAACACGCATAGCCTGATATACATATGAACGGCCTGAAAGCGGATCACGGATTGCACCGCCAAGACAGGTTGCGGCACCGCCGAAAGGCTCGATTTCTGTCGGGTGGTTGTGAGTTTCATTCTTGAACTGAACGAGCCACTGTTCTGTTTTTCCATCTATAGTAACGGGAACCTGAATTGAGCAGGCATTGATTTCTTCACTTTCGTCAAGGTCGGGAATGAGTCCCTTTTTCTTGAGTGACTTCATACCGATGAGAGCCATATCCATAAGTGAAACAATTCTCTTTGTATCCTTGCCGTAAACCTCGTCACGGGTTGCATAATACTCGCTGAGTGCGTCCTCGATAACCTTGCCGAGAGCAGACTTTTCAATCTCAATCTCTTCAAGTCTTGTAAGGAATGTTGTGTGACGGCAATGGTCCGACCAATATGTGTCAATTACACGAAGTTCTGTAACCGACGGATCACGGTGCTCTGTATCTCTGAAGTAATCACGGCAGAACTTGAGGTCTGCAAGTGTCATTGCAAAGCCCATTGAATCGTAATACTTCTGCATCTCATCGTCATTCCAGCCGTTGAAGCCCTCTACCCTCTTAACATTTTCGGGAACGGGAATTTCCATATCAAGAGTCTTTGGCTTTTCAAGAGATGCAAGACGGCTTTCAACAGGGTTGATGAGGTACTCCTCAACCTTTACAAGCTCTTCGTCTGTAATATTGCCCTTGAGAGCAATTACTCTTGCTGTAAGAACCTTGCAACGCTCACCCTGAGTAAGAAGCTGAACGCACTGCTCGGCAGAGTCACCACGCTGATCGTACTGACCGGGGAGATACTCCATTGCGAATACCTTCCAGCCATCCTCAACGGGGAGAGTTTCTTCATAGATTACATCGGCGTTAGGCTCTGACAAAACAATGGTTTTCGCCTTGTCATATTCTTCCTTAGTAAGTCCCTCAAGATCGTAACGCACAATGTAACGAAGATCTTCGACAGACTTCATACCGAGGTTGTGGCGGATGTCCCAAAGTGTCTGCTTTGCAAGAACATTGAAGCCATCCTTTTTTTCAACAAAAATTCTGATTACTTCTGACATAATTCATTCACCTGCTTAATTAAGATATAAAACAAAATAAATCCCGTCTGATAACCTGTATCACATCACATAATACCACATTCGACTATTTTTTTATTTCATTTAAGGCATTAAAAGGTATTCTGTAAAAGTAAAATTAAATGCACACAGAAAAAGCGGTCAGACAAAGCAAAATGCCGTCTGACCGCACAATATAATCATATTTAATCGCCTTTGAGAAAATCTTTGTAAAATTCCTCAAAACTGCCGTTTTTGTAGTCTGAATAATCCTTATTATCTCTGTTCACAATTGTGTCGGTAATAAGGTATGTATCAAAGCCGAGTTTTGCACTGCACAAATCCTCGTCAACATCGTTGCCGATCATAATGCTGTCTTCGGGCTTGATATCCTGCTTTTTGCAGATTTCTTCAAAATATTTCAGATTCGGCTTGCAGCAACCAAAGTTTTCGTATGTTGTAACAAGTTCAAAATCGTCGGGAGAAACTCCTGCCCATTCAAGTCTGCGTTTTGTTGCAACAAACGGAAAAATCGGATTTGTTGCGGCAATAAGTCTGCCGCCGTTTTTCTTTATGAAATCAATGCTTTTCTTTGCATAAGGAGTAAAGCTTGTAGCATCTTTCGGAACAATAAACTCGTTTTCGTAATAATCGGTAAAAAGGTCATCAAACTTTTCAAGGTCGGCACCGCTGACTTTGCCCGCTGTTTCCCAGAAAACTTCACGGTTTGTACGGCTGTTATCGTTCTTTGTCATAGCGTCAGTACCTGCCCACATCGCCTTTATAAGGGCGTCGGGTTCGATTTTTATAACAGGAGTGCAACGCTTGCAGAGCGATGAAAAATACAGCTTTACGAATTTTTCCATATCCATGGGAAGCAATGTTCCGTCCAAATCAAAAAGATAATTTTTATACATTAACATACCGTTCCTTTCAATTTATGCACAAATATTATACAAAATTTCGATTTGGATTGCAAGGAAAAAATTTTCGGTATATACTATAGTCAGTAAAAAACGAGGTGATAAGATGAAAATAGTTTTAACAGACGCACAGACTGTTCTTGACGATATTGTAAATGCCGATGTGCTTAATCGGTTCGGCGAGGTTGAGTCGTTCGGTCTTTTGAAATATGAAGAAGTTGCGGAGAAAATTGCAGATGCAGATATCGTTGTGTGCAACAAAACTCTGCTTGATTCGCACACAATGCGACTTGCAAAAAATCTGAAATATATAGGACTTTTTGCAACAGGCTACAACAACATTGACCTTGACTACTGCACCAAAAACGGCATAACCGTCTGCAACGCAGGTTCATATTCAACAAATGCGGTTGCACAGCACACATTTGCACTCATTCTTGAACATTTCAATCACACTGCGGAATATAATCGGTTTGTTCAGGACGGCAAGTGGAAAAGAAGCAAAACTTTTTCACCGTTTGTATATCCGCTGAATGAACTTGCAGGCAAAACACTCGGCATTGTCGGACTCGGAAACATCGGAAAGGCTGTTGCAAAAATTGCAAACGCTTTTGATATGAATGTAATCGCATCGAGCAGAACTCCGAAAAATATTGACGGAATCAAAGATGTTTCATTTGACGAACTTCTTGAAACAAGCGACATTGTAAGCGTTCATTGTCCGCTAAATCCACAGTCGGAAAATATGTTTGACAAAAATGCCTTTGCCAAAATGAAACAGGGTGCATTGTTCGTAAACACGGCAAGAGGCGGTGTTATGGTTGAAGAAGATTTGCTTGAGGCACTCGAAAGCGGTCACCTCGGCGGTGCGGCAATAGACACCCTCAAGGTTGAGCCTATGGTTGAGGACTGCATTCTTATGGGTGCAAAAAATTGCATCATCACCCCCCACATCGCATGGGCGCCCGTTGAAACCAGAGAACGCCTTATGGGCATAGTTTCGGACAACATCAAAAATTTTCTAAACGGAACTCCGACAAATAAAGTAAATTAACGGCGAGTAAGTAATGACACAAATTATATATTAAGATATATTTTATAAATGTCACAATGTAATTGACCTACTGTAATTCTATTCTATTTATATAATTGGATTTATCCATATCATTGTACGACGATTACTTGCGGGCGGATAATATCCGCTCATACAGAATAACAATCATGTCATCAAACAGAAACAACCGCCCACCTTTCGGTGAGCGGTTGTTTTGTGTAGTGTAGTATTAGGAAATTGGGATTAGATTACAATTACTGCTGTCTTTCGCAATAGCTTGAAAGGCCTGTGTTTGGGTCTGTGTATTTGAGCATATCATTGTCAGCGTCATATGTGTAGTTGAACTCCTGCTCGCCTACTGTCATAACGAGGTTTGCACCGTCAAATGTGTAATTACCCGAAACAGTCACACCGCTCATTTCGCCTGAGAATGTACCGTCATCTGCAAATGTGTATGTACATTTCAAAGTTTCGGGGTCAACACCGTTTGCTGTTGCGTAGTCATCAATTGAAACTGCTGTGCCGTCTGTACCCTCAAGGGCTGTTACAGTCCAAGTGCCTGTAACGCTTACGGATGAATCGCCGTCCTTTGAATCAGCGGCGCTGTCATCTGCACTGTCTGCAGCACTGTCATCAGCAGTCTGTGATGCCGAACTTTCGTTTTTGCTTGACGAGTCACCGTCATTACCGCAACCTACAAGACCTACTGTACCTACCATACAAATTGCAAGCAATAAAGCTAACTTCTTGATTTTTTTCATAGTTGATTACCTCTTTCCGATATTTTTTACTTTCCGATTTTGATTTACGGAAACACCGCAATTTTCGTGTTTCGCTTTTATCACCTCAATGATAGCCAATTTAATGCAACATTTCAACAAGTTGGCACAAACATCAATCTTTTGGCAAAAACATATGACAATCGGATATAATATTTTTCAAATTTATGGTATAATCTAAGTGCAGTTAATCATTGCTCCGAATTAAATTATTTCAAAGGAGGCGATATCTTGAAAATTGCAGTTATTGACGACGAAAAGCCTCAGGCAGACATTCTATACTCAATCTGCAACGCATATTTTGGCGGACACAAGCAAAATGTGCAGATTGATTGTTTTCCTGACGGAATAGCTTTTTTCAATTCATTCAAGGAAAACACCTACAAAATAGCCTTTGTAGATATTTTTATGGAGAAGATGAACGGCATTGCCGTGGCTGAAAAGCTTCGTGAAAAAGACCGTAATATTCTTATTGTATTTGTCACAACAAGCCCCGATTTTATGATGCAGGCATTTTCCGTTCACGCTTTTCATTACATAACAAAACCCTACAAAGCTGAGCAGATTTACAAGGTACTTGATGATGCCTCGTCATATGTATCGGATAATTCAAAATACATTGAAGTTATGTGTGACCGTCGAAACACGCTGATTTCGCTTAAGGAAATTGTTTCTGTTGAATCCGATGCACATTATATCAACATAGGTGTTGTTTCGGGACTTAGATATCGCACACGAATGACCATTGCAGAGTTTCTCAAGCTTGCAGACAATGACACCCGTTTCATACCCGTAAACAGGGGAATCGTGCTGAATGCCGATTACATAAAGGACATTGAAGGCTCTGTATGTGTTACAGGCAACGGTGAAAGATTCCCGATTAAAATTCGTGAAAAAACTCGGATTGAACAGAGCATCCGTGAATATATGTTCAAAAAAATCAGAGAAAACCAGCGGAGGTGAACATGGACACATTCATAAAATTTCTTCAGGCATTTTTCAGCTTTGTCATAATAATACCGTTAAGTTTATTCTGCCTTTTACCGTTAAAAAATCAATTAAAATACCCGATTTCAAAGATAGTAACGCTCTTTTTGTGTTCATTTATCATACTCGGTTCTCTCTCGTCAATTGTGATGACGGCTTTTGACATTCAGAATTTAAACGTTGTTCTCTTCCCCGACCTTGTAATATTTTTCTTCCTTATTAAAAGCGTTACAAAGGCCGGAACAGCACGCTGTTTGTTTGTTTTTATAAGTGTGTGCTGTTTGATTTCATTCTTTTCGCTGTATGCATATTTTATCAACTCATTTTTTCAGGAAGAAATCTCACGAGGAGTTAACACCTCATATAGCCTGATTCAAATGGGGCTTTCGGTTGCGGCAATGGGAGCGCTTGTTCCGCTTACAAAATATTACGCATGGATGATTGACAACATAAATATCGGCAAGGTGTGGTATTTGTTTTCAATTTTGCCCATTGCACTTATGGTGTCAAACATCTATATCATACCGATTTCCTACGCAAATATTCGTGTTGGAAAGGTTTATGCAAAAGGATTCATCATTACAATATTTGAGCTTGCATTGTATCTTATAGTATTCATATTATTCTACATTTTCAGCAAGACTACTATTGAAAAAACAAAGCTTACAGAACGAAACAACATTCTTGAAATTCAGAAAAGTTACACAGAATCGTTGCAGTCGTACATAAAATACACCTCAAAAGCAAGGCATGATTTTAAACATTCAGTTCATGTTATGAGCCGACTTGCAGATGAAGGAAATCTTTCGGCGCTGAAAGACTACATTGCCCAGTACGAAAATTCGCTGACTGTAACAGCACCTGTGCGAATCTGCAAAAGTGACGCACTCAATGCTTTGTTCAATCACTATCGTCAACAGGCGATTGAGAACAATGTTGACATTAACTGGCGGATTGATTTGCCCGACAAATCGAGAATTCTTGATGTTGACCTCTGCAGTATTTTCGGCAACATACTCGAAAACGCAATTGACGGTTGCTGTACCGTAGAAGAAGGCAAAAGATATTTTAACCTGACTTCCGAAATAAAAGGTGACTGTTTGTACATTGTTTCAACAAACAACTACGGCAAGCCTTTGGAAATGGACGGCGAAACTTATTCGTCCACAAAGCATCAGGGCAAGGGCATCGGACTTCACTCCATGAAGAGCATAACCGAAGTCTATGACGGAATTTTTGATGCAGGCAACAATAACGGTGAATTTTTCGTTGACATAATGCTTAAATATTAAACTCAAAAAGGGTATGCATCCTCGCATACCCCTCTTTGTTATAAAAGTTCCAAACAAAAAACACGCTCTGCAAAATGACCCGACCCCCAAAAGTTAGACCTAAAAAATCTAACTTTGGAGGTCGGTATTT
>ENA-OPAK01000414-OPAK01000414.1-human-gut-metagenome-genome-assembly--contig:-NODE-414-length-16172-cov-2.129491_pt1 | contig 16172 bp, 10 predicted proteins | sample MGYA00241055_ERZ501426 | MGnify/ENA primary metagenome ERZ501426 (study PRJEB25962, sample SAMEA2042626) | human gut metagenome | biome: human gut; feature: human-associated habitat; material: faeces... | reverse complement strand
AATGCGTATCGAGTCCGCCGCAACCACCGACAGCCCTCAGTCCATTGATACGGCATGGAGCCGTCAGACTTGGGACCCGACGGGTGCTTCCGAGATTTGGTACTATCTTGACTTCTCAGAGGTCAGCGTAACGGGGCTTTCATTCCGCCTTCGTTCAAACGAAAAGTATTTTGCACAGGATTTTGACAACAGCTACAGTGAAAGCAATAATGCTTTTAACAGATACGGCGATATAATTTACTCAACTGTCGGCACCACAAAAGCAGGCTATATGGGTGAGGACCCATATTTATTCCTGCAGCAAACGGACGGCAGCTGGAAAAAGGTTATGTTAAACGACGGTACCGTTGACCTTGACCATTTCAAGGGATATGTCCGCATACCGCTTCAGTTTATGTGCTCCGAAACCGACTCTGTTGTCACGGAGTCCAACGAGGATTTCGGTGTAAACAAGCCTATGCCCGATATGTATGTGTGGAACAGCTCGGATAAAACTAAAGCAAATGCCAACAAGTATTATAACGAGAAAATTAAGCTTTCGCAGTCGGTAGTTGTTGACCCTGCCGGTACTTCGATATCCGATGCTCTGCTTATTAGACGCTATTCCTTCAGAATTAACAAGACATCATGGACTAGCGGTGCTTATTATATCGACGGCGGCACAATGCTCGCTCCGTGCATAAATACGGCGGATGGCGGCAAGACAACAGCCGATTCGCCCAGAAGAGCTTATATCGATAAGGCCAAAATCGGAGAAGTCGATGAAAACGGCAGATCCAAAGCAGTAGTAAACCGTGAAAACGGCTACAAGGCTATTGAGGACATTATGTCCGCAGGCTTTAAGTTCACGGGCTGCTCGTATGACCCGGCTTCTACGAGCCTTGAAACCAACAACGGCAGCGTAGGTAAAAAGATTTTCCTTGATAATGTATTGTTCTACCGTACAGACGGTCAGAAATACAGCGAAAATACCCTTAACGGAGCAACAAACACAGGCACGCCCGTTAAGACATATTATGACCAGGAAACAGAAATTCCGCGCGCTATTTTCAATGCCTGCCAAAAGTACATTGAAAATCCGAACTCCTACGATTACCGCGCCGTTAAGTATATCGAGGACTTGATAGCCGGTTATAAAAAATCAATTGAGGAATATAACAAATCCGAAGAAGCCGGAAAATCCGGTATAATCGATGCATCCTTCCTTGAGGAGTCTGCGCTCGATACCAAGGCGGCAGCACTCGGTATGACCGAGGCTTGGGAAAAGTACAAGACCGCCAAGCAGGCTTGTATAGCTGCTAACTCGGGTGCAGAGGATTTCATTCCGATGATTGCAACTAAGCTTGAGCAGCTTCCCGATTTCGACGAAAATACTCTCGCGGTAAGCGATGAGGATAAAGCCGTTGTTAAGAGCCTTTATGAGGTTTATATCCGCCTTAACTTAAGCCAGCTCACTATGCTCGGCAGAGCGGAAGAGGAGAAGCTCTTAAAGTACTTCAGCTTTATAGAAGAAGAACTTGCCGACAACTCTGTTGTAATAGGTCAGGCGCTTACAAACAACAAGGTTATACCGTTCGGCGATTTTAGCTCCTTGAAAAAAGGCACCAGAAGCTGGCAATTTGAAAACTCAAAATATACCGGCCAGGTAGGTAAGGATTACTACTATTCTAAGGGATATTTGACATATCAGGTTCCCTTTGCTTCACTTTCGGCACATCGTGAAGATACCGCAACGCCTACACTTATACCGACCGGCGCTCTCGGTAGTGACCCGCAGAGAAACGGTATTACAAGCTATCGCCAAAACGGTACCTCGGCAATCATTACGTCAAACGGTCTTGAGGGCAGAAACGCCGCAACGGTCACTGTAAATAACCAGTACGCCGAAGACAGAAAAGGCTGGTATAACTGCATAAGCATTACAAAGGGACTTGTTGACAAGGAACCGAGCAGCAGCGGCGATTACTCCGCGCTGAGAGCCAACAATATGTCGTCTGAGAGTCTCGGCGATTTTGCTAAGTCGTATACCAAAAACGACATAGGCGAAACCGACCGTCTGGCACTTGTATTCTACGCAGACTTCTCTCAGCTTGACACATTCTCAATGGCGTTTAATATCAGCTCATACTATGACGGTGCCGCTGAGGACTACACCCTCGACTTCGGCAGCAACAACGCGGCTTCTTACTTCTATCTCATTAACCCCAAGACGGGTGAATGGACTAAATGTACTCCCAAGGATGAAAGCAAGAGAAGAATTTACGCTTACACCTCGGAGTACGGCATAGATACGGGAGACGGCGATTACCTGACCCTTTCTCACTACAAGGGCTATGTTATGGTTCCGCTCTTCCAGTTCTCGAGAGGCGTTCAGGGTATTTCGGCAACCTCTAACTATCGTATAGATGAAAAAGCCGAGTCCCTTAACAACATTTTCCGTGTTACCATAGGTATAGCGCCCTTGTCAAATTACGACGATTCGTCCGTAAACGCAACGAGCGCAGCCGAAATGAACGGTAAGAGCTTTACAATAGGCTCTGTCGGCTTTACATACAGACAGGGTACCTCGGCATACGGCGCAGGCGTACAAAACAGAACCGGCGACGTCTCGTTCGACGATTATGCACAGGTTAAGTCTCTTACTTCAATGCAGTTTGAAAACGCGGTAGCGGATGTTGATATTTATAAAGCGAACACTCGTACCGAAAAGATAAACAAGGCACTTGCTCTTTATGCGCAGCTTTCGGATTATCAAAAGACAATACCGTCCGTTGCAAGAGCATACAGCGTGCTTCAAAAGTACAAGAGCATCGACGACGGCATCACTTTGCTCGATCAGCCGCAAATTGCGGTTGCCGATTTGAAACCTTTGATTGAGGCTATGCCGGCTGCAGCAACCGGCGGTTCCGTAACAGACAGCAATGCCTTACCTTATCCCGGTTTTGTTATCGGCACCGATGAGAGCGGAACAGAGAAGCCGCTTATAAATTACGGCGCATATTCTATCACCGCGGCTGACGTACAGAACATAATCAATTGGTATGAGCAGTCTTATGAGCGCTATACCGACGAGGCGATTGCGGCGCTCGGTGCGGAGAACGTCACAAAAATGGAAAACCTTTATAAGGTTGCAAAACGCTTGAGACTTCTCGAAAATTACCGTGACGGCTACACGAGTGACTTCGGTACCGCTATAACCGGTATTAAAGACCTTAACACTCTTGTTGCTTCAATGTACGGCGAGACCGGTAAAGCGACCGACCTTACGACCGACTGCAGGCTTATGCCTACCGGTCAGACCGCGGCGCTTGAAAACTACCTCGAAAAGTATAACGACCTTGATTATTACGCTAAGTATATCTTAACTGATAAGGCCGACAAATTTGCAAGTGCTCCTCAGTATAAGAATTATGCTAAGGCGGCCGAGGCGGTTAACAAGGTGCTTGCCAACATCAAAACTTACACCGACGACATCACCGGTAAGACGGTTAAGGGCGGCGTTGTTAGACTTGAAGAAAAGTACACGGCTCTTTACAATACCGTTAAGGGTCAAATGGACAATAGCGGTATTCAGGACCTCACCGCAATAACGGAAGCGGTTGAAGAGTACAATTCGTTTAAGGGCTATATAAGGCAGGTTCAAGAGGTTAACGACGGTAACACCGTTAATTCCTCGGACGGCGAAGCTCTCCACGGTATTATAGATACCCTCCGTATTTTCCCGAACTTTGCTTCGGCGGTAGACAAAGACAGCGTCGCTCTCAATAAGGATGCAACAACGGGAACCGCAGTCTTTACTCTTTCAAATGCCGTTAACTATCCGGACGGAAGCTACACACTTCGTGTAACCTCTAAAAACGGAGGTCTTAAGGACACTACGGGCACCACCCACGATTACAACGTTGCAATGACGGGTGCGATTGAAAAGACCGTAACGGCAAAAGCTCTTAACACTTCTCCCGAAACCGCGGATGTCGCAAATAACACCGCTTCGGCGGCAGCTCCCAAGGCAATAAACTTTACGTTTACCGTCACGGGCGTTACCGTAACGAGTGAAGATGTTATTACAATAGAGCTTATCGATAATGCTACCGGTGAGGTTGCTGTTGACAAGACAACAAACGAGCCTGTCAGAAAAACAATCAATATTCATTTTCATTTTGCCGCAGACGACTTCTTTGCGGTTACAATTCCTGCGGAAATAGATGTTCCTTGGGGCGAGACGGAAGCCGTTGATGTTTCCTATATGGTTACGTCTTCACTTGATTCGGGCAGCAAGATTGGTGTTTCCGTAGCACGCAGCGCTTCTGTCGCAAATGACACTCTTACCAATGCAGCAACATCGACATACGCTCTTCCGTATACTTCACAGAACTTTACTTCCACAGAATTTACAGGTAAAAATGAGGGAGCGCTTCCCGCTCAAAAACCGTCATTGACAATTTCCGGTTGGACGGACGCTCCGATAGCCGAGTATTCGACTACTCTTACTTATACCGTAGATTACACTAAAGGTTAATTAACAAATTAAATGCTTTATCAAGACCATAAGGAGGTGGTTCTATGAAGAAAACATTATCAGTTTTGCTCTCAATGCTTTTATTGTCGCTCGTGACTGTTCCGTCTTTCGCGGCTCCGGCTACGCTGAACAAAGAGAACCCCGTAGGCTCCGTAAAGATTTCTACCGGCGAGGGCAAACAGGATGAGTATGAGCTTACAATTCCTGCCGATACCGAAATACCGTGGGAAGCTACTTCTTACGCAATAGGTAAGGTTACGGCAACTAAAATGTGGCTGTCTCCCGGCAAGACCGTTAAGGTGGCTGTTTCGTCGCTCAACGGCTCAAAGCTTGTCAACACTTTGGACAGCTCAAAGACTATCGCCTACACGCTTACAGGCGCAGAGCAAATGGCGTTTTTACCGGGCGATTATATGAAGTCTTATGACCTCTCCGTGAACATCGCAGAGGCTGAATGGCAAAAAGCCGCTTCGGGTGAGCATACAGATGTTCTTACCTTTACGGCAGAATATACTAACGCGTAATAAATATAAGGAGATAAAATTATGAAAAAGCTTATTTCTATCGCACTTGCAGCGGCCATGCTCGCAGCTGTTTCGGTTCCCGCTTTTGCAGCTAACCCCATAACCAAGGAAACAGAGCAGACCGGCACAACCATAATTAAGACATCCACAAAAACAGGCCCCGATTCGCCTGAGGATGTTGCTGTCAGATACACCGTTTCTATTCCGGCAGATACAGAAATTTACTGGGGCACCGAGGAGACAAATCTTGTTTACTCTGTTGAGTCTCACCTCAAGAGAGGCCAGGCTCTCAAGGTTACCGTAGCAGGCACAGGCTCTATGAAGACCGATGCCGCAGCAGGCGAGGTTTACACTCTTCCCTATACTCTTTCGGGCGACACCGCTTTCACGGCAGACAGCCCCGTAGTTTACGGCAACAAGGAAACTCCGGCCGTTGACAAAAACCTCAAGGTTACAATAAGCAGCGAAGACTGGAACAGAGCTGTTGTTGATGTTTACAACGACACCCTTACCTTTACCGCTGAGGTTTAATTATTGAAAGGAGACTACTATAATGAAGAAGCTTATTTCAATTGCACTTGCAGCGGTTATGCTTGCAGCAGCTTCGGTTCCCGCTTTTGCAGCTAATCCCATAACCAAGGAAACTGACAATACCGGTACAGCTATTGTTAAGACCTCCACAAAAACAGGCCCCGATGCTCCCGATGACAACGCTGTTAAATACACCGTTACAATTCCGGCCGATACCACAATTTACTGGGGCGCAGAGGAAACAGCTCTTGACGGATTTTCTGTTGAGTCTCACCTTAAATACGGCCAGAAGCTTAAAATCGGCGTTGAGGGCTCAAGACTTATGAAGCTTTCAGAGGATGCAAACGAGACATTGGCTTACGATTTCTCGGCTGACTCTAACCTCGAATTTATAGCTGACGGCCCCGTTATCAATCCCGCAAAGGCACTTACCCTCAAGGTTAAGGTTGCCGCAGACGATTGGAACAACGCTATCGTCGGCGAGTACAGCGATACTCTTACCTTCACCGTAAGCCTTTGATTTTGAAAGGAGATAACCACAATGAAAAAATTACTTTCAATAGTTCTTGCGGCGGCAATGCTCGCAGCGGTTTCCGTTCCGTCATTTGCAGCTGACAAGACGCTTACAAGCGACCATACCTCCGATACGGCTAAGGTTATTACTTCTACAAAAACCGGTCCCGACGGTCCCGAGGCTACTTCTTATACGGTAACCTTCCCGGCAGAAACCACTATTTACTGGGGCGTAGAAAGCACAGACTTTACATACAACGTAAAGTGCCAGCTCAAATCAAACGACCGTCTTAATGTTACGGTAGCAAAGGAAGACGGCACAACCGATCTCAAGGCTATCGCATCAGGCAATACCGCTACTCTTCCTTTCAGCGTAGCAGGCACCACAGCTTATACTTCAGCCTCTGCAGTTGTTGCAGATGAAGCTGTTAACGCAGCAGTAAACATTGCCTCAGCTGATTGGGCAAAGGTTCCGGTAGATGAGTACGAGGGCAATCTTACACTTACGGTTTCGATAGCTCCCGCTACAATCTAAGAGTCGGAAACCCTTCCAAAATACAAGGAGAACCAATTATGAAAAAAATTCTTTCAATAGTCATTGCAGCTGCGATGCTCTTGGCTATATCGGTTCCCGCTTTTGCTGCTGAAATAAACCAGTCTACTTCCGGTGGCGTCGGTAACTCCTCGGTAGTTACCGACCGAAGCGGAATAAGCGGTGCCTTTACCGTTTCTTATCCCGCCGAAACCACCATTTATTGGGGCACCGAAAGTACCGAAATCGGTTACACTGTATCGAGTACGCTTGTGAGCGGAAATAATCTTCGTGTTACTGTAGCTCAGGACAACGCAAATCTCCATACAGGCGGCGGCAGACTTCTTCCTTACACTATAACCGGTGATACCAACATAACAACCGGTCACGAGACAGTTACCAACAGCGCATATTCGGTAAATGTCAATATTACTAAGGAAAACTGGGGATCCGTTTCCATTGATGAGTATGAAGATACTCTTACATTTACAGCTTCTGTTGAAGCGATAGCTTAATTTTTTAATCCGAAAAGGAGTTATATTATGAAAAAGTTACTTTCATTAGTTCTTGCGGCGGCTATGCTTGCGGCAGTTTCAGTTCCGTCCTTTGCAGCTGAAATCAATAAGGATACAGCAGGCGGCAAGGGTTCCGCAACCGTTAAGACCGATACAACAAACGTTCCCGCAGACGGTTATTTCACAGTAACATATCCTGCTGAAATGAGCGTTAAATGGGGCGCTGAAACCACAGCCTTCACCTACAATGTTACGTCAACTCTCAAGACCGGCAAATGTCTTTCCGTTTCGGTTGCTTCGGAGGCTGGCAAAATGAAGCCCGCTACCGATAACGGCTATACCATTCCTTACGCCTTCAGCGGCGACACTTCCGTTAAGACTGCTGCCGAGGTAGTTAACAATACTTACAACATTAACGTTGACGTTGCAGCAGCAGCTTGGAACGCTACCATCACCGATTACAGCGATGCTACCGTTACCTTCACAGCAGCAGTTGTTGACCAATAATTTGTTTAACAGTTAAACATTATTTCATTAAGGAGTTACAATTATGAAAAAGATAGTATCAATTCTTCTTGCTGTTATGATGATAGCAGCTATAGCAGTTCCCTCGTTCGCAGCTACAATAACGAAGGAATCAGACCCCAAGCCCGCCGATGTTCAGGTTAAGACAAAGACAACCGATAAGGAGAACAACGATCCCGAAAACTACACCGTTACCATTCCTGCAGAAATTACAGTTGCTTGGAATGACACCGCAGCTCAGGACGCTTCTTACACCGTTGATTCTCAGCTTAAGCTCGGCGCTAAGCTCAAGGTTTCGGCTGTTGCTGAAAATGCAGGAAAAATGACGAACGCTGCTACCGATAAATTCCTCACCTTCACCGTAGCAGGCGGAGATGCTGCTGAATATACCGAGCTTAACACCGCTGCTAAGTCTGCAACAACCGTTACAATCGCTGACTTCAACGCTCCCATAGCTGAGTATGTCGGCCACATGCTTTATACCGTAGAGTACGTTGCTGCATAATTATTGCCAGATTTTGATTTTTAAAATTTTTAAGGAGGTGGTTTCATGAAAAAGGCTTGCAGTGTGCTGTTGTCTGTTTTGCTTATATTCACCATGCAGCTTTGCGTTTTCGCCGAGGCAGGTGAAATCGGTAAAACACAGCTTAAAACTGTAGTCCCGAGTACCCATGAAATTACCGTAACGTATAACGACGGAGGTTATGTCCTTAAAGACGGCAACCTTATTGCAAGCGGTGCTAAGTTCGCCGTTGACCGTTTTGATTCGCTTTCTCTCGGAGCTGTTGCAAAGCTTGACAGCCACCTTGAGCGTGTCACGATAAACGGTAAAGATTATACCGGTAAATTGCAGTACGGTATGTTGAGATTTGATTCGGTTACCACCGATATGAACATTGTGTTCACATTTAAAAAATGCTTCGGACCCACAGAGCCGACTACAAATCCCACAGAACCTACCGAGCCGACAAGACCCACAGAGCCGACAGCTCCGACAGATCCCTCAGGCACAACAAATCCCTCAGGTACTACCAATCCTTCGGGCACCACTAATCCCTCGGGCACTACAAATCCCGGCGGAGATCACGAAGATCCTTGTGTTCGTATGGGTATGAATGGTAATGTGTATCGCGGTAAAAACCTTTTCCCGGGCGCTAAGCTCGACATTGACCTCGGCGAAATCAAGGCTGAGGCAGGAAAAGACGGTGCATACAGCGTTGACGTTATTAAAGACGGCTTCCATGTTGTAACAATCACCGACGAAAACGGTGAAGTAGCCGGCAAGACTACTTTCTCGGTAAGCGTAAGTGATACGGCAACAGAAACAACCGTTATTAAACTTGATGACGGCTCGCAGGTTGCAGTTGTTCCGAAGGGCACCAATACCTTATGGCTCGACTTTGTCGTTAACGACGACGGTACTATTACTATTGTTCCCGGCACACCCGTAGAGGAGCCGACAAACGAAGTTCCGGTAACCAAACCGAGCGACAGCGGCAACCCGATAATTAATAACCCGGTAATATCCAAAACCGGTGAACTTATCCGTGAAAATCCGCTCGCCGCAGCTGCTGTTTTCCTTTGTGGATTGTCACTTATATTCTTCATAATTCTTCGTAAAAAACGTAAGGATGACGAGGAAGAGGAAAACACAAAACCCGTTTGCTGATATAAACGGTAATAAATAAGTTTAAAATACCCCGACTGCGGTCGGGGTATTTTTATGTGTATCGGCATTGCAAACGGTGATGTGTTATGTTATAATACTTTGTCAGAACTTAAACGGGTAAAAGACCGAGGTTCGTCTTCTTGAAAGAGGTGGCTGTATGCCCATAAAAATAGATAATCAGCTTCCGGCGCATCATAGCCTGGAGCTTGAAAATATATTTGTTATGACGGAGGACAGAGCCGTCAAGCAGGACATTCGTCCGCTTAAAATTATAATACTGAATTTAATGCCTACAAAAATCGAGACCGAAACTCAGCTTTTAAGGCTTCTCAGTAATTCTCCACTTCAGCTTGAAATAGACTTGCTGCAGGTAAAAAGCCATATTTCAAAAAATGTGTCAAGGGAGCATATGCTCAAATTCTACAAAACCTATGACGATGTCAAGGACGAAAAATTCGACGGTATGATAGTTACCGGAGCGCCCGTTGAGATGATGGACTTCGAAGAGGTCGATTACTGGGACGAGCTCTGCAAAATATTTGATTGGGCAAAAACAAATGTGTATTCCACATTTAATATATGCTGGGGAGCGCAGGCTGCGCTTTACTATAATTACGGTATTCCGAAGCACCTGCTTCCCGAGAAGGTTTTCGGCGTATTTCGCCATCAACCGCTTGATTTGTATCATCCGCTTTTGCGCGGATTTTCCGATGTCTTTTATGTTCCGCATTCACGTCACACGGAAAACCGAAAAGAGGATATAATAAGAGTAAAGGATCTTCAGATTTTGTCTTATTCCGAGGAAGCCGGGGTTCATCTCGTGTCGGATATGGCGTGTCGCAATTTTTACTGTTCGGGTCATTGCGAATATGATAGCGACACCTTGGCTCGCGAGTACTTCCGCGATTTAAAAAAGGGTCTTGACATAAAGATGCCGCACAATTACTTCCCCGATAACGACATCAAAAAAACGCCCGTAGACACCTGGCGCGGTGCGGCAAGCCTGCTTTTCCAAAATTGGCTTAACTACTTTGTGTATCAAAAAACGCCTTATGACATAGCCGATATTAAATAGTCGGCGAGGCACTAAGCTTTGTAAATATATAAAAATTATAAGTAAAGGAATTATATTTATGCTTCAATACGAAGAATTGAGACTGCGACTTATAAATCACGAAAAGACTCTTGATGACCTCTCCGAGGCTCTGGGTCTTGATAAGATGAAAGAAGAGATAGCGCAGCTTGAAAAAGAGCAGACTGTTGACGGCTTTTGGGATGATATAGCAAATTCTCAAAAGGTCGTTCAGCGCACAAGCAACCTCAAGAGCAAGGTAGCGGCTTATGAAAAGCTCAGGCAGGATTATGACGATGCGCTTGTTATGATTGAACTTTCAAATGAAGAAGAGGACGAGGGTATGCTCGATGAGTGCACCGAGAGCGTAGAAAAGTTTGAAAGTGATCTTGACACCATGACCCTTACAACCCTTTTGAGCGGTGAATATGATGCCAAAAATGCAATTCTTACCTTCCACGCCGGTGCAGGCGGAACCGAGGCGCAGGATTGGGCACAGATGCTTTTCAGAATGTATTGCCGATGGGGCGAGCGTCACGGCTTTAAGGTTACTACGCTTGATTTCCTTGACGGCGACGAGGCAGGGCTCAAATCGGCAAGTATCCTCATAGAGGGCGAAAATGCCTACGGCTTTATGAAAAGTGAGACGGGCATACACCGCCTTGTAAGAGTTTCCCCGTTTGATGCGGCAGGCAGACGCCATACCTCTTTTGCTTCGGTTGAAGTAATGCCCGAAATCGACGATACGGTCGAGGTTGAAATAGCTCCGGAGGACATTAAAATGGATGTTTACCGTTCAAGCGGTGCAGGCGGTCAAAAGGTAAACAAAACCTCATCTGCCGTAAGACTTACTCATATCCCGACGGGAATTGTTGTAGCATGCCAGGTTGAGAGAAGTCAGCATCAGAACCGAGAGGTTGCCATGAGAATGTTAAAATCCAAGCTTCTTGAAATCAAGGAGCGCGAGCATCTTGACAAAATTTCGGATATTAAGGGCGACCAAAAAGAGATAGGCTGGGGCAATCAGATACGTTCATATGTATTTATGCCGTACACACTTGTCAAGGATAACCGCACGGGCTACGAAATGGGTAACATCAATTCGGTTATGGACGGCGATATTGACGGTTTCATAAATGCGTATCTCAAAATGCAGTCTCAGAAAAAGCTTGAGGAATAAACGCTTTATCAGTGCGGTAAGGCAGTATATCAATATGTTATTAAAGCGCGGAGTGTGTAATTCCGCGCTTTTTTGTTTGTTCGTATTGTATAATCACTAAAACACAGACCGGCTTATAATACTATTTCTAAAAATGTGTGCATTGAAAAAATATGTAGAATTTGTTATTATTTATATGTAAAAACGGTTTTTTAGGAAAGGTAGATCTGTATGCAAAAAACATCAACCAGGATTTTGAGTGTTTTGCTGTCTGTCCTTATGCTGTTGACTTTGGTTCCGTCTGCTCTTGTGAGCTACGCGGCAGAAGTCTCGCTTAACATTACGGACGAAAACGGTAATGACATTACCGAAATACAGCAGTTGACCGAGTATAAAACGCTTCAACTAAAGTATACCACGACAGGCGAATTGCCTGAGGGTACTACGGTAAAGTGGGAGAGTAACCTACCGCTTCTTGCCGACGTAGACGATAACGGTAAGGTTACGGCATATGATTCGTCAAAGACGGCTATAATTCAGCTTTGGCTTGATGAAAACGTGCGTGTGCTTCCTCTCGTAGGTGATAAAATGGCTGACGAGATTATGAAACAGCTTGAAAAGTCGGGCGTTAATCTTGACAGTATGAACGATGACCTGATAGTTTCTATTGTCAGAGGCATTGCAGGTGATACTCTTGCGGACAGCCTTGCGTCTGCTCTTGCCAATATGAATGTCGAAATAACGGCTACTATATATGACGCAAGCGGAGCAAAGCTTGCAAGTGACAAAATTAAAATAAAGGTTCAAAAGAGTGTTGTTGCGAACATCTTTCCGACAGGAACTCATATAACCAATAAAAAGAGCGTTCCTCTTACCGTTGCCGTGGGCAAAACTGTTCAGCTTTACGCGGCGGTAACACCGGTAAGACTTAAACACTCTGTAAAATGGGAGATGGGCGGCAGCGTATTTGATACAAGCTCCGGCAAGCGTGCAACGATTTCCGATACGGGACTTGTCACATTTACTGCAGCAGGCTCGGTAACGGTTAGGGCATACGACGCGAGCAATGTAGCTTTTGTCGATACCATAACCTTTAATGTAGTTGAGCAGAAGGATCTCCCGGTTGAATCCTTTGATATTATAAGCGGCACAAAAACCGTAACAGATTCATCCGTATCCGTGAGTGAAGGCTCCACAACGCAGCTTGCAATTACAAATGTTGTTCCCGCAGGAGCTTATACCGGCGACCTTACTTGGGATATCGCCGATAAATCGATTGCCGTGGTTGATGCCTCCGGTACGGTCACCGGCCTTGACGGCGGCGACGGACTCGTTGAATACAGTAAATCCACAACCCTTACCGCAACGGCGGGTGGCGTTTCCAAAAATGTTACAATAAAGGTGTCAAGAGCCGGTGTTGTCGGCAGTATCTCCTCTGTTAAAATTGAGGGTAACAGTGCTGTTCCCAATGATACGCCGACTACCTTTAAGGCAAATGTGTTGCCGTCAAGACTTAACACAAACTCGTCGATAAAACGAGAGTGGGGACTTACAAATCCCGATAAAAATGAAATAATATGGGCAACCGCCGAGGCTCCCGCCGAGACAAAGCTTGCTACGCTTTCGTCCGACGGTGTATTCACCCCGAAATCGAGCGGTATTAGCGAAATACACGTAAGAGCAACTCTTAACGATAAAACCGTTGAGGACTCTCTTACCGTAACGGCGGGCAAGGCGATAACAGATTTCAGCATCGGCGGCAGCACAACGGTTAACGAGAGCAAGACCACGCAGCTTTCAATCGCGAATATAGCACCGTCCGATTACGACAAAGCACTTCTCGGAACTGTCGTATGGACTTCTTCCGACCCGTCAATAGCCACTATTGATGCAAACGGTCTTGTAAAAGGTCTTGATTCGGGCGGAACGGCCCTTTGGAACACCAAAAAGGTCACAATAACCGCAACCATCGGAAGCGTGTCTAAATCCGTAGAGGTAACGGTACGCGGTAACTCAATAAGACACCTCACGGGAGTTACCATAACGGGAAATGATTATGTAATCAAGGATTTTCCGGTTACCTACACCGCTAAATTCTCTCCCGAGAGAATTTCGGTCGATAAGCAGCGCTGGGGTCTCACTAAGGACGACGGCTCGGCTCCCTGGACCTCCGACTGGAATATCGGCGACGTAAATCAGAAGAATGCATATGCTTCGGTCGATTCAAACGGTGTTGTCACGGGTATTTCGGCAGGCGATACAACACTACATGCATTCGGCAGGAACGGCGTTACAAAGGTTGACGGCGCATACGTAGAAACTCAAAAGAATATAACGGTAGTTGAGGTTGAGCCGATAAGTATTGCGTTTACCGCGCCAACTAAGACCGATTATGTAGAGGGTAGCACAGAGCTCGATCTCACCGGTATGGAGGTTAAGCTTACATATAATCGTGCGGATATTGCCGAGTATTACGGTGAAGAGGCGGCAAACGCCTATACCGACGATCAGCTTTCCGTTCCGGTAACGGATTATACGGTAAGCTCCGTCAACACTTCGATACTTGATTCGGTGCAGTATATTATAGTTAACGTAGTAAGAGCCGGCAAAACATATCACGCAATATTCCCGATAACCGTTCACTCTAAGGCGGTAACATCAATTGAGCTTGAAAATCCTAAAAAGGATTATCTCGAGGGCGATAAGACCCTTGATCTTTCGGGCCTTAAGGTTAAGGCAAATTACAGCAACGCCGAGTCCGAATACGTCACCGATTATACGGTCGACACATCGTCATTTGACCCGGAGCTTTACGACGTAGAGCAGAATATAACCGTTACATACACACATGCGGGGCGCAGCGCTTCGGCTACATTCCCCGTAATTGTATACGGTAAACCCGTTGTCAGCGTTGATAAAGGCGATTATAACGGCGGATGGACAAGCAAGGACGTAACCTTTACTCTTTCATCGACTCACGAGCTTGACGGAGTTAAGTATTACTTTAAAACCGATTCCGCAGGCGTAGAAGCACCATTGGAAGGCAACACGTTTACCGTAAATGTGAACAGCAGCGATACATATTATTTTAAGGCTGTAAATTCCAAGGGTATTGAGAGCGATTACACCGAGGGCTACACCGTTATGCGTGATGATGTAGAGCCTTCGTTCACACTTACTCACGCCGTAACCGCGCTTACAAATAAGAGCTATGATGTTACAATAGGAAGTCTTAACGTAGGCGCTTCGGGAATAGCCTCCGTTACATTAAATGGTGAGGATATAACCGCTTCTCATGATTCGTTTACCGTTGCTGAGAACGGAACTTACACCGTAGTTGTAACTGCGGGTAACGGCCTTACGGCAGAAGAAAGCATCGTTATAAACAATATCGATAAAATTGCTCCCACCGTAAATAGCATAACCGTTTTACACAAAGGTATAGGCGGTGTCGCAAGAGAGGTTTCCGGAAACTTCTTCAGCAAGGCGGACACTTTATGCAGATTCTTTAACAAGACTGTTGAAATTACCGTTGATGCGTCGGATGAGGGCGTATCGGGAATAGACAAAATTGAATATCGCTTTGTAGATGAAAACGGTCAGCCGACCGGCTCCGACTGGAGCGTCTACGACAGCGAAAACAAACCGGCTAAAGACCCCGATTTCAAGGGCTTTGTAGAGGCAAGAGCTACCGATAAGGCAGGCAATGTTTCTGCGATACTTCGTTCGGACGGCGTGGTTATAGACGGTACGGCTCCCACCGATGTTACCGTTTCCGCTGTATACGGCGGTGATAAGGAATATCAAGAGGGTGCTTGGAGCGCAACAGATGTAAATATAACTCTTTCCTCCGAGGCTTATTCGGGAATTTACAAATATTATTACCGCATTGACGGCGGCGAATGGCAGGAGCTTTCGGGTAATACCTTTACCGCAACAGAAACAGGTGAGCATAAATACGAATTTAAGGCCGAGAGTTATGCGGCTCTTGAGAGCAACGTCACTGCGTTTACGGTTAAGATAGACCGTCAGGTGCCTGTTATCCGCGTCTCGTTCGAGGGTACCTTCGGCAGATGGACGGGTGAAGGCGTTACATTCAACTTCTCTACCGAGGAAGCTTCTCTTTCCGGTATTAACTATTATTATGACAACGGAAACGGCTGGACTCTTATCGACAGCGGCACGAGCATTGAGATAACCGATACAACCAACGCCGTTTACAGATTTAAAGCCGTTAACAATGCCGGCACCGAGAGTTATCCCTCTGACAGCTATCACGTAATGATAGATGCAAAGGTTCCCGAAATAACTCTTACTCCCGAGGTTACCGATGTTACTCCGAATCCTTATAAGATAAACATAAGCACCGAGGTAGGCGAGTCGGGACTTCGCGAGGTTACCTGCAACGGTCAGGATATAACCAATGAAGACTCTTACACCGTGTCACAGAACGGTACATACGTATTTACCGTAGTAGGCAAAAACGGCAGAGTTGCAACAAAGATATTTACGGTTACAAATATCGACGGCGATAAGCCCGTGCTTACCGTATCTTCTTACGGTAAAACAGGCGAGTGGACAAGCGGCGATGTTACAATAGTTCTCTCGGCTAC
>ENA-OPAK01000410-OPAK01000410.1-human-gut-metagenome-genome-assembly--contig:-NODE-410-length-16226-cov-2.769464_pt1 | contig 16226 bp, 14 predicted proteins | sample MGYA00241055_ERZ501426 | MGnify/ENA primary metagenome ERZ501426 (study PRJEB25962, sample SAMEA2042626) | human gut metagenome | biome: human gut; feature: human-associated habitat; material: faeces... | reverse complement strand
TTTGTTGATGTCTTGTAATATCCGCCGTATCTTGAGTAATAGCTCTTGCCCTTACGGGTTTCGTGAGGCTTTACACGGTTAAGAATAACACCGAGAATTTTTGCATTGGTTCTTTTGATAACTTCAACTGTTCTTGAAAGCTCAGGATATGTTGTTGAGTTATTTCTTGCAACAATAACAACACCGTCAGACGCCTTCATAATAGGCAGGGCGTCAATAACAACGCCGATTGGCGGTGTATCGAAAATAATGTAGTCGTAATTTTTTTCAAGAGTTTTGATAAGATCAAACATGGATTCACTCGCAAGAAGCTCTGACGGGTTTGGCGGAATAGCGCCGTATGTAATTGCCTTGAGATTCTCGATTTTTGTATCCTTTACAATGTCCTCAAGTGAACATTCCTCGTTGAGGTAGTTTGTAAGACCGGGAGTAGGTGTGATTTTTAAAGCTGTGTTAACTCTCGGACGGCGAAGGTCACATTCAACAACGATAACCTTTGTGCCAACCTGTTGAGCAAGAGCAGATGCAACATTGATTGAAGTTACGGTTTTACCCTCACCTTTTGTTGAAGAAGTAAAGGCTACCTTTTTACAACCCTTTTTGAAAATTGAGTATGCGATGTTTGTTCTTGCTGTTTTGTATGATTCACGAACCTGAAAGCCAAGTGCCTCGGTGTCGATTGAACGGTCGATTTTAGTCTTTTTCATTGCAGTTTCACTCCTTTAACAATTAATAACCCGATTCGTAGTCACCGTACTTCTTTTCGGCTACCTTCTGATTTGAAAAATATTCAAAGTCGGGAATAGCGGCAAGCAACGGAAGGTCAAGAACGGTTGTCATTTCATCATTGTACTTGATTTTAACATCAAGGATGTCACGGACGAATGAAATGATGAGTGAAATAATAAGACCTGCGGCGAAAGCTATCATAACATTTCTCGAAACATTCGGGGATGTAGGAGCTTTCGGTGTTGTAGCCTTGTCAACAATTTTAAGCTTTGCATTGTCCTTTACATTGGCAATTGTCTTTGGTGCAATTTTTGCAATTGCGTTGCCTATGTTTTTTGATTCGGACGGACTGCCCGAATTTACAAGCGCCTTAAAAACCTCGGTATCTTCAATGCTTTCAAACTTAATCATTGATTTAAGCTGTGACGCTGTGTATTTTTCGTTGAGTTCCTTTGAAACGGAATTGTAGAAAGAATTTGAATCGAGCAACTCGATATAGGTGAGAACAAGATTCTTTGCGTAGTTGATACTCTGATAATCGTCATAAGCCGACTGGCTTTTGTAGTTGGTTTCAACATAAAGCTTTACGGTTGAAGTATATGTTTTCGGAACAAAAAATGTTGTTACAAAATATGACGCAGCCGCACATAAAAGCGACAGCACCGCAATAAACACAATATTTTTCTTGATAATTCTCGTTATGTCCTTGAATGTTATCTCCATTAAATTACTCCTCTTCTCGGCTTTTGTACGCATATGGCAAGATAATGCCACAGTCGACACGAAAGTGCTGTAGGCGAAAAACGGCACAAAAGCACAAAATGATTTTAAACATGACACTCCTATTATATTTCAAATCAGTAAAAAAATCAATATGAACAAAGGTTTAATAAAGGAAAAATATGTCTTTTTTGCAAAATATGCAATTACTCTGATTTTTCATGTGTACAAAACATACATAAAATATATGATTATTTTGTTGCAGTTAGCCGAAAAATACATAAATAACGAGCTGAAATAAAGCTTATGTTAAATTTGCAAAAAAATAAACAAAAACATGGGGAACAACCGAAAAATTTTCTACTTATATATTAGTATGTCACAATATGTCATAATAAGAAAACAATTACAGAAAAAAGGTGTAGGGTAAGCGGATAAGGTCTGCACACGAATATTTGCAAAAGAAGGAATTTATAAATCGGTAGGCGTGTTTTTATGCAAAAGGCAAGTGTACAAATGGATTAAAATACAAGATTAGAAGAAAACGATGCAGCGTAAAATTGATTTAAAACGGCATAATGCACAATGAAAATGCCTGATTTGACAAAAGGATTGTAATTTTTCCGAATATAACAAATTTTTATAATAAAATGCTTTACAAAATGCGAAATGTGGTGTATAATACTGTACAAAGAAGTTAAATGGTGAAGTTTTCCATTGTGCTCCCTGCAGTTTTCGGCTTGCAGATGCGTATTATGCCAATGAATCCGTGAAGCTTCTTGCTGATGAAAACAAAATAAAGTACAAGGTGGTATGAACTATGAAAAAGTTATCAGCAATGTTAGTAGCGTTCATCCTTGTTGCAGCAACTGCTTTCACTGCTTTTGCAGCAGGAATCAATGACAGCGAACAGGCTGTCCTCAACGAACTCAAGACATCTGTTAAGATGAACGGTTCAGAGATGGTTATTCCGAGCGAGTTTGTAAACCAGGCTGAAAACTACTTTAACACAATCGACATGACAGCAGATGAGTCATCTCAGATCGTTGCTATTCTCAAGAAGGGCGAGAGCTTCCTTGAGAACTCAGGTGCATCTAATATTGCAGATCTCACATTTGCTCAGAAGCAGACACTTCTTTCTTATGGTAAGGAAGTTGTCGGTGTGCTTGATATGACAATGTCATATGACACATCTTCGAAGAAGCTTACAATTTACGGCAAAGACGGCAAGGTTGCATTCTCAGCTGTTCCTACACTTACAAAGGCAGGCAGTGTTCAGGATAACAGTGTTATCAAGACAACAGGCGCAGAGGCTGACTTCAGCGGCATTATCGCTGTTTCTGCTGTTGCATTTGTAATGGTAGCAGGCGGTGCTTTCTACCTTGCAAAATCTAAAAAAGAAAGAGCTTGATTCTAATGTCTGATAAAAAAATCAGACACGGTCATAAATCAAAGAATGGGAAGAGTTTTATAATTCTTCCCATTATCTTTTGTTTGATAACATATCTTGTGCTGTATCTTGCTTTTGTTCCGTCCTTTTCACCTGTGATTTCGGCAGTAGGTATGTTCTTCTCAGATAATGAAAAGGATTATTCAACAGAGTACGATAATATTTTTGTGCCCGTGTCAGAAAACTCAACCGTTCCTACCGTTACAAAAAAGGATTCAAACGGTCAGGAAAAAACTTATGTTAAAAACGACTCCGTTCAGTACCCTAACTACGGAAATCTGTTCGGTGAGCTTATAATCAATGACTGCAATGTTGACGCAAATCTTTTTTTCGGTGACAATGATGTTGCGCTCAGAAACGGAGTTGGCATTTATGCCGGAAGTTTTGTCCCCGGTTACGGCGGAACAATCCTCGTTGCAGGTCATAACAATACTTATTTCAACGGCCTTAAAAACGCAGCAGTCGGTCAGAAGGTTGAATTCAAGACAAGCTACGGTAATTATATCTATGAAATCACCGACACGGCTGTCAAAAAAGCGACTGACAGAACCGCTTATGACCTTTCGGCGGATTATGAAAATCTCATAATGTACACCTGCTATCCGTTTGATGCACTCGGTCTTACAACACAGAGATATTTTGTGTATGCAAAGTTAGTGTCGGGTACTCCGATTGATAAGGAGGCGAACTGATGAATTCTAAAGTAAGACATAAAGTAAGACATATTATTTACGGAATAATTTCGTTCGTTCTCTCGTTTGTACTGTTTTTGTTTTCGTTTGCAATAGTTCTTCAGTCAACAATCCTCAACCCATCGTATATTATGGATAATATGAATGCGAGCAACTATTTTGTTGACAAGCGTGACGAAATCAAAGAAAGCCTTGTTAACCTCGGTTATGCGTCGGGACTTGATGAAAAATTTTTTGAAAATGTTGTTGACGAAGTGACAATTCACGATAATACACAGGCCTATCTCAACAGCTTTTATGCAGGCGAGGAGGCTAAGATTGACACAACAGCGTTTAAGCAGAAATTCAACAGCGAGCTTGACAGTTACATAAGTAAGAATAATCTCAAGGTTGCAAACGATGGAAGCAGAGAATATCTCATCAATCAGGCTGCTAACATTTATGCGGCGGCGCTCAGAATACCGCTTTTTGCCACACTTTCTGTTTATCTCATTGCATTGAAAAATATGATGCCGTTGATTATCGGCGGTCTTGCAGTCCTTGTCGCAATTCTATGCGTAATCATCATCTTTACAAATAGTTGGAAGCACAGAGCGGTAAGGTATATCTGTTATTCAACATCTGCGGCATTCCTTACGGTTGGCATAATTCCGGCGGTGTTGCTTTCAACAGGCTATATGAGCAAGATTAATATTGATTCAAGGGCGTTCTACAACCTTTTTGTTCAGAGTATGAACAATATTCTTATTGCCCTTGCAATCTGTTCTGTAATCTTTTTTATAGTTTCGATCGGACTTTTCTTCCTGCACAAGAGTATGCGCAGACACGCAAGTGAAGAATGATGAAATTGAAAGTTGAAAATTACGGCAAGTCGCCGTTCCCCGTTCGAGAAGATAGTTAGATAAACGAATTGCATCAGATGCCCGAAAAGGTTCTGATGCAATTTTTGTTTTTATAATCAAATTTAATGTTAATTTGTAGCGAGAATCAATGTTCTCCTGCAAGTAATCGTTCAAATTTTATGTTAAAATATATTTTGTGAATGTTGCAAATTTGTATGCATTGCGTGCAATCTTATGCGTTGCATATAGTCAAGCGAACACGGTTCGCCACTACTAAAATAATGAAAAAATAACACGGTCGGTTTTCCTACAAGGATTCCGACCGTTTTTTTATGAATTAATCATCAATATTGTAAAATCGTTTTGCATTGTCGCAGGTGATTTGCAGAAGTTCGGAAATGCTTATATTACGCAGAGATGCGATTTTTTCAGCGGCATAGACAATCATAGAGCTGTCGCAACGCTTGCCACGGAACGGCACGGGCGCCATATACGGAGCATCGGTTTCAAGCAGAAGTCTGTCAAGCGGAATTTCCGAGGCGACCTCAAGGCTGTGACGGGCATTTTTGAATGTAACAACACCGCCGAGGCTGATGTACATTCCCATGCGAACCGCTTCACGCATAAGCTCAACACTGCCCGAAAAGCAATGAACCAGCGCATTTGGTTTGTATTTTCTCAGAAGATCGTACACATCACCGTGAGCCTCACGATCGTGAACTATAAGCGGCATTTCAAGGTCAAGAGAAAGCCGGATCTGTTCCTCAAAAACACGCTTTTGCAAGTCTTTCGGAATGTCCCAATGATAATCAAGCCCTGTTTCGCCGATTGCGACAACCTTTTTATGTTTTGAAAGCTGTGCAAGCTGTTCAAGATAATTGTCCGTAATATTTTCGAGATTTTCGGGATGAAATCCGACTGCGGCATACATAAAATCATATTTTTCGGCATATTCAATGCAGGTTTTTGCCGTTTCAAGGTCAACCGCATTGTTGACAATTCCGCACACACCCTTTGTGTGAATGTTTTCCAAAAGTTCAAAACGGTCATCGTCAAACCATTTGTCGTCATAATGTGCGTGTGCATCGAAAATGTTGTTGTAAAGTGACATCGGTGTATCTCCCTAAAAGTATGGGCGGTCAATGACCGCCCACATTGATGAATTTATATGTCCATACACATATGTTTTGATATAACATATGTGTATTCAATTTTGCACGCAATGCGTGCAATCGTGTGCAACGCACACGAACGGGAGAACACGGTTCTCCCCTATAGTTACGCTCGGGTATAAATAGTTTTTAATTTATCAAACTGTCTACACGAAAGGGGAACGGCGACTCGCCGTCTGTCTACACGAACATAAATCAACAGATTTTTGAGCCGACAGGCATATTGTCAACAAAAACAACCTTTAAATCATCGCCGTGAACTGCAGAAAGAATCATACCGCAGCTTTCAACACCGCAAAGCTTTGCCGGCTTGAGGTTCTGAACAAGAATAATCTTCTTGCCGATAAGCTCCTCCGGCTTGTAGTAGTTTGCAATACCGCTGACAACGGTCCTGTCCTTTACACCGTCAAAAATTGTGAACTGTAAAAGTTTTTTACTCTTTTTAACGGGTTCACAGGTCTTAACCTCGCACACACGGAGGTCAACCTTTGCAAAATCATCAATGCCAATCTGTGCAACACCTTCAAGCTCTTCACGGAGTGCCTTTGTTTCTTCACTTTCACCCTCGTTGTTCTTGATGATGCTGTTGAGTTCTTCAATTTCCTTTTCAACATCAATTCGTGGGAAGAGTGCATCTCCCTTGTGAACCGTGACATCAGCAGGAAGAACACCGAACTTGTCGCAGTTTTCGTAGCCGGCACATTTTTCACAAGCACCAATCTGCTCAAGAGCCTTTGGCATTGTTGTTGGCATAAATGCCGAAAGGAGGGTGCAGGCAATACGGATTGCCTCAAGAAGGTTGTAGAGAACCGTTGCAAGTCTTGCTTTCTTTGTTTCATCCTTGGCAATAACCCACGGAGCAGTTTCGTCAATGTATTTATTTGCACGGGAAACAAGCTTGAATATTTCGGCAAGTGCGTTCTGGAGCTGAGTCTTGTCCATGAAATCGTCAACCTTTGCACGGAGCGATGTTGCGGTTTCGATAAGGTCATCGTCAAATTCGCCGCTCTCACGCTCTTTGGGAAGTGTGCCGCCGAAATATTTCTGAACCATTGCAACTGTTCTTGAAACAAGGTTGCCAAGACCGTTTGCAAGGTCGGAATTGATACGGTTAATCATAATTTCGTTTGAGAATGAGCTGTCTGCACCGAGAGCCATTTCACGCATAATGTGGTAACGGATTGCGTCAGCGCCGTAACGCTCGCCGAGTACAAACGGATCAACAACATTGCCGAGTGACTTTGACATCTTCTGTCCGTTGAAAGTAATCCAGCCGTGAACGGCAAGATGCTTTGGAAGCGGAAGGTCAAGAGCCATAAGCATTGCAGGCCAGATGATAGCGTGAAAACGCATGATGTCCTTTGCTACCATATGAACATCGGCAGGCCAGTATTTGTCAAATTCGTCAAATTTTTCATTCTTGTAGCCGAGAGCGGAGATATAGTTTGAAAGTGCGTCAATCCAAACATAAACAATATGCTTTTCGTCAAATGTAACCGGAATGCCCCATTTGAAGGTTGTTCTCGATACGCAAAGGTCTTCGAGTCCCGGCTTGATAAAGTTGTTTACAAGCTCAACAGCTCTTGTCTTTGGCTGTAAATAGTCTGTTTCCGTGAGGAGCTTTTCAATTCTGTCGGCAAAAGGTGACATCTTAAAGAAGTATGCCTCCTCCTTTGCCTCTGTAACCTCTCGTCCGCATTCGGGGCATTTGCCGTCAATAAGCTGGCTTTCTGTCCAGAAGCTTTCGCAGGGGGTGCAGTATTTGCCCTTGTATTCGCCCTTGTAGATGTAGCCCTTGTCATACAGCTCCTTGAAAATTTTCTGAACTGTTTCAATGTGGTAATCGTCTGTTGTGCGGATATATCTGTCATAGCTTATGTTCATAAATTTCCATAAGCCCTTAAAGGTTTTTACAATTTCGTCAACATACTCTTTGGGAGTAACACCCTTTTCGGCAGCCTTCTGTTCAATTTTAAGACCGTGTTCATCCGTACCCGTAAGGAACATAACATCATATCCCTGCATTCGTCTGTAACGGGCGATAGAATCGCACGCAACGGTGGTGTAGCAATGACCGATGTGGGGATTGCCTGACGGATAATAAATAGGCGTTGTAATGTAAAATGGTTTTTTCTGACACATAGTATTTGTCCTCCCTAAAATTCAGCAAATGAGCTGTAACTGTAATTATACCAATTATTGCATATAATTTCAAGAGTTCATGGGATAAACGGAGAATAGTTAATTGTTGTATGCTTAATTTAAAGACAATTACTTATGATTCATTTCGGTGATATTACTGTCGGATTCATAAATAATCGTGTTAAAGAGTCAGGTTAAAGTGAAATAATGCCGAACTGCGCAAGTGTGTAGGAAATTAAGATGAACACAAGGCAGATTGGAGCTATATATTTAATCATAACATCAAACAAAGCCCTTCTGCTGAAACGCTCGCCGTTCCTTGTGACTTCGTCTGCAATAGTCTTTGGCTTGATAACCCAGCCGATGAGAATACAAGTGCAAAGTGCGACAATCGGCATAATAATGCTGTTGCTCAAGAAGTCAAAGAATGTAAGGAAGTCCATTCCGAGAATCTTAACATTTGACCATATACCATTGCCGAGTGACGACGGAATACCCATAATAAGGCAGATGCCGATAACGATAAGACAGGACTTGATTCGTGTAAGCTTGAACTTGTCCATAAGCGAAGAAACAATTGCTTCCATTACGGAGATTGAGCTTGTGATAGCTGCAAAGAATACAAGAATAAAGAACAAAAATCCGATGATTACGCCGGCAGGCATTTCGTTGAATACCTTTGGAAGTGTGATGAACATAAGTCCGGGACCGCTTGCGCCAAGACCTTCTTCACCGCTGAATACATAAACCGCAGGAACTACCATAAGACCTGCGAGAAGTGCAACGGCTGTGTCGAAAATCTCAATTTGGTTAACCGACTTTGTGAGGTTCACCTCATCTTTTGTGTATGAACCGTAGGTTACCATAATTCCCATTGCAATGCTCATTGAGAAGAACAGCTGACCGAGTGCCGCCGCAAATGTCCAAATTGACAGCTTGCTGAAATCGGGAATGAGGTAGTACGAAACACCCTCCATTGCGTTTGGGAGCGTGAGTGTGTAGATTGAAATTCCGACTGTCAGAACAAGCAGAACAGGCATCAAAAATTTGCTCAGTCGCTCAATGCCCTTGTTTACTCCGAGCATAATTACTACTGCACTCAACAGCATAAATATTAAGAAAAACACAATGGGTGACAACGGGTCGGAAATAAAGTCCGAGAAAAAGTTGTCCTGTGCCGCAGGGGCAACAAGTCCCTGTGCATAAACGCACATATATTTTGTAACCCAACCGCCGATAACGCAGTAGTACGGAATAATGATTATAGGAACAAGCGTTGCAAGGTAGCCTAAAAACGAAAATTTGCTGCATAGCTTTTTGTAGGCGAGAATCGGACTTAGCTTTGTTTTTCTGCCGATTGCGATTTCGGCAGTCAAAAGTGAAAAGCCGAATGTAAGCGCAAGGATTATGTAGATAAAGATAAATGTTCCGCCGCCGTACTTAGCTGCATAATACGGAAATCTCCAGAGATTTCCCAAGCCTACTGCACTTCCCGCAGCGGCAAATACAAATCCGAGTCCGCCGGAAAAGCTTCCCCTTTTTTTACTCATGATAATTACCTCTCATTTTCTTTAGAATTTTTTAAAATCTGTAAATAAAACAATCAACGCAAGTATAACATAATACAGAGATTAAAACAATATTTTTTGAAATTTTTTGAATATTTTGCAAAAAGAAAATTTTGGTTTTATCTTTGCGAATTTTGTCAAATCTATTGCAAATCCATTTTATTTGTGATATTGTAAAATATATGTAAAGAATGCGTTACCAAAGGTAAAATTTAGTGCAATTCGCTTGAAATAATTCGTTTTGTATTTTATACTTAATCAGATATATTAAATTGAGTTATATATCAAATTTTATGGTGGTGAATTATATGTCAAATTCAAAAAACAACAATAAAAAAACATCCGAAAGAGCAAAGCTTATGTCAAAATGGCAAAAGATGCCTTATACTAACAGAGAATTAAGCTGGGTTGACTTTAATGCAAGAGTGCTTGAAGAGGCGTTCAAAAAGACCAACCCAATTATGGAAAGATGCAACTTCCTTTCAATTACGGCGTCAAACCTTGACGAATTTTTTATGGTTCGTGTTGCAGGTGTGCTTGACCAGATTCATCACGGCAGAACAAGCCGTGACGCATCGGGCATGACTCCTACAGAGGTTATGGACGGACTTGTTGAAAAAATTCACGAGTTTGCCAAAAAGCAGTACAGCTGTTACAACCGTTCAATAATTCCGTCACTTCGTTCGGCAGGCATTGTGTTCAAAGAGGCTGACGAGCTTGACGGCGACCAGAAAGCGTTTGTTGAGGAATACTTTAAAAAAGTAGTTTTCCCCGTATTGACGCCTATGGCTGTTGATACAAGCCGTCCGTTTCCGATGCTTGCAAACAAAAGTCTTAACATTGCGGTTCGCCTTACAAATGCCGAGAATGAAGAATTTTTCGCATTGGTTCAGGTTCCGTCAATTCTTCCGAGATTTCTTGAGCTTCCGACTCACGAGGGCAGAGCGTTTATTCTGCTTGAAAAAATAATCGCAATGCACCTCGGCGAGCTTTTTGAGCTTTACAACATTAAGCAGTACGATCCTTTCAGAATCACCCGAGATTCCGACCTTGACATTGACGAGGATACCGAGGATCTTATGGCTGAAATTAAAAAGTCAATCAGAAAGCGTAAGAGAGGAGAACCTGTTCGTCTTGAATTCGGCAAGAAATGCAACCGAGAAATTCGTGAATTTCTTGTTGACGCTCTCGATGTTACGGAGCGTGAAATCTACTTTCAGAGAGGTCCTCTTGACCTTACATTCCTTTCAAAATTTGCTCACATTAAGGGCTGTGAGGATATGTGCTTTGAACCAATCGTTCCCGTAAATCCGCCTGCGGAATTCTGCGGTTATGACGATATTTTTGAGGCTATCCGTGAAAAGGACAGACTTGTGCATCATCCTTATGAAAGCTTTGATGTTGTGGTTGATTTTGTCAAAAAGGCGGCAACCGATCCGAATGTTCTTGCCATCAAGCAAACCTTGTACCGTGTCAGCGGAAATTCACCGATTGTTGCGGCTCTTATCAAGGCGGCTGAAAACGGCAAGCAGGTAACTGTTCTTGTTGAACTCAAGGCGAGATTTGACGAGGAAAACAACATTCAGTGGGCAACAAAGCTTGAAAAGGCGGGCTGTCATGTAATTTACGGTCTTACGGGACTTAAAACCCACTGCAAAATCTGTCTTGTAGTAAGAAAAGATAAGGACGGAATCAGAAGATATTTGCATATGGGTACGGGTAACTATAACGACAGTACGGCGAGATTCTATACCGATATCGGTATGTTCACCTGTCGTGAAGAATACGGTGTTGACGCATCATCACTCTTTAATGTATTGACAGGTTACTCAACTCCGCCTGAATACAACAAATTTATCGTTGCACCTCACGGAATGCGTCCGTTCTTTGAGGCTATGATTATTCAGGAAACCGAGAACGCAAAGCTCGGACTTCCTGCCAAAATTACCGCAAAGGTGAACTCGCTTGTTGATCCTGAAATCATCAGCCTTTTGTACGACGCGTCAAATGCAGGCGTAAAAATTGACCTCATCGTAAGAGGTATCTGCTGTCTTGTTCCGGGTGTTCATGGATTCAGCGAAAACATCAGAGTAATTTCAATTGTCGGTCAGCTTTTGGAGCATAGCCGAATATTCATATTTGAAAACAATTCAAATCCGCTTTATTATATGGGAAGTGCCGACTGGATGCCGAGAAACCTCGACAGACGAGTTGAACTTGTGTTCCCTGTTGAGGACGAGGATATCAAAAAGCGTGTGCAGGAGGTTATCACGGTTTCATTTAAGGATACCGTAAATGCACGCCAACAGCTTTCAACAGGTGTATATAAGTCTGTTGACAAGCGTGGAAAACACAAAACAAATTGTCAGAAATTCTTTTCAAAGCTTGCGTTAAAGGCTCAAAAGCAGGCAATGAAGAAGACATATGCGAGCACCGTCGGAACTCCGATTGTACCCGTTGAAGTGAAAAAGGAGGACTCCGAACAATGAAAAGAGTAGGCATTTTAACAAGCGGCGGTGATTGTCAGGGACTTAACGCAACAATCCGTGCTGTTGCAAAAACACTTTATAATCAGCTTGGCAATGATGTTGAAATCATCGGCATTATTGACGGCTACAGAGGTCTTATCTACGGCGAAACAAGAAAGATGAAACCCGAGAATTTTTCGGGTATTCTCACAATGGGCGGTACGATTCTCGGCACATCAAGACAGCCGTTCAAGCTTATGCGTGTTGTTGACGAGAACAGCGTTGACAAGGTTGAGGCTATGAAGAAGAACTACAAAAAGCTTGGCCTTGACTGTCTTGTTGTACTCGGCGGCAACGGAACTCAAAAAACCGCAAATCTTCTTCGTGAAGAAGGACTCAATGTGGTTTCGCTTCCTAAGACAATTGACAACGACCTTTGGGGTACAGACAAGACATTCGGTTTTCAGAGTGCCGTTGATATTGCAACAAATGTAATCGACTGTATCCACTCAACCGCAACATCTCACGGCAGAGTTTTCATTATTGAGGTTATGGGACATAAGGTTGGCTGGCTCACACTTTATGCAGGTATTGCAGGCGGTGCGGATATTATTCTTATCCCCGAAATTCCATACGACATCAACTCGGTTGTAAAGACAATCAAGTCAAGAACCGCAGGCGGTAAGAACTTCTCAATTCTTGCAGTTGCCGAGGGTGCAATTTCAAAAGAAATTGCAGCTTTGCCCAAAAAGCAGAGAAAAGCTGCTGTTGCAGAGATGAAATATCCGTCAATTTCCTATCAGATTGCCCATGATATTGAGGAGGCAACAGGTCAGGAAACAAGGGTTACAGTACCGGGTCACTTCCAGAGAGGCGGCAGTCCCGATGCCTATGACCGTGTGATTTCAACTCGTTTCGGTGTTAAAGCCGCAGAGCTTATTATCAATAAAGACTACGGCAAAATGGTTGCCCTTGTAAATAATAAGGTAATTGCCGTTCCGCTTGAGGACATCGCAGGCAAGCTCAAGAGCGTTCCGAAAGACAGCGAGGTTGTTGAAACAGCAAGAAAAATGGGCATCAGCTTTGGCGAATGATTTTCACCTTTTGGTTGACATATGCCTTTGTTATGATAAAATGATATGAAGTTCAGATTTCACGAAAGGGAGTGTTACTGTGAACGGTAATAAGCCGATTGAACAGATAATAGAAAATGCTGCCGCATCAGTTGAAATGGAAGGCTATACCATTGACAGCAAAAGCAAAGAATGGTGTCAAAAATTACTGCGTAACGAAATCACAATGCAGGAATATATTTCACTCGTTAAGAAAAAAGCAGGAGTTAAGGCTTAATGGCATACAATGTTAATTCACTTACAGATGATTGTTATCCAAACACTTTATGCTTAATAAATAAATTTGATATAAGAGATGAAGAACAGTTATCTGCGATAGAAGCCGATATTACATTTGCAAAATCATCTGAATGGGAACGCAATCCATTGCTTGAAAGTTTTGATTTTAATCACTACAAAGCTATCCATAAGTTTTTATTTGAAGATTTGTATTCTTGGGCTGGTGAATTGCGAAGTATTGACATCTCAAAAAAAGGAACTTCATTTTGCAGTGCATATAATCTTGAAGAAATGTGTAGAAAGAGTTTTGACTATCTCAAATCAAAACATTTGTTTATAAATTTAGATAAAATAGAGTTTGTTGATGAAATAGTCGATTTTTACTGCACAACAAATATGCTGCACCCATTTAGAGAGGGAAACGGCAGAACACAAAGATTATTTATTTCGCAGTTGATACGGCACAACGGTTATGACTTTAACTTTTCGGATATTGACACAGACGAGTTAATGATAGCAACAATTCATTCCGCTAACGGTGTTACAGATTTTTTAAGAGATATATTTTTAAAAAATATAAGGTAGTGTAAGGTGTTCCATGAACAGAGATGTAATTTTAAACTATGCCTTTAGCACATACGGAACAGAACCCGAATATCCGTGGGAGAACAGTCCCGATAATGCGGTTCTGCGGAATACGATGTCAGGCAAATGGTACGCAATAGTTATGCGTGTCAAAAGGCAGATTTTAGGGCTTGACGGCGATGGCTTTGTCGATGTGATGAATGTCAAGTGCGACCCGATTCTTGTCGGCTCGCTGAGAATGAAAAACGGATTTCTGCCAGCCTATCATATGAACAAGGACAAGTGGATAAGTATTCTGCTTGACGGCTCTGTGAGCAAGGAAGAAATCTTTCCGCTGATTGACGAAAGCTACAATCTTGTTATGCCAAAGGCTAAAAAGCACTCAAAAAACTGACATAATAATCAAGTCGGAAAATCGGTTTTACAATCGGTTTTCCGATTTTTTGTTGTTTGGGCATTAATTGTGTGCAGAAAAGTTGTCTGAAATCTTGCAATGAACGCCTGCTTTTGTTATAATCGTAGTATGTATATGAAAATATGTGCCACGCAGAATGAACGGGGTATTAAATATGAAGTCAGATTTTAAGAAAATTTTTAGGAAAAGAATACTTCCGACCGTACTTGCGGTTCTTGCATTGTCGGTTTGTTCAATAACCGCCTTTGCGGTAGGAGAGGACGATCCGCAAACTCCCGATCCCCAGCCCGATCCCGTAGTGACGGAGTATGTTCCCGTTGAAACCGAACCGCAATACACAGAGCCGATTTATACCGAGCCTGTTTACACCGAAGCGCCTACGACCGAGTATGTTGAGCCCGAAACGGAAGAACCCACAACTGAGTATGTTCAGCCCGAAACGGAAGCTCCGAAACAGGAAGAAACGCAGTATCAGAATCAGTATGTTGAAACTAAGGCGACCGATTCAACGGAATTTCAGGCTCCGACAATCGCAAAAACAGTCAGCGAAAAAAAGTATTCCACAAGCTACACGGCGGGAATCGTTTCGTGGATTTGCGTAGGTCTTGGAGTAGTTGCAATTGCGGTTGTAATGATCAGCACAAAAGTCGGTGCAAGAAAAAGAATAAGGTAACAGCATTAAATGTGTAAAAATATGGATAATCTTAACATCGGCGGGGTTCCGCTGAAATCCCACGCAGTTCTCGCACCCATGGCGGGGGTAAGCGACAGGGCCTACCGTGAGCTTTGCGTAAGATTCGGTGCGGCATACTGCGTAAGCGAAATGGTCAGCTCAAAGGCGCTTTCTTTCAACAGTAAAAAGAGCGAAGAACTGATGGAAATTTCAGACTTGGAGCGTCCTTGCGGAATTCAGATTTTCGGTGATGATCCGAAATGTATGGCTGATGCCGCAAAGCACGCACTTGAAAACAAACCTGATATTATTGATATCAATATGGGATGCCCTGCTCCGAAGATAAGTTCAAACGGCAGCGGAAGTGCATTGATGAAAAATCCTCGGCTTTGCGGAGAAATTGTCAAGGCTGTGACAGCCGTTACCGACATACCCGTAACCGTAAAAATCCGCAAGGGTTGGGATGATGACAGCGTAAATGCCGTTGAAGTTGCAAAAATCTGCGAATCGGCAGGTGCGGCGGCGATCACCGTTCACGGCAGAACAAGACAACAATATTACAAGCCTCCCGTTGATTATGATATCATAAGGGCTGTAAGAGAATCCGTCAGCGTTCCCGTAATCGCAAACGGAGACATTGACAGTGCCGAAAGGGCAAAGGAGGTTATGGACATCACGGGCTGTGACCTTGTTATGATCGGTAGGGCAACGCTCGGAAATCCGTGGATTTTCTCGCAGATTAACGCATACCTTGAAAACCCGAATGTTAAAATTCACACTCCCGACCTTGAAGAAAGGCTCGGTGTAATGATTGAACATATCGGCAAAATGGTTGAGTACAAGGGTGAGCATATGGCAATGCTTCAGGCAAGAAAACTTGTAGTCGGCTATTTCAAAGGCATGAAGGGTGCGGCAGCCTTGAGAAATGAGGCAGGAAAAATTAAAACGCTTGATGATTTGTACGAATTAAGGCGAAAAGCCCTTTCGTTGCAATGACATAAATTCAAACAGGATACATAGTATCCTAAAATAAAAATATAAGGGGAATATAACAATGAGTGAAAAAACAAATATCGCTACTCTTGATTACCTCAACGAGTACGATCCCGCAATCGGTAACGCAATGACAGACGAGCTTAAAAGACAGCGCAGAAACCTTGAACTTATCGCAAGTGAAAACATCGTTTCTCCGGCAGTTATGGCTGCAATGGGCAGCTTGCTCACAAACAAATATGCCGAGGGTTATCCCGCAGCGCGCTATTACGGCGGCTGCGAAGTCGTGGACAAGGTCGAGACGCTGGCCATCGAGCGCATCTGCCGTCTCTACGGCGCCGAATACGCCAACGTGCAGCCCCATTCGGGCGCACAGGCCAACATGGCCGTTTTCTTCGCCTGCATGCAGCCGGGCGATACGTTCA
>ENA-OPAK01000389-OPAK01000389.1-human-gut-metagenome-genome-assembly--contig:-NODE-389-length-16838-cov-4.566704_pt1 | contig 16838 bp, 15 predicted proteins | sample MGYA00241055_ERZ501426 | MGnify/ENA primary metagenome ERZ501426 (study PRJEB25962, sample SAMEA2042626) | human gut metagenome | biome: human gut; feature: human-associated habitat; material: faeces... | reverse complement strand
AGAAAATGAGTGCCGTTCCTACCATAATCCATATCGTACTGACTGCACTATATTCCATCACGATTCCTCCTTAATCTCTGTTATATCTGTCCTGCCTTGTGACAGCGAACCGTATGTCCCGGTGATACCTCTGTCTCCTCCGGGCGCTCCTTCAAGCAACGTTCATCCGCATATATACAGCGTGTACAGAACGGACATCCCGGCATTGGCTTTGCCGGATCAGGTATATCACCTGGCTTAAGGTCTATGTCAAAGCCCGCATCCTCAAGTCCCTTGCTTATACTCGGAGCCGCCTTGAGCAGAACCTTTGTATATGGGTGCTGCGCATTCTTGTATATCTCGCTGCTCGGTGCACTCTCGACTATCTCTCCGAAATACATGATCTTTATCTGATCCGCGATCTGTCTCACCACAGCCAGATCGTGGGCGATCAGCAGCATGGACAACTTATATTTGTCCTGCAGATCCATCAGCATATTTATGACCTGTGCCTGCAATGACACGTCCAGTGCTGATATAGGCTCATCGGCAAATATGATCTTCGGTGTGACGACCAGACACCGCGCTATGATTATCCTCTGTCTCTGTCCACCGGATAAAGCCTTTGGTTTACGGTCTAATAATTTCTCAAGGTCAAGGATTCTTGCTGCCTCCTCAACTTTTGCCTTAATCTCATCCTTTGGAACTTTTCTAAGCTTAAGTCCAAATGCCATGTTGTCAAATACTGTCATATGTGGGTAAAGAGCGTAGTTCTGGAATACCATTGCGATATCACGATCCTTTGGCTCTACGTCATTCATAACTTTTCCGTCGATGATAAGCTCTCCTGAAGAAATCTCCTCAAGACCTGCGATCATACGAAGTGTTGTTGATTTTCCACATCCTGAAGGTCCTACGAAGATGATGAACTCTTTATCTTCTACTTCAAGGTTGAAATCCTTAACTGCCTCAAATCCGTTTGGATAAACTTTGCAAACGTTCTTTAATGATAAACTTGCCATTTTAAAAATACCTCCTAAGTATTATGTACATATATGTAACTGTTCAGTGCCCTGACTGTCTGTTACCTTGTTTCTTTGTATCTTTATAATACAAAACATATCGTCAATTGGCTATAGTCAATCCGCCAAATAATTTAACGTGTTGTTGTCATTATGACGAAATACAGTCTGATATCGAAACAATTACAAGGCAATTACTGCAATAAACGTACTAATTACAGCTTAGAATATCCAAAGCCATTGACCATAGCCTCAATCGGCAGCCCCTTCTTGCAGAATGGACACTCTGTAACAGGATATGTCTGGTAGTTTACCACATCATCATCATCGAACAGCTTATCAATCTTTACTCCATTGACCTCATCGATGGTTGAGAATATGGACGCAATACATGTGACCATACCGCCATAATAGTTGATACACTCCATCGCTCTTCTGATTGTCTCACCTGTTGTGGTAGTTGCCAGAAGAAGTACAACATGCTTGCCATCTATAGCGCCCTTATTGTTATCCCTGAAAAGCATCTGTCCGTTGTTAATCTCAGGCGATACAACGTAAATTGTCTCGTGCTTATTCACAGACATAAGTCCATTTCTCTCAATCTCCTGGCTTAAGAATGCACCGATCATTTCTGTTCCATCCATACATACTATTGTATCTATATATGAATGATGCGGTACCTTGGTGTAAAGAGCCTTTGCAGCTTCCTTTGCCTCGGACACACGGGTCTTGATGCTTGTCACATCTACATAATAATTAATATGCGAATGACTTGTAGCGAAATGTCCCGGTATAGCATGTAAGTTTAAGCCTGCACTCTCCTTTGATTTAAATTTTACAATACGATTTTCCATGATAAGTCCCCCTTTTTAAGTAAAGATTAGTTTTAATTGTAACTCATTTGTGATTAATTAGCTCCTGTAGAACCGAATCCACCTGCACCACGCTTCGTATCAGAAAGCTCTGACACCTCATTAAACTCAACAGCCAGATATGGCATGACCACAAGCTGCGCTATACGATCTCCGGGATTAATAGTGCGTGCCTGCGTTCCATCATTGTGAAGAGCCACAATATACTCTCCCCTGTAATCACTGTCACACACACCCACGCAGTTTGCCGGGCGAAGTGCCTGCTTTGCAGCTAAACCACTTCTGGCAAAAACTGCCCCAAAATATCCGTCAGGAATCTCTATCGAAAGCCCCGTGCCTATCTTTGCTGTCTCGTGTGGCTCAATGACAAGCTCCTTAGTAATGTCGGCATATAAATCATATCCTGCTGCATATTCACTTCCCCTTGTAGGGATTTTGGCTGTGGTTGTCAATTTTTTTATATTTATTTTCATTTTATAATTTCCCCTGATGTAATTTTATATATGACCGTCTATAGCCATTTATTACCCAACCTATTAACTAATTATTTCCACTCCAGACTTGAGTGCTCAATCTTCCTGTCACGAAGCATAAGCTCTGAGACAGCCTCCTTTGCCGGCTTATCCTCAAAAAGCACTCTGTTTACTTCCTCGATAATCGGCATCCTTACATCATATTTTTCTGCAAGGGCAAGTGCAGCCTTTGCTGAATAGATGCCCTCTACAACCATCTTGACTTCTTTTGTTGCTTCATCCATTGTGTAGCCCTGACCTATGAGCATTCCGGCCTTTCTATTACGGCTGTGACGACTCTCACATGTAACAATAAGGTCTCCGATACCTGTCAGTCCAAAAAGTGTCTCCGCCTTTGCTCCCATCTCAATCGCAAGCACAGATATTTCTGCAATTCCTCTGGTAATAAGTGCTGCCTTTGTATTATCTCCATAGCCAAGTCCGTCTGCCATGCCTGCTGCAAGTGCTATGACATTCTTGAGGGAGCCTCCAAGCTCCATTCCAAGCACATCAGGACTGGTATACACACGAAATACCTCATTCATAAAAAGATCCTGTACTATCTCAGCGGTCTTCTGTGTCCTTGCTCCTGCAACAACAGTCGTAGGAAGCAGCTGTCCGACCTCCTCTGCATGTGAAGGTCCACACATTACAGCCACATCAGCGCAAGGTATCTCACTCTCTACCACATCAGATATGGTCATAAGAGTGTTTTCTTCAATTCCCTTTGCCACACAGACAATTATCTGTCCTTCCTTCACAAACGGAGCCATTTTTACTGCTGTGCTTCTGGTGAATACAGAAGGTACCGCAAGTACAAGTATATCGTTATTTTTGATTGTTTCCTCTATATCTGTTGTAAAGGTAATGCTATCCGGAAGCTTTACTCCAGGAAGCTTATCAATATGCTCATGCTTTTCTTTAAGCATCTCAATCTCGCTCTCCACGATTGACCATATTTCAACAGAATGTCCGTTATTTGCAAGCACCAGGGATAATGCTGTACCCCAGCTTCCTGCACCTATAATACCTACTCTACTCATCTTCTATGCCTCGTATTTTATATAATTATTATAATCAAAAACTATTATTTACTTTGCCTTCTGACCAAATTTATTTTCAGTTCCGCTTAAAAGTCTCTTGATATTGGCTCTGTGTCGCCAGATAGCCATCGCCGTAAAACAAGCAGCAAGTATATCAAACTCGACCGCATAATTGCCACTTACTCCAAGCAGCCCCATATGGTTAAACACAATTGCCTGAATCAGAAATGATATAACAACCAGTATAGAACCAAGCGAGACATATCTTGTTATGGCTACAGCAAGAATAAACAATACCAAACATATCGGAGCCGCAATCGGACATACAGCAAGTATCACACCTGATGTACATGCTATTCCCTTTCCTCCCTTGAAATTGAGAAAGAACGGAAAATTGTGTCCAAGCACCGCTCCAAAGCCTGCATACAGCTCTATGCATTTAACAGCCTGTGGATATGTATTTCTATATATGAAATAAAATATCAAAACCGCTATGATTGCCTTGAACAAATCACCAAAGAAGGTAACTGCACCGGCCTTCCATCCAAGTGTCCGAAGCGTATTGGTGGTGCCCGAATTGCCGCTTCCATGCTCTCTTACATCTATTCCATGTGCCTTACCATAAAAATATCCGGTCTGAAAGGTTCCAAAGAAATACCCTACGACCAATGCTAAAATCCTAGCCAGTATCATTTTACTCATTTTCCTTTCGTTCTCTTGTAATAAACTTAAGTGCAGTTCCCCTGAAACCAAATGTATCCCTGATTCTGTTCTCGAGGTATCTGGTATATGAGAAATGCATAAGATTCTTGTCGTTTACAAAGATTACAAAGGTAGGCGGCTTAACCGAAACCTGAGTCACATAGTATATCTTAAGTCTCTTGCCCTTGTCTGTAGGCGGCTGCTGCATGGCAACTGCCTCCGTAACGATCTCATTTAGCACTCCTGTTGCAACACGCATTGAGTTATTTTCTATAACAACATCGATGAGCTCAAATATCTTGTTGAGTCTCTGACCTGATTTTGCCGAAATAAACAGTATCTCTGCATATGGTATAAAACTTAATATCTGTCTGATTTTCTCTGTGTGCTGCTTTACGGTATTATTATCCTTTTCAATAGCATCCCATTTATTGACAGCAATGATAATTCCCTTGCCTCTTTCGTGTGCAATACCCGCAATTTTAGCATCCTGCTCAGTAACTCCCTCTGTAGCATCTATCACTACAATGACAACATCAGCTCTCTCAACTGCAGAAACTGCACGTATAATACTGTATCGCTCTATATCCTCTTTTATCTTATTCTTGCGCCTGAGACCGGCTGTATCGATAAATATATACTCCTTACCATCATATTTTATGGCTGTATCGATAGCATCTCTTGTGGTGCCTGCTATATCTGACACTATTACCCTGTCCTCACGGGCAAGCTTATTGATAAGTGATGACTTACCTACATTAGGCTTACCTACTATAGCAACTCTCGGTCTGTCATCCTCGTCGTCCTGCTTAGATGAATCCGGAAAATGCTTTACAACCTCATCAAGCATATCTCCGAGTCCGAGCATCGAAGCTGCAGATATAGGATGTGGATCACCAATTCCTAAGTTATAAAACTCATACACATCAGTCATATACTTTTCAAAGCTATCCACCTTATTGACAACCAATACAACCGGCTTGTGTGAACGACGAAGCATATCCGCCACCTTTGAATCGGAATCAACAAGTCCCTGCTTCACATCTGTAATAAAAATAATAACATCTGCGGTGTCTATAGCAATCTGTGCCTGCTCTCTCATCTGTGACAGAATCACGTCTCCGGATTCCGGCTCAATACCACCTGTATCAATCATGGTAAAATTATAATCAAGCCATGATACATCTGCATAGATTCTGTCTCTTGTGACACCCGGAGTGTCCTTTACTATAGATATCCTCTCTCCTGCAAGCGCATTGAAGAGAGTAGATTTTCCAACATTTGGACGGCCAACGATGGCCACTACTGGTCTGCTCATATACTCTCCTGTTCTAAATTCATATTAGATTATAGACTAATTGTAACTATTCAGAATAATGATAAAATAATAAACAAAACATCTATAACAGAGTAATTATATCACAATACCATTTACAGAGACAACTATTCATATGTCAAAAGTGGTTCTTTTGATGAAATTAATCCATTTTCTTTAAGAACAGCTATCAGATTAGTACAGTTTTCGCCAAAACTAATGTTGACCGAATACGTTTCAATACCATCGGAACGGGCATCCCCAAAATCAGAATACTCCTTTGTCACACCCAGTATATCCAACAGCTCCTCATACCATGTGAAGCCATCGACATTCCAGCTTTTTCCAATCCTGTTGCCCTTTGGCACTGTAAAATTCAGCATAAGATTGTACATATAGCTGGTATCCTTATCCACTCCGTCAAGCATTCTCTGCAAATTATATTCCTGCATCACACCGGCCTCAACATCCTTCTTTACAGCATCAAAAATATCCGCAGCAACTTTTCCGTTAAAGCGCTCATTCAGCACATCTACATATTTATCATTATACTGCTCTGCCGAGCCATTGATAAAGGTAATATCTGTCGTATCACACTGCATTATAGCATTAATAATATTCTGTGGTTTATTTTCCTCCGCCATAATCGCCTTACACTGCTTATGTGGATTAAAATCATCCGTTGTATGATATACACGGTTGACCTTTTCTCCATTTTTTAATGTATATGAGATTGTAATATACCCGGAATCATCATATCTCTTTTTAAAATAATCCTTTTTCTGCGCCATAAATATCTTTTGAGTCTCTAAAATCTTTTCAACATCCTTTCCCTCCAGATTGATATCAAAATCTATGGCTATACGGGCAGAATCAATATCCGCAAGCTTCGGTATATAATTTTCCTGCACATTTCCGTAAACTGTTATACCTCCAAATACAACTACAACAAAAGCACCAAAAGCAATGATTTCCTTAAATAGTGCTTTAGAAAAAATTTTAAAATTCTTCCTTATAATCATCTCTAAAAGTAAGAAGGCTATGATTCCAAGCACCACTGCCAGCATCATAATTGCAGGAACACCAATGCTGATTCTAAGTCCAAGCAAAAGCGACGCTGCAACAATAGATAAAATCAGTCCTCCCAGACAGCCAAGCACCCATCTGAAAACCGGCTTAAGTTTTGGAATGGCAATAAAACTTCCTGCATTTTCCAAATTTCTATGCTTATAAATCTTATAAGAAATAAAGTATATAACTGCCGCCGCGATGACATAGACTACGATAGTGTTTGTGCCTCTGAAAGTATATTTAATACAGTAATAATCATCTCCTGCTTTCTTCATGGTCGGATGAAAGCCTACCCGATTGAGAAGCTGTAACATGGGTGCAAACCACGTAACACTTATTTTCCTTACAAATTCCATATATGGAAGCCCGTACGATACATATGTGAGCACATTGGCAATGGCAATAACCGCTCCTCCATACAGCAGATTGACAACCGCATACATCACCGCTACAGAAACCAGCTGTCCTGTAATCATTGCGCACAGACACACCAGGCTGTACATAAAAAATGATATTCCCATTGCAGCAAGCAGATTGATTCCAATATGTACCACCTTAGTATTTCCATATGATATACATATAACAAACGACATAAAGTACTTAATTATCTGCGGAATCCACATAAACAGCAGACCTGTCAACACATTAGTCGAAAAAAGCTGACGTCTTGTCACAGGCATAGAGTGAATCATATTACAAGCTCTCGAATTATACAGGTAACTGAACATTGCCATGCCTGTAACCAATGCCATGACAAAAATAAAAATCATATCCGCCTCCATGCTGATAGCCGGGGATATTATATCAAGCATATACTTATGCCAGTTTTTGCCATAAATAAACTCTGCATTCTTAAATCTGCTCCACATGGAAAACGGACCGTTGAGTAATAGCACTATTGTATACATTGTCCAGATTGGCCAGTAAAGCTTTACATTCTTTTGCAGCATTGTTCTATTAATAAATGATATCTTTGACTTCATAGTCCTCTCCTCCCATCTCATAGATAAATATTTCCTCCAGAGTAAGAGGCAGTACATCCACTACCTGCGGACTATCTTTGCCATCTGTAATCGCCTTTACTACAGCATCCGGCTCTCCACGTACTATAACAGTGTATACTCTTCCTATATTTGACATATGAAGTACTTTAAAATCCTGCGGTATCTTAGGCATGCCATATGGACATGCAATCTGAATCTTTGAAATATTACCCTGCAGCTCTGTAAGAGAGCGCTCTATCATAATCTTTCCCTTATTGAGAATACCTACATGATCACACACATCCTCCAGCTCGCGCAGGTTATGAGACGATACAACCACTGTAGTATTATTTGCAGCCACATCATCAAGCATGATAGACCATATCTGTCTTCTCATGACAGGATCAAGCCCATCAACAGGCTCATCAAGTACAATAAGCTTTGGTTTACAGCACAGCGCAAGCCAGAAGGCAACCTGCTTCTGCATGCCCTTAGAGAGCTTTCTGATATTTCTTTTAACATCTATAGATGGAAAAAACTCCTGCATCCTGTAAAACTGCTTCTCATCAAAGCCCGGATACATTCCCTTATAGTAATGCATCATATTAATCGTATCAGACTGCAAAAAATAAAACATATCATCCGGTATATAAGCCATCTGCCCTTTAATCCTTGCATTTTCATATACCGGCTCACCATCAATAAACACTTCCCCTGCATCCTGTCTCATTACGCCTGTAATATGCCTGATAAGTGTAGACTTTCCGGCTCCGTTTGGACCAACAAGCCCATAGACAGCACCCTTTTCCACGTTCATATTCACACCATCAAGTGCCGTAAAATCGTCAAATTTTTTCACTAAATTATTTATCTGTATCATCATTACCCTCTGTCACAACATCTTCTGTCTGCATATCTTGTGTTACAAATCTGACTAAGTCATCTTCCATGCTCAGCTGCTCTTTCGCATCATCCATTCTTGTTCTCAATTCCTCAACAGGTGTTTCAAGCACAAATAACTCTGTCACCACCTGGTCAAAGAGTATTTTCAAATTCCTTGTCAGACTCTGCCTGGCTGTCTTAGCATCAGCAACAAAGGTCCCTTTACCACTTTTAGTATAAAGATAGCCTTCCTCCTCAAGTTCCCTGTATGCTTTTGCGATAGTGTTAGGATTGATTGCATACTTGCAGGCAAGCACACGTACAGACGGTAGCTTTTCGTCCTGCTTAATAACATTCATAACAATCATTCGTCTGATGCCTTCCTTAATTTGTTCATAAATAGGCTTTGAATCTCGATAATTTAACTGCATATCGTTCTCCCCTGTTCATATACGCCAGTACCGCTGTGACTTTTATATTAACTCAAAGAACCAAAAAACTGTCTGGCAGCATAAGTTCCCGCACAGTGTACTATCCAACGTGATACACCTATTTTAACATATATAGCTTTAGGCATTTCTTATTATTTCCTTAATAGATTGTGCGAAAATTACTTAAGAAACATAAAAGCTCCAAGATTTCCACGCTTTCCATGACTTGCTCTATGCGAAAATAAAAGAGAGGGATTACAACAAGTGCATATATTGCTTATGGCAATATTGTCTTCCTGTACTCCTGCCTCCACCAGCACTCTCCTGTTACATTCCCAAAGGTCGAGCTGATATTTGCCGTCTCCCTTATAGAGCAGAATATCACTCGCATGAGGATCGTCTGTTGTCGCAAACTCGTCCACAAAACACTCTGCAACATCCTGACTTATCTCATAGCAGTCCTGACATATTGAAGGTCCTATCGCTGCTATAACATCATGTGCCTCGGTACCAAACTCCCTGTTCATAGCAATAAGTGTCTCTTTTCCCATGCGATTTACAGTACCTCTCCAGCCCGAATGGCTAAGCCCTATTGCCCTATGTACCGGATCAACAAAATAAAGCGGTACACAATCAGCATAAAATGTGGCAAGCACAACATTTGGCTCATTCGTGATAAGTCCGTCCACATCTGTATATGGTCTCTTTCTTGTCACCCCGATGCCACACTGCTTTTTTCCAACTCTCAAAACATTGGTAGTATGTGTCTGGTCTGTCGTAACAATCTGCCCTGCCTCTGCTCCGATTGCCTCCGCCACTCTTTTATAGTTTTCTAAGACCTTTTCCTCGTCATCTCCACGTGTAAAGCTTAAATTTAAGCTATCAAACATTCCTGTACTGATGCCACCAAGACGTGTTGTAAAGCAATGCTCTATCATAGAAATCTCATTTAGCTTCTTAAAATGTAACAAAGGAACAACACTTCCGCTTGAAAGGACGTGCTTTTTTAATTCCAGAACATCTTTATCATTCTTTGCAACAAAATCATTTATAGTAATTTCATCAACATTTTTGTGTATGTTTTCAGCCTGCATATTCTTATCCATCTTTATATCCTTTTCCTTCTTTATATTCTTTTCAATCTTTATATTCTTATCAATGTCTGTCTTCATATTTATATCTATGAAACTATATTTTACCGATAACTATTGCTGTTTATAATTGATATTTATAGTTACTTCGTAACTATTAAGTACAGAAATATGCGGTTGTGTAATACCTGTCCGTAACTGCCAAGCCAATAGTTATTGACTACCCTCAAATGCATTCTTCAACACAGTAACCTCGTCATCATCCACTGCTATCACATCAAATCTGCATGGCGTCCACTCATCCAAACCATGTTTCATAAGATAATACCTTGCAACTGATATGATTTTTTTCTGTTTGCTGTAGCCAACTGCTTCAAGAGCGCTGCCGCAGCCGTTATCCCTACGATATTTCACCTCACAAAAACATATTGTATCTCCATCCTTTGCTATTATATCTATCTCTCCAAAGCGGTTTCTGTAATTGCAGGCAAGTACACTATATCCCATATTTATTAACTGCTCAGCTGCAAGCTGCTCATATATACTTCCAACACTTCTTTTATTCATAACTGCCTCACATATCATATAACCTACACACTATCTTTGGTCAATTTTTGCCTTAAGCTTATCCAGATCATTAACAAAAACAAGTATCTCTGCAACAACCTCATACAACTCCGTTGGAATCATATCACCTATTTTAAGCCTAGACAGTGTATCAGCAAGCTTATCGTCCTTATATGTAGGCACATTGCTTTCCTTTGCCCTCTCAATAATTTTGTCAGCAATAACTCCCTTGCCTGTAGCTAGTATTTTAGGTGCTGCTTCTCCCGGCACATACTCTATAGCTACGGCTGTTTTGCCTATGTCTATTCCATTATTGTTGCGATTATCATTTTCGCCATGCATACAACTCACCTGTCCTTCTGAAGTAAGTTTTAATCATCTGTGACTATTCGTAAATTATCTTATACACTGCTACGCCCTAATGTCAAAGGAATATCTATGCACCTGACCTGTAGGTGGCAAATCCTTTTTCAGAAATCCAGCGACAAAATTCATCTGTTTCAAACCACTATTTACATTCAATTCACAATTATAGCCCTTATCCTGTAATCTCTTTTCCAACACCGGCAGAAATTGCTTTACCAGTGCATATGACTCATCACTATCCAAATAGAAATTAGTTGTAACCTTCCTATGAAGCATTTTAATTGACACATCTGTCCCACCGAGATGTTCTAAATCCAAATGTAAAAATGCTGATAATTCTTTGTCCGGATTGGACATACTTTTCTTATTTGTATACACATACAACTGTCCGCTGGCGTTTTTTTCATTCATCTTCAATGGAACCTGCACATATGTATATGCCTCGTTTATCTGATTCATAAATTCAATATTTCCACGGATATTATCTGCCAGTGCCTCTGCTTTAGGATTCACCACTCCTGATGTTTTCAAAATAATTTCCATATTTGTTATCTGTTTTTCAATTTTGTCGTACAAGCCATCAAGCTTCTTAGGATTCTTCTCTAAATCTCCCGGTTTAATCATCCATTGCTGTTCTAAAGCCTCCTTCAACATAAGCTTAAAGGCTTCTCCTGAAAACAAATGTCTCAGTGCATCGGCATTTGCCGGTGTATTTTCCAACATACTGTTTATATCGTTAAGTATTCCTACGACACTGCTATCCTCTGAATACAAAGAAATATTGTTTTCCTGTAAATTCGGAAGCAGCATCCTGACCTGTTCATTAAGTTCTTCTATCTGCTTATCCGATAAAAGAAATCCAATAGTATTTGATTTTGTTTCATTCTCCTGTAAAAGGATGGTATCTATTGCCGGAGCATTGTTTATTTTCTGCGTTGTGTGAATGTCCTGTGATTCACCGGAAACACTGTTTAATGATTCAAATAATTCAGCAATATTAAAGTGTTTTTTTACTACAGGTGCCGATTTATTATCACGCATTATTGCCTCATACTGTGACATATCAGAAGCTTCACTTGATATAAATGCCTCTTCCGGCAGCCCTTCTGTAACAATATTTAAAATATCCCTCGCCTGGGTTACAAGCTTATACATTGATAAATCTTCGGCTGAAAGAGCATTCGGCAGTTCATCTATCAAACTATCCATAGCAATTGTAATAGCCTGTTTGTCATTAGCATAATTTTCAAACTGAGCCGCATTTACCTGATTAATTTCAATTCCAAGCCTCTTTAACTCAACAAGTGTAGTCACATTAATATCCTTATTATCCTGCACAAGCTGATACATCTGATTAAGGCTTGTCTTATCAATTGGCATATGCTCTTCCATCATCTTGTTCACCATCGACAAATTTATGCCATCTACCGACAGACCTGCAGCCTTTAGCGCATCCATAAGTGTGAGGTTGGCTCCCTCGCCATCAACTGTATATGGTTTTATTTCTATAGTGCCTCCATCATTATTTTTCACCTGAAAAAACACAGACTGTCCCTGTTCAAATGAAAACTTTCCTGCCAGCCTTGCCAAAATCTGCTGACCATTTGACAGGGCAAGCTTAACCTGATTGCCACGGACACTGCTTACTGTTCCCTCAAATATCATCCCTTTTGACATTTCATTTAAAGAAGATACCAGCTTTTCAACGCCCTTTGCTCCTGTCATAGGCTCACCATTTGCCACTGAATTGTTGTATTGACTTACCAAATTTGATATCTGCATAGCATCACCCTGATATAGTATCGTTATGTTTAAGTATACATGTATAAATTGTATCATTTATTGGTATTTCTGTCACTATATTACTGTTCACACACCACAGTGTAACCGCAACAATTGATTTCTTTCAAAAATCAGGTAAATTCCACCATATTCTTCCTATACCACTTTGGACAAAGATTGCGCTGACATTGTGGATTGAACCGCTCCCTTATATCAGTGTGCTCAAAATACACCTTCCATAACTGCTCAAAACTGTCTGTCTTCACCGGCACACTTATCTCAAGCTGCTTAAATTCACTTTCATTGATATAAAAGCACTCCTTAAGCCTCGGGTGGACCACTGCATACCTTCTTCTATCATCATAGATTACAAAATTTTCCCCGGGATACCTGTCCACAAAATGCCACATAACAACCGGTATCATATCACATTTTGGTTCAAAGTGCGCCAGCAGATAGTTTCCATTATCACTAAAACGAATAAACCCTCTTATCTTGTCAGCCTCTTTGTTTACCTTTCTTGAAAGCTCAAATACCTCCATAACATATTTATCGGTCATATGCTCCATAATCCTTTGTCCCACCTTAAATGCTCTGACAAGAAATCCAAGCACTATTGTTGCTCTATTATCAGAATAATGGCACAAAGCATCAAATACAGTCTCATATATCTTAAAACCAAGCTTCTTTTGAATTGTCAAAATTGTCTTTTGTACCTTTACCTCATCTGTTTTAATATCTATCATCTTTGAAAAAAATGTATAGTTTCCTCCAATGCCTATCTCAATAGAAATATTGTCCCGGTACACTTCGTGATTTTCTTTTTGCATTTGATTTTTGTATACAAAAGCATCATATATAGCGGTAAAAATCCCATTTATATTATTATCACATCTAAGTATTATATTATCCATGCATACTTCTCCCTGCAGCTTTACAAAAATATTGTCTATTCAGATATAAAATCAAATATACTCATCTGCTCATAAGTACATGATTTATTATCAGCTAAAAGCATAGTATCCGGCCTTTCGTTATATATGAGATGCCTTGTAATATAGCTTTCATCAAGCTTTGTATTGTACATCATACGACCATCACAGGTGATAAAGTACAGTGCTCTTTTGAGCACGACACCCATTTTCTTTAAATCTGTAAACGAAAGCTTTGCATGCTTTCTGGCTTTTATAATACGCCTGACACTGTTAGTGCCTATTCCCGGGACCCTGAGAAGTGTATAATAATCCGCCGTCATAATCTCAACCGGAAAACACTCCAGATGACCTACAGCCCACTGACACTTTGGATCAATATAATCATTAAAGCTCTGATTATCTTCCGACAAAAGCTCTCCTGCCTTAAAGCCATAAAATCTCATAAGAAAATCTGCCTGATAAAGCCTGTGCTCTCTCTTTAACGGTGGCGGCTGCCCGATACCCGGTAATGACTCATCCATATTAACATTCACAAAAGCCGAGTAAAATACTCTCTTCATATCAAACCTGTTGTACATTGCTTCTGCTACAGATATAATCTGATAATCACTCTCTCCGGTTGCTCCCACAATCATCTGTGTACTCTGCCCCGCCGGCACATAATATCTGTCCGGTCTTTTGATACTTAAGCCTGATTCCCAGCTTTTTTGTGCAAGCTTATCAGCCTTCCCGCAATCTGTAGCAACCCTAAGGCTTCTGTGATACTCTGATAATCTTGCAGTACTATCTTTTATTTCGGCCATCTGCTCATAATATGCCTGCTCATCTATATACATACGGTTTTTCATACTGCTATTGCCATGATACATTCGGCTGTCCTTTATACCATTTTGAATAAATCTCATAGGTGTAAGAATGTTTTTACGCGCCTTATTCGGAGCAACTGCCCTAAGCCCTTCCGCTGTGGGCAACTCCAGATTAACACTCATCCTATCACAAAGATATCCAATCATCTCAAGGACCTCAGAAGAGGCTCCCGGTATACCCTTGATGTGTATATACCCATTGAAATGATATTTGTTTCTCAAAAGAAAAAGCGTGGTATATAAAAGCTGCATGGTATGCTCGGGCGATTCTATGATACCGGAGCTTAAGAAAAGTCCCTCTATATAATTGCGTCTGTAAAACTCAACAGTAAGGTTACATACCTCCTCAGGCGTAAATGTCACTCTTTCAACATCATTAGTGCATCTGTTGATACAGTATTTGCAATCATAAATACATTCATTTGTAAAAAGTATCTTAAGAAGCGATATACACCTGCCATCAGCTGTAAACGAATGACATATTCCACTGGCAAATGCACTCCCCATATCAGTTCCATTACCCGAACGGGATGCACCACTGGAAGTGCATGCAACATCAAACTTTGCCGCATCAGACAGAATCTTAAGTTTTTCCATAATATCAGCACTGATTGACGTTAACATAAGGCCTCCTCACATTTTTTCGAACATCTGTTTGCATTATACAACATATGTTCGGGTAAATCAAGTGAAAATTTTTGGAAAAATATTGTTATGGTTCATAAGCACAAAAACCATAGATATCTTAAATGCATTAAGATACTATGGTTTTTATTTATAATAATTATCGTAACTATTCAGTTGTAAAAAATATCGTAGCCTTTATAAACAGACTTTATTCCGACTAAAAAAATTTTCTTAAGAGCTACTGTATGACATGATTTTATCCCAATTTAGTCTTAAAAAACTCGATTATCCTATCCCACAGTTCATCCTGGAAAAACTGCATATCCGCATGATCAGCGCCTTCCAATGCAATCAAATCTGCATCACAGCCATTTTCAATAAGCTTGTCATAAAGCTCTTCACTCTGCTCAAACGGAACTGTCTGATCATTTATACCGTGAATAATCAAAAATGGAGGAGCATCTTTTGTCACCTTGGACACCGGAGAACTGTTGTATGCTTCCTTGATATTTCTCATAATATTATATCCGAGTAAAAGTGACTCCATAGATGCTGCGCATTCTTCGGAATCTTTATACTTAAATGTGCTAAGGTTAGTAGGTGGATACCATGGACATGCTGCCTGAATACTGCTTGACTCCTCAAGATAGTCCCCGACATCATGATTCTTATCATGATCCAATGCTGCCATACACGTCAAAAATCCTCCGGCTGATTCTCCCATCGCACCAAAATGTTCCTTGTCAATTCTGTATCTATCTGCATGTGCCTTCAAATACCTGATTGCAGCCTTCACATCCTCTATCTGCATAGGATAGCAACCCTCATTTGATGTGCGGTATTCCACACTGCAAACAACAAAACCCTGATGAGCAAGCGTACTAAGATATGATAGATGTGCTGACTTATCCATCCTCATCCATCCACCACCGCATATCCATACTATACAAGGATAACGCTTGTCAGACATATCTTCCGGATATATTAAATCGAGTTTTAAATCCCTGCGACAGTGATCATACCACGAATCCACCTGCGCATATGTAATATCAGATACCTGCACATATTGTGGCTTCGTCACATTAATCTTAAGTTTTTCCTTCATTTCAAAATCCTCCTTACATTTGTAATCCATTTTGAAATACAAAATTAATATCATTTAAAATAAATACTTTATGCCCATTATAATACATCTATTTTCATTTTTAAACAAAAAAAACCTTGAAACAACTATCTTGCTTCAAGGTTTAATAACAGGGGATGAGAGAATCGAACTCCCGCTAAAAGTTTTGGAGACTTCTGTCATACCATTTGACCAATCCCCTATATTTAAATATTATATCAAATATAGAAAAAGGACGCAATAGGAATTACGTCTTATTTTAATATACCTTCAAAACTTCATACAAATCCGATTTGTTTTTCTCCGTTATTAACCAGATTAAGCCCTCGACCTATTAGTAACAGTCAGCTCCACATGTTGCCATGCTTCCACCTCTGCCCTATCTACCTTGTAGTCTTCAAGGGGTCTTACTCCCGAAGGAGGGATATCTCATCTTGAGGGGGGCTTCACGCTTAGATGCCTTCAGCGTTTATCCCTTCCAGACTTGGCTACTCTGCCATGCCGTTGGTCGACAACAGATACACCAGTGGTCCGTCCATCCCGGTCCTCTCGTACTAAGGACAGCTCCTCTCAAATATCCTCCGCCCGCGCCGGATAGGGACCGAACTGTCTCACGACGTTCTGAACCCAGCTCGCGTACCGCTTTAATGGGCGAACAGCCCAACCCTT
>ENA-OPAK01000386-OPAK01000386.1-human-gut-metagenome-genome-assembly--contig:-NODE-386-length-16892-cov-3.851577_pt1 | contig 16892 bp, 13 predicted proteins | sample MGYA00241055_ERZ501426 | MGnify/ENA primary metagenome ERZ501426 (study PRJEB25962, sample SAMEA2042626) | human gut metagenome | biome: human gut; feature: human-associated habitat; material: faeces... | reverse complement strand
TTCAGGACGTTTTGGTGTCACAAGCAGATACTTAACAAGCGCACAGGAGATTCAGATTAAGATGGCACAGGGTGCTAAGCCGGGTGAGGGCGGACACTTACCTGGAAAGAAGGTTTATCCTTGGATTGCAAAGACAAGACTTTCAACACCGGGTGTTGCACTCATCTCTCCACCACCACACCACGATATTTATTCTATCGAGGATTTGGAGCAGCTTATTTTCGACTTAAAGAATGCAAACAGAGATGCAAGAATCTCAGTCAAGCTCGTTTCTGAGGCCGGTGTAGGAACTGTTGCGGCAGGCGTTGCAAAGGCCGGAGCGCAGGTAGTGCTTATCTCAGGCTACGACGGAGGAACAGGAGCCGCACCTAGCAGCTCAATCCACAATGCGGGACTTCCATGGGAGCTTGGACTTGCAGAGACACACCAGACTCTTCTTATGAATGGTCTTAGAAATAAAGTAAGAATTGAGACAGACGGTAAGCTGATGAGTGGCCGTGATGTGGCAATAGCAGCGTGTCTTGGAGCCGAGGAATTCGGTTTCGCGACAGCTCCGCTTGTAACAATGGGCTGCGTAATGATGAGAGTATGTAACTTGGATACATGTCCGGCAGGAATTGCTACACAAAATCCTGAGCTTCGTAAGCGTTTTGCAGGAAAGCCGGAGTACGTTGAGAACTTCATGCGTTTCATCGCTGAAGAGCTTCGTGAGTATATGGCAAAGCTTGGCGTAAAGACATTGGATGAGCTCGTTGGACGTGGAGATCTCTTAAAGAAGCGTGATAATCTAAGCGAGAAACAGTCAAAGATTGACCTTGACTGCATACTTAATAATCCGTTTGACGGCAAAAAGCAGAGTGTTATCTTCGATCCTAAGCAGGTATATGACTTTGAGCTTTCAAAGACAAAGGATATGACTGAGATCATGACACAGCTTAAGAGCGCACTTGAGAGCGGACAAAAGCGCGCGATTGAGATTGAGGTAACAAATACAAACAGATCTCTCGGAACAATATTTGGTTCTGAGATTACAAAGAAATATGACGATACGCTGGATGAAGACACATTTGTTATCAAGTGTAACGGTGCAGGCGGACAGAGCTTTGGAGCATTTATCCCTAAGGGACTTACACTTGAGCTTGTCGGAGATTCAAATGATTACTTCGGAAAGGGTCTTTCAGGTGGAAAGCTCATCGTATATCCACCTGCAGGAGTCAAGTTTGAGAAGGATGATAATATCATCATCGGAAACGTAGCACTTTACGGAGCTACAAGCGGTAAGGCCTTCATAAACGGTGTTGCCGGTGAGCGTTTCTGCGTAAGAAATTCCGGTGCAACAGCAGTAGTTGAGGGTGTCGGCGATCATGGTTGTGAGTACATGACAGGTGGCCGCGTAGTTATCCTTGGAAAGACCGGAAAAAACTTTGCAGCAGGTATGAGCGGTGGAATAGCATATGTGCTTGATGAGGACAATGACCTTTACATGAGAACCAACAAGCAGATGGTATTTACTGAGGAGGTCTCAAACAAGTACGATGTATTAGAGCTTAAGGAAATGATAAAAGAGCATGTAACACTTACAAACTCAGAAAAGGGTAAGGAAATTCTTGATCATTTCAGTGAGTATCTTCCTAAGTTCAAGAAGGTTATTCCTTACGATTACAACCGTATGCAGATGGCTATTGTACAGATGGAAGAAAAGGGTCTTAACGCAGAGCAGGCACAGATTGAGGCATTTTATGCCAGCACAAGAGGCTAAGGAGGACGCAGATAATGGGAAAACCAACAGGATTTATGGAATATGACAGATGCGAAGCAGCGTCTGTAGAGCCAAAGGAGCGTATTAAGAACTTTAACGAGTTCCATGTGTTCCTTTCAAAAGAAAATCAACAGAAACAGGCTGCCCGTTGTATGGACTGCGGAGTTCCTTTCTGCCAGTCGGGAATGACAATAGCAGGCATGACATCAGGCTGTCCTCTGCACAACCTGGTTCCGGAGTGGAACGACCTTGTATACACCGGCAACTGGGAGCAGGCATATAATCGTCTGCACAAGACCAATAATTTCCCTGAGTTTACATCAAGAGTCTGCCCGGCATTGTGCGAGAAGGCATGTACATGCGGACACTGGGGCAGTCCAGTGTCAGTCAGGGACAATGAGCATGGTATAATAGAGACTGCATATGCAAACGGATATGCAGCTCCAAAGCCACCAAAGGTCAGAACCGGCAAGAAGGTGGCAATCATTGGTTCGGGCCCTTCAGGACTTGCGGCAGCAGACCAGCTTAACCAGAGAGGCCATGATGTTACAGTATATGAGAGAGAGGACCGCGTCGGTGGCCTGCTCATGTATGGTATTCCAAATATGAAGCTTGATAAGAGCATTATTGACAGAAAAGTTAATATAATGAAGGAAGAGGGCATTCATTTTGTCACAGGCTGTGATGTCGGAAAGGATATAAAGCCGGCAGAGCTTTACAAGAAGTATGACAGGGTAATCCTTTGCTGTGGTGCCAAAAATCCAAGAGACATAAAGGCAGACGGAAGAGATGCAAAGGGTATTTACTTTGCTGTTGATTACCTTACCCAGAATACAAAGAGTCTTTTGAACTCTAACCTGACAGATGGCAAGTTTGTATCTGCAAAGGGCAAAAATGTAGTCATTATCGGTGGCGGTGACACAGGAAACGACTGTGTCGGAACTGCAATCCGTCAGGGCGCCAAATCAGTCACACAGCTTGAGATGATGCCTTGTCCGCCTACAGAGCGTGCAGCAAACAATCCGTGGCCAGAGTGGCCAAAGGTCTTAAAGACAGACTACGGCCAGGAGGAAGCCATTGCAGTATTCGGACATGATCCACGTATCTACAAGACAACCGTAAAAGAGTTCCACAAGGACAAAAACGGCAACCTAAAGGAGCTTACAATTGTAAGTCTTGAGAGTAAAAAGGACGAGAAGACAGGCAGATTCATGATGGTTCCGGTAGAGGGATCAGAGAAAAAGCTTCCGGCAGAGCTTGTGCTTATAGCAGCAGGCTTCCTTGGAACAGAAAGCTATGTGGCAAAGGCATTTGGTGTAGAGCTCAATGCCAGAACAAACGTAAGTACACAGGAGGGACATTACGCTACAAACGTAAAAAACGTATACGTGGCAGGTGATAACCACCGTGGACAGTCCCTTGTAGTATGGGCTATCAGAGAGGGACGTGAGGCTGCCAGAGAGGTTGATGAGAGTCTCATGGGATATTCATATCTCTCAGTACAGTAACAAACTATTATAGCAATTCTCCTTAATAAATTTTATTTCATACATTTTATAGCAAAATCCCGGTGCATTGCACCGGGATTTTTGACATACAAAATTACTGCTTTCTAAAGGTGTTGGCACTGTGGATAAACTGATTGAAATTTGACTTATAAGATGTTAAGATAGCAGTGTTTGACATGATAATAATAATATTAGGAGCAGCAAATGAGTAAAACAGTATTTTTTGACATAGACGGAACAATATGGGACGATGACATGGTAATTCCTGAAAGCACAATAGAGGCTGTGGCAACCCTCAAGGCAAACGGACATCTGGCATTTATATGTACAGGACGTGCCAGAGCCAGTGTGAGGTCAGAGAAGCTATTAAATATGGGTTTTGATGGAATAATTGCGGCATGTGGCAACTATATTGAAATGGATGGCAAAGTAATATACGAAAATGACCTGAGCGCAGATATGGTACAAAAGGTCATAAGGGTGCTTTCTGAGTGTAAAATGCCTGTAGTGCTTGAGGGCTCCACAGACTACTGGATAGATGACGAGGGCTTTGAGAATGATCCGTATGTGGATTACCTTTTTGAGTCACTTGGTGAGCATGCACATATAATAAGAGGATATGACGGCGAGATAAGAATTAATAAATTCTCCGCTGACGTGATAGATGGTACTGATTATGAGCGTGTGAAGGCAGAGTTTGCCGATGATTTTCTGATACTTGAGCATGTGGAAAATGTCGTAGAGTTCGTGCCGAAGGGAACCTCAAAGGCAACCGGCATCAAATGGCTGTGTAATCATCTGGATATTCCGCTTGATGAAACCTATGCGATAGGCGACAGTGTAAATGACCTTGAAATGCTTGAGAGTGTAGGACATGGAATCGCGATGGGCAACTCAATGCCACCGGTTAAAGAAATTGCGGAATATGTCACATCGGATATTTCAGATGATGGAGTGAAAAATGCGTTAAAGCATTACGGATTGATATAGAAAATGTAAAATAAATATTAAAATGAAATATCACTGTTGACATTGAAATGCAATAGTGATATTTTATTTACAGAAAGAAATTAGCACTCGAAAGAAATGAGTGCTAACAGAGATAAAAGGAGGCAATACAATGAAATTAGTTCCATTATCAGACAGAGTAGTATTAAAGCAGTTAGAAGCAGAGGAAACAACAAAATCGGGAATCATCCTTACAAGTTCAGCACAGGAGAAGCCACAGGAGGCTGAGGTTATCGCAGTAGGACCTGGCGGAATGGTTGACGGCAAGGAAGTTAAGATGCAGGTAACAGTCGGACAGAAGGTTATTTATTCTAAATACGCAGGCACAGAGGTTAAGCTTGACGGAGAAGAGTACATCATCGTTAGACAGAATGATATTCTTGCAGTAGTAGAGTAAGATTAATTTACGGATAGAAGCTAAAGATCCGGTACGTTTTACATATCCGGTCATAGCTGCTTACATTTTGGAATTAAATATCAAATATATAAATAAATAGAAAGGTCGTATAAATCATGGCAAAGGAAATTAAATATGGCTCAGAAGCCAGAGCAGCACTTGGAGCTGGAGTAGATAAATTAGCAAATACAGTCAGAGTAACACTTGGACCAAAAGGAAGAAACGTAGTACTTGACAAATCTTTCGGTGCTCCGCTTATCACAAACGATGGTGTTTCCATCGCAAAAGAGATCGAGCTTGAGGACGGATTCGAGAACATGGGTGCTCAGATCATCAAGGAAGTTGCATCCAAGACAAACGATGTAGCAGGTGATGGTACTACAACAGCGACTGTACTTGCTCAGGCAATGGTTCATGAGGGAATGAAGAACCTGGCAGCAGGTGCCAACCCGATCATCCTCAGAAAAGGTATGAAAAAAGCAACAGATGTTGCAGTAGAAGCGATCAAGAACATGAGCCAGGCAATCAACGGCAAAGAGCAGATCGCTAACGTAGCAGCAATCTCTGCAAGTGATGAGCAGGTTGGACAGCTTGTTGCTGATGCTATGGAGAAAGTTTCCAAAGACGGTGTTATCACTGTTGAGGAGTCCAAGACCATGCATACAGAGCTTGACCTTGTAGAAGGTATGCAGTTTGACCGTGGATATATTTCCGCATACATGTCCACAGATATGGAGAAAATGGAGGCAACTCTTGATGATCCGTACATCCTGATCACAGACAAGAAGATCAGCAATATCCAGGAGATCCTTCCACTTCTTGAGCAGATCGTTCAGAGCGGATCAAAGCTACTGATCATCGCTGAGGATATCGAGGGAGAAGCACTCACCACATTGATCGTAAACAAACTGCGTGGTACATTCAACGTAGTAGCTGTCAAGGCTCCTGGATATGGTGACAGAAGAAAGGCCATGCTTGAGGATATCGCAATCCTTACCGGCGGTCAGGTGATCAGCTCCGATCTTGGATTAGAACTGAAAGATACCACCATGGATATGCTTGGACGTGCAAAATCCGTTAAGGTTCAGAAAGAGAACACCGTTATCGTGGATGGTGCCGGAGACAAGGATAAGATTCAGGGACGTATCAAACAGATCCGTGGACAGATCGAGGAGACCACTTCTGAATTTGATAAAGAAAAGTTACAGGAAAGACTTGCAAAGATGGCAGGCGGCGTAGCAGTCATCCGTGTCGGTGCTGCAACAGAGACCGAGATGAAGGAAGCAAAGCTTCGTATGGAAGATGCATTAAATGCTACCCGTGCAGCAGTCGAGGAAGGTATTATCGCAGGTGGTGGATCTGCATACATCCATGCATCCAAGAAGGTTGCAGAGCTTGCTGATTCCTTAGAGGGAGATGAAAAGACCGGTGCGAAGGTTATCTTAAAGGCACTGGAAGCTCCTTTGTATTACATCGCTGCAAACGCAGGTCTTGAAGGTGCTGTTATCATCAATAAGGTAAAGGAATCTGCACCGGGAACCGGTTTCAATGCAGCTACCGAAGAGTATGTTGACATGGTAGAATCCGGAATTCTTGATCCGGTTAAGGTTACAAGAAGTGCCCTGCAGAATGCAACATCCGTTGCTTCTACATTACTTACCACAGAGTCTGCTGTTGCAAACATTAAGGAAGATACTCCTGCAATGCCAGCTGGTGGTGCTCCGGGAATGGGCGGAATGATGTAATCGGACATAACCGTTGCGTTATAAAGTAAACATAGTATCAAAAACCATGTGAAATAGATATGAAAAGCCTTGAAAATCAAGGCTTTTCATTTTTTTTGTCCTATGATATGATAGTAAAAGCGTAACGGTTCAAAGACAAAGGAACCGTTTGGAAAAACAACGAAAATCAGGAGTGGAAAAAATGAGTCGAGTGATTGTTGTAACGGACAGTAACAGTGGTATTACACAAAGCGAGGCAAAAGAACTTGGCGTAGTGGTAATGCCGATGCCTTTTTATATTAACGGACAGATGTTTTATGAAGATATTGACCTGACACAGGAGCAGTTTTATCAGAAACTCAAAGAGGGCGGAGAGATCAAAACCTCCATGCCGCTGGTTGGAGATGTGACCGATAAATGGGATGAACTTTTGAAAGAATACGATGAAATTGTATACATACCGATGTCTTCGGGCTTAAGCAGTTCCTGTGAGACGGCATATATGCTTTCCCAGGACTATGACGGAAAAGTACAGGTAGTCAATAACCAGCGTATTTCCGTAACGATGCGGCAGTCCGTGCTCGATGCCAAAATGCTGGCAGAGCAGGGAAAAGGTGCAGAAGAAATCAAAGAGATTCTGGAAAAAGAAAAATTTGAATCCTCCATATACATTATGGTTGACACACTGGAGTATCTGAAAAAAGGCGGACGTATCTCCTCTACCGTAGCATTCATCGGCGGTGCACTGGCCATCAAGCCTGTGGTCGCTGTCTCAGACGGTGAGATCATTATGCTCGGGAAAGCCCGCGGCTCCAAAAACGGCAGTAACTTCCTGATCCGTGAGATAGAAAAAGCTGACGGTGTAGATTTCTCCCGTCCTTTCTGTCTGGGTTATACCGGTCTGAGTGATGAGCTGTTGCAAAAATACATTCACGACAGCGAACACCTGTGGAAGGATTACGCAAAGGAACTTCCCATCAGCACTCTGGGAGCCACCATCGGAACCCATGTAGGCCCCGGAGCTGTTGCGGTTGCCTTCTTCGAACATTAAACCTATTATAATTCTTTCCATTTACTCAAGAACAGCCGCAACCTTCCGGATGTTACGATGCGGGCTGTCACACTGATCAAAAAAATCCCGAAGGCTTTCACAGTCTCCGGGATTTCTTTTATTTTTCTTTTGCTTCTCTGATCAAGCAGCTTTCTTTGCTTTCTTCTCTTTCATCTGCTTAACGAAGGTCCGTGCACCTTCCACTACCAGGAAGATTGCCAGCACTGCCATTGCAGTTGCGAAGAACAGCTGGAACCAGTCACCCCATGCAGCGGTGCCGGCGCCGATAGCCTTACACTTGTTGATTACAGTGATCACCAGGCTGGTCAGGGTTGCAGCAAGCATGAATACCATAGGGAAGTAGAACATCTTGTTGTTCTTACCAACTTCACCCAGCCATGCAGCTACTGCCATCAGTGCGATACCTGCCAGCAACTGGTTGGCTGCACCGAACAGACCCCAGATCTGGCTCAGAGACAGACCACCCAGGATACAACCGATCAGTACCATAGAAACAGTACCGAACAGAGGATGAGCCAGCACTTTACGTGCGCCCTTGGCATCCTTGTAGGTAGCCTCGCCTTCCTTCAGGAACAGCTCGGAGAACATGAAACGGCTCAGACGGGTACCGGTATCCAGACTGGTCAGCGCGAATACGGATACAGACAGAGTTAATAGTGCGTAAATGGTGCCATATGCCTTGGAAGTCTCGGTACCGAACATGGATGCGATACCTGCAGCGAATGCAGCTGCGGGAGATCCGAACTCACCGTTTAAGTACTTCTGATATACTGCACCGACTGCTACCAGAGCGATGATACCCAGAGCAGACTCGATCAGCATGGAGCCGTAACCGATTGCCTTGGCATCCTTCTCGTTCGCTAACTGCTTGGAAGAAGTACCGGTAGCGATCAGGCTGTGGAAACCGGAACATGCACCACATGCTACAGTGATGAACAGCATAGGGAACAGGGTCTGTCCTGCCTTGGGCTCCCAGCTGGTGAAAGCTGGAATATCGAAAGCAACAGTACCGGTGAAAGCACCTGCAACCACACCGATGAATGCCAGACCGATCATAGCGTACAGCAGGAAGCTGGACAGATAGTCACGGGGCTGTAACAGGATCCATACGGGAACCAGGGAAGCTACAGCGATGTACACACCTACGAATACGATCCATGCGATACGGTTCATTGCAAAACCAACGTTCAAGCCAAGAACAGTGATCAGTACGATACCGATGATGCCACCGATGGTAGCGGGCAGAGTCTTGACACCCATTCTGTTGGTCACATAACCATAAATAACAGCCAGAACGATAAATAACAAAGAGATCATAGCGGTAGACTGGTTACCGGTAGGATTGGTCACAAAACCGAAAGCGGTCTTGCCGGCTTCGTCTGCCACAGTCAGGAAAGTACCTGCCACGATGTTAACGAAGGAAGCGATTACCAGAATCAATACCAGAAGTGCGAAGATGATGAAAAGCTTCTTTGCTCTGGATCCCATGGAATCCTCGATGATCTCACCTACAGATTTACCGTCATGTCTGATAGATGCGAATAAAGATCCGAAGTCCTGCAGACCGCCGAAGAAAATACCACCGATAATACACCACAGGAATACGGGAACCCATCCGAAGATGGAAGCCTGGATCGGTCCGTTGATCGGGCCTGCTCCGGCGATAGAGGAAAAATGATGTCCCATAAGTACGGCGGGCTTTGCTGCAACATAGTCTACACCATCCTCCTTCTCAATAGCAGGAGTCTTCTTGGTAGGATCAATGCCCCACTGTTTTGCCAGCCAGGAGCCATAGAACACATAGCCGGTAAACAATAATACGATAGCGGCCAAAACAATTAATAATGCTGTCATTTGTGTTTCTCCTTTTCTTATACACAGATTTCATTTTTCGCAAATACACGAATTGCTCCGCTAAAATCCGCTCTCGCAATTCTAAAACTGTTCGGAATCCGTTAATTTACTGCTTCCTCACAGTTTTTGGGTCCATAAATTCAAATATCTTACCATGCAAGCATGCACGATATTTGGAATTTCTGTCCCTTGTATTTACTGTATTGCCTTTTTCACGAGCTTCTTCAGAATCTGTCCGTGGCGGTTGTGGACGATCCGACCCGAAGATAACTCGGCGACAATCAAACGGTAATTACTCCAGCCATGAAATCCCCAGAGGTAACTCTGATAATGCTTGCACTTTTTCACCTGTGTAAGCGCATCCTCCTCTGCATGACCGGTCAGAATGATCAGGACAACATCGCTGTTCCGATGATTGGATGAGGGCTGCACGTTGGCAGTTCCCCGTTCCCAGGCGATGGAGTCCAGTTCCAGAAGGCGATCCTTTGATAAAGATTCCTCTGTGGCAAAATACACAGTCTCGTTGGTGTCAATATCTGCCACCTTAGCTTTCTTGATCAGAAAGTACTGCTCATTATGGGATCCGAAGATTGCTTCGGCTGCGAATGGCGGTTCTACAGCCTCTGTTTTGATATTGTAGTAGGTCTGATAAGATCGCAGGACGCGTTCCAGCGCTTCCCCGGGAGTAAGTGTCTTTTGTAATTCCATTCTGCTTTCCTTTTAAGCATGCGTAATCGATTACATTTACGTTCATGCTATCGATAGCTTTAGCACGTCGAAGTGTCAAATGCAACGGATTTTTTAGCATTTCTTTACACTTTTTTATAAATACATACTTTATCGTTATATGTTAGTCCTCTGACAGCTTTTTTCCAAGGTGCAAATTTAACCTATATACCATTACAAATTTAATCTCTTTATCTGGATAAACTTATTGACTTTTGTTGGGTAACCGGAAATCATTCTAAAAAAAGCAGCCGATTTTCATCAGCTGCCGATTTTTAGGAATGATTCTTCTCTTCCTTGATCTCCCAATGGATCAGGAAAGTCAGTGCCGCACGAAGTCCGATGATACCGGCTACGGTAACGATCTCCTTCCAGTCTCTGACAATAACGGTCTTAAGGATCTCACTGCACAACTTGAATTCCAGCCCTACAGCAAGCCCCTGCGCCAGGGTGATCTTCATATCCGGCACCCGCCGCACATAATTATAAAACCCTTTCAGACCGGAGAGAATAATAACGATCACTCCGACAAATTCAAAGAACAGTATTGCCACCTGGACAATATTGTTCATCACGTTTTCCAGGAATTCAATGATAAGCTCTATGTGGAACATGCACAGCCCCCCGCTTTTCTTACACTTCTTTTTTCATTGTAGCGTATCCAAAAAGGGCGTGCAAGATGTATCTTTATCTTTTTATCAGCTATTTTTCTTCTGTTTTCAATAATTCCTGCATAGTATGCCAGCCAAGCACCGCGCATTTTACCCTGGCAGGCATGTGGGCGATATCCTGCAATACGGAGGCTTCCTCCAGTTCTTCCCTCTCTTCCTCGGTAATACTTCCCTTGATCATCTTGAGGAACAGGTCTGCCAGATGCAACGCTTCCTCCTTGCTTCTGCCAATGACCAGCTCCAGCATCATGTCCGCGGAAGCCTGGGATATGGCACAGCCGTCGCCTTCGAAGGCACCGTCAACTACCACACCATCCTCCACTTTCAGCTCCAGAAAAATGTCATCACCACAGCTGGGATTAACGCCCTCCAACACCAGATTCGCATCCTCCAGCTTGTGCTTGTGATACGGATGCAGATTGTGCTCCGTCAGGATTTCATTATAAAATGTCTTATTCTCCATAGCCCATCTGTCTCCTTATCTTTGCAAGGCTTTCTAAAAATGCCTGAATCTCTTCTTCCGTATTGTAGACACCCAGGCTTACTCTGGTGGTGGACAATACTTTCAAATGTTGCAATAACGGCTGGGCACAATGATGTCCCGCCCGGACCGCGATATGATCCGCATCCAAAATAGAAGCCACATCATGGGGATGCACACCGTCCAGTTTGAAGGTCACAATGCCGTGATGGTCTTCAGCTTTCTGTGAGCCCAGAATGTGTACTGCGGGAATCTCTTTCATGCCATCCATCAGCATGGCTGTCAGCTTCGCTTCTCTCTCTTCGATAAAGTCAAAACCGATCTTCTGCACATACCGGATTGCCTCTGCCAGTGCATAGGCTCCGGCACCGTTTACCGTTCCTGCTTCGAACTTATGTGGCACTTCCGCCCACACGGCTCCGGTACGGCTGACGGAATCGATCATTTCCCCGCCGCACAGGAAAGGAGGCATCTGCTCCAACAGTTCTCTCTTCGCATATAACGCACCAATTCCCATGGGAGCATACATCTTGTGTCCGGAAAATGCCAAAAAATCCACATCCAGATCCTGTACATCCACTGCCATATGGGGAACGCTCTGGGCTCCGTCCGCTACAAAATAAGCACCGGACTCATGGGCGATCTGTGCAAAATGTTTGATGTCATTTTTGCAGCCCAGTACATTGGATACCTGGGTCATGGCCACAACCTTCGTCCGATCACTCAGAGCCGCGCGGAATGCTTCTTCGGTATATTTTCCATCCTCGGTACACTCCAGATATTTTACCACAGCTCCTGTTCTAGCTGCTGCCTGCTGCCAGGGCAGGAGATTGCTGTGGTGCTCCATGATGCTCACCAGGATTTCATCCCCAGGCTTCAGCACCAGGGAACTCAGACTGTAGGCCACCAGATTCAAGCCTTCCGTGGCATTGCGGACGAAAACGATCTCCGCCGCCTCTCTTGCATTTAAGAACTCCCGGACCATCTCTCTGGCTTCTTCGTATTTTTCGGTTGCCGCCTCTCCCAGCTCGTATAATCCGCGCAGGGGATTGGCATTGTATTTTTCATAAAATGTTCTCTCTGCCTCCAGAACACAGGACGGCTTCTGGGAAGTCGCCGCCGTGTCCAGATAAATCACATCGTTACTCATAAGCAGAGGAAAATCCTTACGGATCTCGCTGATTGAAGTCGTCATACTTCCTCCTGTTATCTTACTCTTCCGCTTCCTCTTCTTCCCCGGCTCTGCCAAGGAACTCCTGTACCTTAGCCCGTGTAGCTGCATCAGGAATCTTGCGGCAGACCGCATCCACCTTGGCCATAGCCATCATCTCATAGATCTGCTCTCTGTTCATGCTGCGGCTCTCCAGGTAGAACAGCAGCTCATCGTCCAGTTTGCCAATGGTGGCGCCGTGATTACCTTCCACATCTTCCTCCGCACAGAGGATCAGGGGAATGGTCTGGTTCACCACATCGTTGGATAATAACAGTACATCCTCTTTTTCATTGCCTACTGCACCTTTAGCCCCCCATTTGAAATCAATGGTGCCACGATACAGCTTGAAAGCATGATCCCGCAGAACGCCGCCGGCCTGCATATTGCTCTGGGTCTTTTTGCCTTCATGCACAGCTACATAATTCATATCCAGTCTTCCGTCACCGCCCACGATATAAGCGGTGTCGGCATTCAGGCTGCTCTCTCTGCCCTGTAAGGTAGTCTTGCATCCAAGGTAAGTATTCTTTCCGCCGAGGATCAGCTGGATCACTTCCAGGGAAGCCTTCTCTTCACACAGGGCTCCGATATCATTCATAAAAGTAAAATCACTGCCCAGTCTCTGCACCTGGATCAGCCGGAGCTTCGCGCCTTCTTCCAGATACAGTCTGGTGGATACCGCTGCCTGACCTGACGCCTCCCTGTCGGAAGCAAAGTCCTCGATCACGGTGATCTCACTGTTTTTACCTGCTTTTACCGCTACAGCTCCCGCCTGTAAGCTATTCTGTGCATAGGCATAATCAAGCAGTAACGGCTGCACCTCTGTCACATCCGCGGGCACCTCATAATGTTTTGCTTTTACTCCCGCTCTAGCAAGCAGACCGTCCATATCTTCCCCCATACCGGAGGCAATGCCTGCAAAATCCGCATTCCAGGGCTTAGAGCCTTCGTTTTCAGCGATCGTTATCTTCTCCGGCAGAGTGACTTTTGCCTCTCCGGCCGCGGGGATCTCAATTTTCTCCAACTGCGTCTCGTTCATGCGAAGCCAGTTCCAGGTCTTCGCCGGCAGTCTGTTAATGGTCATATTATATTCTTTTTCCATACTGATCTCCATTCCTCCTGCCACATTAACCGATGCTGCCCTTCATCTCCAGACGGATCAGATTGTTCATCTCCACCGCGTATTCCAACGGCAGCTCCTTCGATACATTGTCTGCGAATCCGCTGACGATCATGGCTCTGGCATCCTCTTCTGAGATACCGCGGGACATCAGATAGAACACTGCTTCATCGCTGATCCGGCCGATCTTCGCCTCGTGTCCGATATCGGCATCCTGGGTACGGATATCCATGGCCGGGATGGTGTCGGAACGAGACTTGTCATCCAGCATCAGGGACTGACAGGATACGGCGGATTTGCTCTTTGCCGCACTGTTCTTCACCACTACGGAACTTCGGAAAGTACTGATACCTCCATCCTTGGAGATGGACTTGGTATTGATATAGGAAGTGGTCTCCGGTGCATTGTGGACCACTTTGGTGCCGGTATCCAGATTCTGTCCGGCTCCCGCAAAGGTGATACCGGTGAATTCCGCTCTGGCCCCCTTACCGTTCAGCACGCTCATGGGGTACAGATAGGATACGTGGGATCCGAAGGAACCGGATACCCATTCTATGGTACCGCCTTCTTCCACCAACGCCCGCTTGGTATTCAGATTGTACATATTCTTGGACCAGTTCTCGATGGTGGAGTAACGCAGTTTTGCATTCTTTCCTACGAACAGTTCCACACAGCCGGCATGGAGGTTCGCCACGTTATACTTCGGGGCGGAACAGCCTTCGATAAAGTGCAGATAAGCACCCTCATCCACAATGATCAGAGTATGCTCAAACTGTCCGGCTCCCGGTGCGTTCAGTCGAAAATAAGACTGCAAAGGGATCGTCACAGACACTCCGGGGGGAACATATACGAAGGAGCCGCCGGACCACACAGCACCGTGCAGCGCTGCGAATTTGTGGTCTCTGGGGGTCACCAGCTTCATAAAATGCTTCCGCACCATATCCGCATATTCCCCATTCAGGGCACTCTCCATATCGGTATAGACTACGCCCTGGGCTGCCACTTCTTCCCTGACATTGTGATATACCAGCTCGGAATCGTACTGGGCACCCACACCGGCGAGGGACTTCCGCTCCGCCTGTGGGATCCCCAATTTTTCGAAGGTATCCTTGATGTCCTCCGGCACTTCGGACCATTTGGCGCTCATATGGGTATTAGGTTTTACATAGGTTACGATGTCTTCCATGTTCAGACCCTCAATAGAGGGACCCCAGTCGGGGACTTCCATCTCATTATAGATCTGCAGAGACTGTAATCTGAAATTTGCCATCCATGCGGGATCCTTCTTTTTCTCGGAAATCTCCGCCACAATATCGGGAGTCAGTCCCTTTTTAATACGATAGACGTCCTTCTCCTCATTACGGATATCATAAATGCTTCTGTTGACGTCTTCCACGTATGTCTTTTCACGTTCACTCATTCAGATCGTCAACCTCCTTATGCTTCCAGAAAACGCTCGAAACCATGCTCGTTGATCTCGTCTACCAGGGCAGCGTCGCCGGATGCTACGATCTTACCATTCACCAGTACATGGGTCTTGTCCACATGGAGAGACTCTAAAATTCTGGTGCTGTGGGTAATGATCAACAGCGCACCCTTTTTGTCCTTCTGGTACTCTTCCACACCCTTGGATACCGTACGTACCGCATCCACATCCAGTCCGGAATCGGTCTCATCCAAGATTGCCAGTGAGGGTTTTAACATAAGTAACTGTAAGATCTCCGCCTTTTTCTTCTCACCGCCGGAGAATCCCACGTTCAGATCACGGTCCCCGTAGGAAGGATCCATCTGCAATACTTCCATGGCCTGCTCCAGTTCCTTTTTGAAGGTCCACAGCTTGATACGGGAACCGCTTCTCTGTTCCACGGCATTACGGATGAAATTCCGAAGAGATACTCCGGGTACCTCCAGGGGATTCTGGAAGGACAGGAAAATACCGTCCTTCGCTCTCTGGTCTGCAGTTTCCTCTAATAATTCCTTCCCTTTGAACAGGATCTCACCACCGGTCACCTCATAACGGGGACTTCCCATGATGGTGTAACCCAGTGTGGATTTGCCCGCACCGTTGGGTCCCATGAGGACATGGGTCTCTCCGGGACGAACCTCTAAATCTATTCCATGAAGGATGGGCTTGTCCTCTACACTTACGGACAAGTTACGCACCTGTAATAATTGTTCTGACATATACTTCCTCCTATCTCTAGCGTCCAACTAGGAATTACTATATCATTATATACATGCATCTGCAAATATGCAACATATAATTCCTATAAAAGTACCGTACATTCCGTTCAAATTGTATTACATTTTTTTGTATTACATTTTTCAGCTAGCAGCAACTTACTATAAAATAAAACACAAGCCATTGCGAGGAGTTCTCTTTTTCTCTCACAATGGCCTTTGCTTTTTCTCTTTTTATGCTTCTTCTCTGTCCAACAGATTCTTCATGCTCTTGGTGCTGATCCACAGGGTAGATGTATTATGCAGAAGAGCGGACGTAGTGGGAGGAATGATTCCTGCTACACCTAAAATGATCAGTCCGGTGTTGATACCTACGATCATGCGATAATTTTTATGGATCCGCTCCATCAGGGAGTTGCTCAATTCCTTCAGGGTAGCTACTTCATACAGATTGTCCGCACCGATGGTGACATCGGCGATCTCTCTGGCGATCTGTGCGCCCTCGCTGATGGCAATACCAACATCTGCCGCAGACAATGCCGGGGAATCGTTGATACCGTCACCGATCATAATGACTTTATGACCTGCCTGCTTCTCCTGCTCCACGAACCTTGCTTTGTCCTCCGGCAACACCTCGGAATAATACTCATCCACGCCGACGGTACCCGCAATTGCCCCAGCGATACGATCGCTGTCTCCTGTCATCATGACTACCTTGTGGATTCCGAGACTCTTCAGCTGTCGGATGACCTCCGGAGCCTCTTCTCTGAGAGGATCCTCGATGCAGATCACTGCAGCCAGCTTGCCGTCAATTGCCATATACAGGCGGGAGTATTCCTCAGGCAGCTGGTCGAACAGCTCCTGTCTGCCCTCCGGAATCTGTGCCTGCTCATCCTCAAATACGAAATGGTAGCTGCCGATGATAATCTTCTTGCCGTCCAGAGTAGAAGAGATTCCATGGGCTACAATATATTCCACTTTGGTATGCAGCTCTTCATGTACCAGCTCCTTGCGGGCTGCTTCCCGCACCACTGCTTTTGCCATGGAATGAGGAAAATGCTCCTCCAGACAGGCAGCGATCCGAAGCAGTTCCTCTGCGGGTTGTCCGTTAAAGGATACCACATCCGCCACGGTAGGCTGTGCCTTGGTCAGGGTTCCGGTCTTGTCAAATACAATGGTGG
>ENA-OPAK01000370-OPAK01000370.1-human-gut-metagenome-genome-assembly--contig:-NODE-370-length-17328-cov-2.701847_pt1 | contig 17328 bp, 21 predicted proteins | sample MGYA00241055_ERZ501426 | MGnify/ENA primary metagenome ERZ501426 (study PRJEB25962, sample SAMEA2042626) | human gut metagenome | biome: human gut; feature: human-associated habitat; material: faeces... | reverse complement strand
AAAAGTTCAATTTTTCATCATTTGAATTGCTTTCTGCAGTATCTATATCCACCTGCGAAGTATCGCCTGCTGTCTGAGTATCTGCCGGGCTCTCTACAGATGCCCCTTTTAACTCCGGCTGTTTATTCTCTGAGACAGTCTTTTTTTCTTTTTTCTTCTTAGCTTTCTTTTGTTCAGAAACTTTACTATTCTCGTCATTATTGTTGTAAACCGTTATAAAAAACGCCTTGGCTTTTATATCAAGTTCTTCATCATAAGAGATCATCAGCCTCAATATCCCTAACCAGGATACTTTTGCTTGGGCTTTGAACCCGTCATGATAATCCGCATTAACCTTATATCTTACTGGTACAAAAAGAACTGCTGTCACAACAAGTATGACAAGACCTAAGATACATGCGATAACTATGCCTGTTATCTTAAGTATAAGCAATAAAACATGTAGCATAGCCCCACCTTTCCAACAATCTGTCAGTTATCTTTTCTTAATTTCGTACCAAACTTAAGATACCCCGCTACGTCAACACACCCTGTATGGGAGTATGTGTCATCAACTATGCATCTTACCAGCTCCAGAGCCTCATTTCTGCCCTTCGCAAGTCCTACAACATACACTTTATCTCTGTATGATTTATTCTTAAAATGCGGCTGTTTCAGCATATTAGCTGAATAAACATCAAGAATATTATCAGGATTGACAGAAATTGCAACAATATAAGTATCTATGGTAAATCTGTTCTTTCTGATAAGACCAAATGTCTTGTATTTAGCTTTTCTGGCATTATCGCCAAGATAAAGATTTCTGTACCACTTCAACTTACTATCCCCCAAAAGCTTTATACTTCTCATATGCACTTCAGCACATTTGCATTAGTTATCACTTATCATTGTCTTAATAATCTCAACAACTGCCTTCTGCTCTGCTTCATCATTGCACTGCATAAGCGAATTATTAATATATGACTGTATCTCTTCCGTATTGTTAAAGAATACAGGAAGACTTGAAAGCACTGATGCCATAACAGCTCTCTTAACCATTACATTCATGTTCTTAAAACTGTCATCAAGTTCCATGATAAGCTTCTCTGCCGTCTCATCAGCATAAGAATTATCAGGAATCTCAGCAAATACCTCTGATTCAAGCTTAACAAAATCACTACCTGACTGTAACTTAAGTGTTTTAGACAAAGCATTATATGCAGATAAAAGCTCATAATTCTTAAGCTCATCCACAAAGTTGGCAAGGCTGTATTCTATTGCATAATCACCAGATGATACTGCCTCAAGAATTCTTTCCTGTTTTCCTTCAAATGCAGCAAAATCTTCTGAAATATCTTCAAATCTTTCACCTGTAACATAAGCATTTCTCGTCTTACTTAAAACATTCTTGGCATTCTCTATCTCTTCTATTCTGTCAAGTGTATTTCTTCTTGTAAGAACAACTGTGAGTGCATCATTAACAACCTGTGTAAGAAGCACATATACATCAGCATAATCTGTCATCTTCTCAGTTGCAATATCAAGTGCTCCTTTGAGTCTTACATATTCGTCTTTATCAATATTTCTGTAATCAGCCCCTGCAAGTGTGTTATATATATCATAGACATCCGGGAATTTATCAAATCCCGCCTCACCTGAAAGCATCGCACTTGTGCTTAAAGTATAATAGAAATCATCTATTGAATCCTTTCCAGCACCATGATACAGTGTAAATGCATCTCTGATATACTCAAAGAATCTGTCCTTTAACATTCTTACAGGAAGCTGTCCTACTATCTCTGAAATCTTGCCATTAATAACAACATTATCCTTATCAGACAATATATAATGCATAATCTCATTAGTCATATAGGTATTATAGTAGTCGTAATCCAGTTCACCTTCGTTAAATCTGTACTCAACTCTGTTAAGTACATGCTCATATATTCTTAATCTGTCAACATAAGCTGTTATAACTTCCATAATCTCAATAATCTGTTCACGGAATGAATTGAGTTCGTTGAATGCCTCATAATCATCACATTCATCATTCTCCACGAAACGCTCCACAAGCTCATTAAGTCTGTTAATCATGTTAAGAAGGTCTTTATCATTCTGTAAATCTCTTGCAATATCAAGTACAGTATAATAATTCATAGACATTTTGATAAATCCAAGTCCATTATACATGGAACACATTCCATTACCATACTTTAAAAGATTTTCTGAAAGATTCTTTCCCTTTGTAATTTCGCCTGCTATATAACCTAAATTCTTCAATGTATCAAACCTCGTTTATTTTAAATTCAACTTATCTAATGCATCACAGAAATCAAATGTAGCATAGTAATCCTTTATTGTCTCTGCTCGTCTGATCATCTGAACACTGCCATCTTCCTTAAGAAGAAGCTCTGCTGATCTTAACTTTCCATTATACTGGTATCCCATAGAAAAACCATGTGCTCCTGTATCATGGATAATAAGATAATCACCCATGTCAATCTTAGGAAGCATTCTGTCAATTGCGAACTTATCACTGTTCTCACATAAAGAACCTGTGACATCATACTTGTGGTCGCAAGGTGCATCCTCTTTACCCGCAACAGTAATATGATGATATGCACCATAGATTGCCGGACGCATAAGATTAGATGCACATGCATCAACTCCGATGTATTCCTTATAGATGTGCTTCTCATGAATTGCCTTAGTTACAAGACAGCCATATGGAGCAAGCATGAATCTTCCAAGCTCTGTATAAATTGCAACATCACCCATTCCGGCAGCACCAAGAACCTCATCATACACTTTGTGTACACCTTCTCCGATAACCGCAATATCATTAGGCTCCTGATCTGGCTTGTAGGCAACACCAACTCCACCTGAAAGATTTACAAACTTAATATCTGCACCTGTTTTGTCTCTTAACTCAACTGCAAGCTCGAATAAAATCTTAGCAAGTGTTGGATAATATTCATTAGATACTGTATTACTTGCAAGGAATGAATGGATACCAAAATGCTTAACCCCCTTGCTCTTTAATATCTTAAATGCTTCAATAATCTGGTCATGTGTCATACCATATTTGGCATCACCCGGATTATCCATAATAGATGTTCCAAGCTGGAAATATCCGCCCGGATTGTAACGGCAGCTCATTGTTTCAGGAAACTTACCGTCTAATATCTTATCAAGAAACTCAATATGAGTAATATCATCAAGATTGATAGTAGCACCTATCTCATTAGCATATGCATACTCTTCTGCTGGAGTATCATTAGATGAGAACATAATCTCTTCCGGCTTATAATCAAGCGCATAGCCCATCATAAGCTCTGCCATAGATGCACAATCAACACCGCAGCCATAATCCTTTAATATCTTTAAAATATATGGATTAGGAGTAGCCTTCACAGCAAAATACTCTCTATAACCTTTATTCCATGAGAATGCTTCCTTTAATCTCTTAGCGTTCTCTCTGATTCCCTTCTCATCATAGAGATGATAAGGAGTCGGATATGTTTTGTCGATTTCCTTAAGCTGTTCAAGTGTAACAAATGTCTTTTTCTTACTCATTATCTTCCTCGTTTCTGTGCTGAATTTCTAAAAATCTTTCGCAAGCCCACGTATACAGCACCAACGCATAGTCAGGCCACTGTAAGAAATCCTATATTATGCAGAAATATTTGTCAAGTTTTTAGTCGGAAACGCCTATAAAAATAAGAAGCCCCGTAAGGCTTCTTACTTCAATAATTCTGATTATAAATTAATACAGCCTTTAAATGCATCCGGAGCAACAGTTACATTCTTTCCGTAATCAGCTTCTTTAAGACTTGTGCAGTTAATAAATGCTTCACACTCAATCAGCTTAAGTGAATCAGGAAATTCGACTTTTTCAAGTCTTCTGCAGTTTTCAAAAGCATTAGGTGCTATTACCTCTACCCCTTCCGGAAATGCAACCTCTACAATATCATCTCTGTTAGAAAAAATCCCTTCTGTTATTCTTGTAAAATCTGACATATCAATCTCTTTAAATGTTCTGTTGTACAATGTCACTTTAATTCGGCTACCACTCATATCATTCCCCTCTTTCCTGTTAGTCCGGATTACTGTTCCAAAAGCTTAATAACAAGTGGACTTATCATAGATGACTGTGCCTGATATACTGACTGTGGATCATTCTTATATACATTATCATAGCTGTCTCCCCTGTCAAAAGAGAAGTTCATGCTTGAATATATTCCTTCACTTACACCACCGAGTCTTGTTGAAAAATGAAGCTTAACCCAGTCAAATTTATCAAAAGGTGTAAATTCTATATATGTAATACCATTCTTATTACATAATCTTGTTGAGTTATTAATTGTTGTACCGTCCAGACCATTAAATAATGCACTGGTATTAATATATTTAATATTCATAATTGTTATCCTTATTAAAAAGCATTTTTAATATGTGTTATAGTCCTGCCATCGATTCCTAATACATCGAAACGGCAAGGAATATCACAGCTTCTGTATCTGGTTGCAAGATAATAACTGGCAACTTTTCTTATAGTCTGCTGTTTTTTATAATTGACAGCTTCAACAGAAGCACCATAGCGTGTATTGCTTCTGTATTTAACCTCAATAAATACCAGATAATTATCTTTGGAAGCAATAATATCTATCTCACCGGTTCTGCTTCGGAAGTTGCGTTCCAGTACAGTATAACCATTATCAATAAGATACTCTGCTGCAAGCTGTTCTTTATCTGCTCCGATAGTTCTTTTATTAAAAGTCATTATCTACCTGCTTTTCTTTTATAGTAATTATATGAAATTCTTAATAAATGTTCTTCTGTGTATAGGACATGGACCGTACTCTTTTATTGCTTCAATATGAACTTTAGTTCCATAGCCTTTGTGCTTGGCAAATCCATATTCCGGATATAAAGAATCATATTCGGTCATAAGTCTGTCCCTTGTTACTTTCGCAAGAATACTTGCAGATGCAATTGACAGACTCTTGGCATCACCTTTAATAATAGGAATCTGCTTAATGTCTATTCCTGGAATTGTAACTGCATCATTAAGAAGTATATCGGGTTTTACAGATAACTGGCTGACTGCGTCACGCATAGCCTCATAAGTTGCCTGCAATATATTAATCTCATCAATCATTTCAGGAGATACAATTCCGATTCCGTATGAAAATGCTTCTTCTTTAATAACATCAAAAAGCTCATCTCTTTTTTTTTCGCTTAATTTCTTGGAATCATTTACATAAAGAATCCTTTTTCCTTTAGGAAGAATTACTGCACCTGCAACAACAGGACCTGCAAGCGGTCCTCTTCCAGCTTCATCTATTCCACATATATAAGAAAATGTATCATACATTTCTTCGTATTCACGCATAGCTTCAATACGCTGTTTCTCAGCCTCCAGCTTTGCTGCTTTTTTAAGTTCACGTTCTTCTTTAAGTGTCATAGCTTTCCTTTCTGATATCTTAATTAAGGCCTTTCAAGAGAGATATTTCCAATCTTTCCTTCTCTGAAATCATCAAGAATACATGCAGCACATTTTTCATAATCAATATCTGAGCCTTTCTTAATACAGCCACGTTTTCTGGCAATATGCTCCATAATACAGAGTGCAGCAGCATTTTCAGGATTCATCATTGTTTCAGTATCAACATTATCAAATATATCTTCTGTTATATCATAACGGCTATAAAGCTGCGACTGATAATTCTTCTTAAGAAACTTTATAGTTTCTAATGCAAGCTCCTCAATATTAAGAATCTGGTCATTAATTGAACCAATCATTGCAAGTCTTTCACCAACATTCCTGTCTTCTATCTTAGGCCAGAGTATACCCGGTGTGTCAAGCAATTCAACACTTCCATTAATTCTTATCCATTGCTTTCCTTTTGTAACACCCGGCTTATTACCTGTCTTGGCACTCTTTCTTCCGGTGAATGAATTAATAAATGTTGATTTACCAACATTAGGTATTCCAACAATCATTGCTTTGATAGAACGGTTCTTAATTCCTCTCGCCTTGTCTCTTTCAATCTTGGCAGAACATGCAGCAGTTATAAGATTATTAACTGCACGGTTGCTTACATTGAGTCTTGAGTTAAGCTTTAGGCAGTAAAAGCCTTTATCTTTAAAATATGTTATCCATTCATCCGTTACTGTATCATCTGCAAGGTCCGATTTGTTCAATAATACAATACGTGCCTTATTTTTAGCCAGCTTATCAATATCCGGATTCCGGCTGCTTAACGGTATTCTTGCATCCACAATCTCAATAACAAGGTCAACAAGCTTTATATCTTCTTCCATCATTCTTCTGGCCTTAGTCATATGACCAGGATACCAGTTAATGGCTCTTTTCTTCTCTTCCATATATCTCTCCATTATTTAACAAAACCAAATGAATCAAACGGTTCTATTACCATCCATACTTTTCCTACAATATTCTTACGTTTAACCATTCCGACACTGGCAAAACGGCTATCCTCACTATTATTACGATTATCTCCAAGTACAAAATATTCATCATCAGCAAGTTTATAAGGATTGGCAGCTACACCTAGAGTAAGTATTGTCGTATCAACATAATCATCAAGCTGTACATCATTAATATATACCCTGCCATCCTTTATCTGGACTGTTTCCCCTGGAAGACCAACTACTCTCTTTATGTATATCTTAGAGGAATCAACAGAATCCTGTTCGAAAGCTATACAGTCAAATCGCTTAGGTCCATTAAATGCATATGATATTCTGTTTATAAGAACAGTGTTATCATTAGACAGCGTTTCCTCCATAGAATTACCAACAACTGTAGAACGGCAGCATATGAATGTAACCAGAGCATAAGCAAGTACTATTACAACACATACATCTGCTACATATTTGCATATATTAAGCAATGTAGTATTTTCCTGATATCTTCTCTGAAAAAATCTCATAATATTCCGACCTTTCCTGTCGCTTATATATAAGTAAAGGGACATTTTTTCAAATGTCCCTTACCGTGAATAACAAAATTATCTAACTAATTCCTTAACCTTAGCAGCCTTACCTGTTCTCTGTCTTAAGTAGTTAAGCTTAGCTCTTCTAGCCTTACCGCGTCTTACAACTTCAACCTTCTCAACGATAGGTGAATGTAATGGCCATGTCTTCTCAACGCCAACTCCGTTAGAAATCTTTCTTACTGTAAATGTAGCTCTAACGCCAGTTCCCTGCTTCTTTAATACTGTTCCCTCGAAAACCTGGATTCTTTCACGGTTTCCTTCCTTAATCTTAGCTGATACTCTTACAGTATCACCAACTCTGAACTCAGGAGCCTGAGCCTTAAGCTGAGCATCTTCGATGTTCTTAATAATTGTATTCATGTGTGACCTCCTTAATATTATGATGTTCTTAATACAGGTTCTGTAACAGAGGACCATCCCTTTTTCTCACAACTTGTTTAGATTATCATAATCAAGCAAATAATGCAAGACTAAAAATACATTTTCTTTATTATTTATTAATATCCAGAAGCCCTGGTAAGATATGGACTGTTATAGTCTTCTTATCAAGGTCATGATCTAATATACACTGGTCAATAACCGGTATTAAATAGCTTTCGCCATTGTCCGCCTCTACTTCATATACATTGTTAGCACCTGTCTCTAATACATCTTTCAGTACGCCCAAATGCTTTCCTTCATCTGTTATAACATCAAGTCCGATAAGATCGCATATAAAATACTCTCCTGGCTCAAGTTTAACAGCATCTTCTCTTGAAACGAGCAAGTCGCATTTTGTGTATTTCTCTATATCATTGATGTCATCAAATTCTTTAAACTTAAGTATTACGAACTGCTTAAAGAATTTAACTGAAGATACAGTGACAGCTACCTGTTCTCTTTTTCCATCGATAACACATTTCTTAAGTTTCTTAAAACGAAGAGGATCATCTGTTGTAGGAAAAACCTTAACTTCACCTCTGATTCCGTGGGTCGATGTTATGACCCCTACCCTTAACATATCTTCCACTTAAATTCTCCATTCTGACATAAATGTATATATAAATAACAAAACAGACAGCCCCGAAAGGCTGCCTTAGACAGTAGTGTTTGCTTAATTATCTATTTCAACAATCACTTTCTTGTCGCTCTTAGAAGCTGCAGCTGAAACAACTGCTCTTATTGACTTGGCAATTCTACCAGACTTGCCGATAACCTTGCCCATATCCGAAGGAGCAACCTTAAGATTGACTACAAGAGCCTTATCTTTTTCAGTTTCTGTTACTACAACCTCATCCGGATTATCAACTAGTGCCTTAGCGATAATTTCCACTAATTCTTTCATAGTCAATTACACCTCCACTAGTCTTATTTTTCGATACCAGCCATCTTGAAAAGCTTTCCAACAACCTCTGTAGGCTGAGCTCCGTTTGATAACCACTTCTTAGCAGCCTCAGCATCAATGTTGAGCTTGCATGGATCGTAATTAGGATCATAAGTACCGATTTCTTCAATAAATCTACCATTTCTTGGAGATCTTGAGTCTGCTACGATAATTCTATAGAAAGGATTTTTCTTCTCACCTAATCTCTTTAATCTAATCTTTACTGCCATTACATTCACCTCCTGTATTATTCTTAAAAATTAATCTATGTTAAAAAGGTAACTTGAAACGTCCCTTTTTAGCACCTTTCATCATTCCCGGCATCTGCTTCATCATCTTCTTCATCTGTTCGAACTGTTTTACAAGTCTGTTAACATCAGCAATATCAACACCTGCACCTCTTGCAATTCTGTTCTTTCTTGAAGGATTAAGTATGTCCGGATTACTTCTTTCTGCCTTAGTCATTGAATATATGATAGATTCGGTTCTTCTCATATTCTTCTCTGCTTCATCATCATCGATTGAAACATTCTTCATCTGACCTGACAGTCCTGGCATCATGCTCATAATTGAACTGATACCACCCATATTCTTAATCTGTCCCATATACTCAAGAAAGTCATTAAAATCAAATTCTGCTTTCTTAAGCTTTTCTTCCATAGCTTTTGCCTTATCAGCGTCAAGCTGTGCTTCAGCCTTCTCAATAAGGGTAAGGACATCCCCCATACCAAGTATTCTTGATGCCATACGGTCTGGATAGAACTGCTCAAGGTCTGAAAGCTTTTCACCCATACCAACATAAAGAATTGGCTTTCCGGTAACAGCCTTAATCGAAAGTGCTGCACCACCTCTTGTATCACCATCTAACTTAGTAAGGATAACTCCGTCAATGCCAACCTTTCATTGAATGAAGAAGCAACATTAACAGCATCCTGACCTGTCATGGAATCAACTACAAGAATTGTCTGGTCAACTGATACATTAGCTTTAATTTCTATAAGCTCATTCATCATATCTTCATCGACATGAAGACGTCCTGCTGTATCAAGAATAACTGTATTAAAATCGTTATTCTTAGCATGAGCTATAGCAGCTTTGGCAATATCAACAGGTTTCTGGTTGGTTCCCATAGAGAACACTTCAACACCCTGTTTATTACCATTAATAGTAAGCTGTTCAATGGCTGCTGGTCTGTATACATCACAGGCAACTAAAAGAGGTTTTCTTCCCTTTGCCTTAAACTTACCAGCAAGCTTTGCTGTAGTAGTTGTCTTACCAGCACCCTGAAGACCTGCCATCATGATAACAGTAATCTCAGAGCCAGGTTTCAAGGCAATCTCAGTTGTCTCAGATCCCATAAGAGATACCATCTCTTCATTAACAATCTTGATAACCATCTGACCAGGTGTAAGACTTGACATAACATCCTGACCGATTGCTCTTTCTTCTACAGACTTGATAAACTGCTTAACAACCTTAAAGTTAACATCAGCTTCAAGCAGGGCAAGCTTAACTTCCTTAAGAGCAGCCTTAACATCAGCTTCTGATAAACGGCCCTTACCACGAAGATTTTTAAAAATATTCTGCAATTTCTCTGATAAACTATCGAATGCCATAATATCTCTCCTTAAAATTCTTCAAGAATCTCATTGGATAACTTCTTGATTTCATGAATATCAGATATATCCTGACTTTCCATGTAATCATCAACTAAAGAATCAATCTTAGATACCTTGTCCTTGGTTTCAAGGAACTTCTGTATAAGATGAAGCTTAGCCTCGTATCCATCAAGTGTCTTCGTAACTCTCTTAATCAGATCATGTACTCCCTGCCTTGATATACCGTATTCATCGGCAATCTCGCTGAGAGATAAATCATTGTAGATAGCATCTTCATATATCTTCTTCTGGTGGTCGTTAAGTAACTCTCCATAAAAATCATATAAATAAGCCTGTTGTAACTTTTCTTCCACATCAATCACCTTGGATACTTTACCATAAAGAAAACAAGGTGTCAAGTATTTTTTCTTGACACCTTGTAATTTATTTTTAAATCATGGTTCTTACGATCTTTGGCTTATATCCGGCCTTTTCCAGCGCCTTGATAATCTGCTTCTTGTGATCGGTACCAAAACACTCCAATGTAATCCGAAGTTCAACTGCGGCATTCCGGTTCGTGGAAACAAACTGATTGTGTTCGAGTTTGATGACATTTCCCTGCTCTTTTGCCAGTGTCTCGGAAACTTTCGCCAGTTCTCCCGGCTTATCCGGAAGCAATACCGAAACGGTAAAGATACGGTCACGGAAAATCAGTCCCTGCTGTACCACAGAGGACATCGTAATCACATCCATGTTTCCACCGCTTAAGATGGATACCACACGCTTGTCCTTGACATTTAAATGCTTTAATGCAGCTACTGTAAGCAGTCCGGAATTTTCTACAATCATCTTGTGGTTTTCCACCATATCCAGAAAGCTTACGATCAGTTCATCATCCGTTACCGTGATAATGTCATCCAGATTTTTCTGGATATATGGGAAAATTTGGCTTCCCGGTGTCTTTACGGCAGTACCGTCGGCGATTGTATTTACTGTCGGAAGCGTTGTCACTTTTCCGGCTGCAAATGAAGCCTGCATACAGTTTGCACCAGCCGGCTCCACACCGATCACCTTAATCTTTGGATTGAGCAGCTTTGCAAGTGTGGATACGCCTGTTGCCAGTCCGCCTCCCCCAATCGGAACAAGAATGTACTCTACCAGCGGAAGTTCCTTAAAGATCTCCATTGCAATGGTTCCCTGACCGGTTGCCACTGCCAGATCATCGAACGGATGAATAAAGGTATATCCATTTTTTTCTGCCAGCTCCAGTGCATGTGCACATGCCTCATCATATACATCTCCGTACAACACAACTTCCGCACCGTAACTCTTGGTACGATTCACCTTGATCAGAGGCGTGGTGGTTGGCATTACAATTACCGCCTTACAGCCGTAGCACTTTGCGGCATATGCCACTCCCTGCGCATGGTTTCCGGCAGATGCTGTAATCAGTCCTCTCTGACGTTCTTCCTCTGAGAGCGTGCTGATTTTATAATAAGCACCTCTTACTTTGTATGCACCGGTAAACTGCATATTCTCCGGCTTTAAATATACTTTATTGCCTGTCTGGTCACTTAAGTAATCACTGTATACAAGTTTTGTCTCCAGAGTAACCTCTTTTACTTTTTCACTTGCTTCTTCAAATTTATCTAGCGTCAGCATCTTCATCGTTGTCCTCCTTATTTTTTACGTCAAACAATGCATTCACAAATTCATCCGGGTCAAATTTCTGGAGGTCATCAATGGTCTCTCCCACGCCGATATATTTGACCGGCACTCCAAGTTCCGCCTGAATTGCCACCGCAATTCCTCCCTTGGCTGTTCCATCCATCTTTGTCAGCACAATTCCGGAAATCTTTGCCACATCGGAAAATTCCTTTGCCTGAACCAGCGCATTCTGTCCGGTTGTCGCATCCAGCACAACCAGCGTCTCCCGATACGCCTGTGGATACTCTTTTTCGAGAATCTTGTTAATTTTTCCAAGCTCATTCATCAGATTTTTCTTGTTGTGCAGACGTCCTGCCGTATCGACCAGAAGCACATCTGCATTTCTGGCCTTTGCTGCAGCCGTTGCATCATAAACCACAGATCCCGGATCTGCGCCTTCCGTTCCGCCAATCATGTCAACTCCCGAACGGTCCGCCCACTCTTGGAGCTGATCTCCTGCTGCTGCACGGAAAGTATCCGCACCGGCAATCACAACCTTTTTTCCCTGCTCCTTCAGTTTACCTGCAAGTTTTCCGACGGTTGTGGTCTTTCCCACACCATTGACTCCGATCACAAGGACAACGGATGTCTCTTCTTCAAAGCGGTATGCCGTCTCACCGACCTGCATCTGCTGTTTGATGCTGTCGATCAGAAGCTGTTTGCATTCTGCAGGCTCTTTCACATGGTTTGCCTTTACTTTTTCACGCAGATCATCCAGAATCGACTCGGTAGCCTTAACGCCCAGATCACCCATAATCAGAATTTCTTCCAGTTCCTCGTAAAACTCATCATCAATTTTAGGAAAACCGTGAAATACCGAATCAATTCCGGATACAATATTATTTCTTGTCTTGGTCAATCCTTCGACAAGCCGGCTGAAAAAACCTTTCTTTTCTCCCATATCAGTTTCCTTTCTTATCGCTTCTTTCTTTTTACATAATCAATCAGTTCAAATCATGTTCAATCAGATCTACCGACACAAGTGTCGATACACCTTTTTCCTGCATGGTAATTCCATACAACCGGTCCGCTGCTGTCATTGTACCACGTCTGTGCGTAATTACAATAAACTGTGTGTTTTTTGTCAGCTTATTTAAGTAACTTGCAAACCTTGAGACGTTAGAATCATCAAGCGCTGCTTCGATCTCATCCAGAAGACAAAACGGCGAAGGTTTCAGCGCCTGAATCGCAAACAACAGTGCAATTGCTGTCAGCGCTTTCTCACCACCGGACATCTGCATCATATTCTGCAGTTTCTTTCCCGGCGGCTGCGCAATGATGCGGATGCCACATTCGAGAATATCCTCATCCTCCACCAGTTCCAAAGCTCCATGTCCGCCGCCGAACAGGTGCTTGAATGATGCATTGAATTCTTTCTGGATTTCCGCAAACTTTTCCATAAACTGTTTTCTCATGCCGCTGTCGAGATCTTCTATGATGCCGAGCAGTGTCTGCTCTGCCTCAACCAGATCATCATGCTGCCCTTTCAGGAACGTATAACGTTCCGAAACTTCTTTATATTCTTCAATGGCATTGACGTTGACTGTTCCCAGCTTCCGGATCTCATCCTTTACTGCTGCGATCAGTTTCTTTAAAGCAAGCGGATCTTCGTATTCACTGTTTCTTAATTCTGCTGCCGCATGCGGTGTCAGTTCATATTCTTCCCACAGATAATTTGTCTGTTGTTCTGCAGATTCATTCAGCTTTTCCCGCTGGTTGTTCAGACGGAACACTTCTTTATCCAATCCGTTACACCGCTCGGAAATTTCCTCCTGTTTCCGGAAAAATCCCCGGTATTCCGCAGACATCTGTTCTTTTTGTTCTACGCTTTCACGAAGTTTCTGTTCCAGTTCCCCATGGGAATCCGAAGAAGCAAGGATCGTCTTTTGGATTTCTGCAATGTCGTGCTGTTTCTTTTCCACATCTTCTTTGGAATTTTTCGCATTCTCCAGAAGCCCGGTCTTTTCCGTCTCAAATTTTTCCAGATCTCCATTGATACGTTCCATGTTTGTCTGGGCAAATTCTACTTTCTGCCGGATATTCGCTTCCTCAAGCTGAATTCTAGATAGTTCCGATTCCGCTTTATTTTCCAGTTCTTTCTGTTCTTCAAGCATCTTCTGAAACGCTTCATTCGCATGCTGGATTTCCATTTCCTGTTGTCTGGAATGTTCCAGTTCCTCCTTAATGCCTGTCTGATCTGCACGGATTTCTTCCACCTGCCGATCCATCTGCTGCCGTTCCTTCATGAGACTTGAAAATACTTCTTCACTCTCATTTTTCTGCTGCATTGCACGATCCACATTGATCTTTGCAGTATTCTGACGAATAAATTCTTTCTGCAGGGTTTCTTTCACCTGTTCGAGGTCTTCCTCATTCAGCTCAATGGCCGTAAGAAGATCCTCCCTGCGGTTTTTTATCTGCGCAATCTCCTGAAGCAGACGATTCGTTTTCGTTTCCAGTTCCTCCACTTCGCGGCGTCTTGCCAGCAGATTGGATGAATTTTTAAATGCTCCACCCGTCATGGAACCACCGGGGCTTAAATATTCTCCCTCGAGAGTTACAATATGTAAACTGTAATGATTCTTCTTTGCAAGTGCAATCGCATGATCAATCGAATCTGCCACAAGCACACGCCCCAGCAGATACGCCGCCACTTCCTCATACTTTTGCTCACACTTTACCAGCTGACTGGCAATTCCAATGACTCCGGGCTCCTTCAGTGCCGCTTCATTCTTCGGATTTTTTCTTGCGCTTACACTGGTCAGCGGAAGAAATGTTGCACGTCCGAAACGGTTCTGCTTCAGAAATGCAATCATTTTCTTTGCCGTTGCTTCATCTTCCGTCACAATATTCTGAATGTTTCCACCCAGAGCGGTCTCAATCGCAATCTCATATTTCTTATCCACCTGAATCAGATCTGACACAACCCCGAGTAATCCCGGATTATGTTCTTTCTGTTCCATCACTTTGCGGATACTGTTTCCGTATCCGTCATAGCGCTCCGCAATATTTTTAAGCGACTCCAGACGAGACTGCTGCCTGTGAAATTCGTTTTGCTTTTCTTCTAATGCACGGTCATTTTCTTTTGCCTTAGTTCTCCATTCTTTTTCCTTTGCACTTAATTCTTTTTCCTGCTCCGAAAGTTTTCGGATATGCGCACTGACCTCTTCGAGATCTTTTTTACAGTCTGCAAGAACCGAATCCAGATCCGTTTCCTGCGTTTTTCTGTCCAGCAGACGCTTTCCAAGCTCTGCTTTTCGTATATTGATCTGCTCCACCATGGTATCGGAACGCTGCTGTTTGGCCTGAATATCTGCTCTGCGGTTTAACAGCGCAAACAATTCTTTCTGCCCCTGTTCCATTCCCTCATTACAGGATGCAATCTGTTTCTGTATCTCTGCCAGTGTCTGTGCTGCTTCTTCCTGTCGTTTCCGTACCTGTGCAAGCTGTTCATCACCGGAATGTTTTTCTTTCTCGTAGGAAGCTTTTGCCTCCTCCTTTTCCTTCTGTTCCCGCGCAATGGCATCCAGACGGCTCTGCAGATGTTCATCTGTCATCTCTGCCGTATGGATCTGCTCTGCCAGTATCTGGATCTGGCTTTCGAGTTTTTCCTTCATCACAGACGTATTGCTGATATTTTCCCGGATTGCATTGATCTTTTCGTCCATTTCCGTGATGCTTTCGCCCAAACGGTCATATTCCTGGCGGATCTTTTCCCTTGCATCCGTGCTTTCTTTCAGCTGTTCATCTGCAATTTTGAATTTTTCCTCTACTTCACGCTGCTCGGATGCGATTCTCTCTGTTTCCATGAGAAACATGTTGACATCATAATCTTTCAGCTCATTCTTCTTTTTTAAATAGGTTTTTGCCTTTTCCGACTGCAGCTGTAACGGTTCCACCTGGCGTTCCAGTTCCGACAAAATATCGTTTACACGGACCAGATTGTCTCTCTCATTCTCTAACTTTTTTTGTGCAGTCGCTTTTCGTTTTTTGAATTTTACTATTCCTGCCGCCTCATCAAAAAGTTCGCGCCGTTCTTCCGGTTTGCCGCTTAAGATCCGGTCAATCTGTCCCTGTCCAATGATCGAATATCCTTCTTTTCCGATACCGGTATCATAAAACAATTCTGAAACTTCTTTCAGTCGGCACGGACTGCCATTGATCAGATATTCACTCTCTCCGGAACGATACAGACGTCTGGCAACGGTGACTTCCTCATAGTCGATTGCCAGTTTATGGTCGGAATTATCCAGTGTAATCGCTACATACGCATAGCTGAGCGGTTTCCGGTTCTCCGTACCCGCAAAAATAACATCCTGCATGGAAGACCCACGCAGCTGCTTGACCGACTGCTCTCCAAGTACCCAGCGCACCGCATCCGCAACGTTACTTTTTCCACTTCCGTTCGGTCCTACAATGCCCGTGATTCCCTGGTGGAATTCAAATACAATTTTGTTTGCAAATGATTTAAATCCCTGCACCTCAATACTTTTTAAATACATGTACTATCCCCTTTGCTGATTTTTAAGCATCAGAAGTGCCTGATATGCAGCCTCCTGTTCCGCTGCTTTTTTGGTATGTCCGGTTCCGCTGCCAATGACACGCTCTCCAATACATGCACGGACAGTAAAACTCTTATTATGATCCGGACCGGACTCATCAGTCAGCACATAAGTAAGCTGTTCATGTTCTCCCTGCACAACCTCCTGCAGGATAGTCTTGCTATCATAAAAGAGCTGTTTGTGTTCAATATCTGTCAGAATATATTTATGAATAAACTCTTTTGCATTAGCAAAACCACCATCCAAATAAATTGCCCCGATCACAGCTTCAAGCGCATCAGACAAAATAGATTTGCGGCCTCTTCCTCCGGTCTGGTCCTCTCCTTTTCCGAGTAAAAGATACTCTCCTAAAGCAATATCCTTGGTACAGAGTGCCAGTGTCGGTTCACAGACAATGCTTGCACGCAGTTTTGTCAGTTCTCCTTCCGGCTTATCCGGGTATTCTTTGTACAAAAATTCACTGGAAATAATCTCAAGCACGGCATCGCCCAAAAACTCCAGTCTCTCATTGTCCGAATGTTTCTTTAAGTGCTTCTCATTGGCAAATGAGCTATGCGTCAGTGCCTGACGAAGCAGTTTCTCATCATGAAAGTGATATCCGATCACTTCCTGAAATTTTTTAATATCTGTCACTTCTTTCCCCTTTCTGAAACAAAGGAGTCCGCCACCGGACTCCTTTCGTATCTGTGTTTAGTTTTCGTTCATTGCAGCTTTGATCTGTTCTACCGCATCCCCTACTGTAACAATCTTTTCTGCCTGCTCGTTTGGAATCTCGATATCAAATTCTTCCTCAAGTCCCATAATGATCTGGAATACATCCAGGGAATCCGCTCCCAGATCATCAATGAATGTGGTATCCATCGTAATCTCATTTTCGTCCACGTTTAATACGTCCACAATAATCTTCTTTAATTTTTCGAATTCCATAATACTTCATTTCCTTTCTTATTCTTCTTCATTATTTTTGGAATCTACAATTCTTTCTTTGATAATTTCGTTAATATTCTCTTCACGGAATGTCACACACTGGTAAATGGAATTGGTAATTTCCTTTGCCTTGGAACTTCCATGGGTCTTTACCACAAGGCCATTCA
>ENA-OPAK01000359-OPAK01000359.1-human-gut-metagenome-genome-assembly--contig:-NODE-359-length-17799-cov-5.393203_pt1 | contig 17799 bp, 20 predicted proteins | sample MGYA00241055_ERZ501426 | MGnify/ENA primary metagenome ERZ501426 (study PRJEB25962, sample SAMEA2042626) | human gut metagenome | biome: human gut; feature: human-associated habitat; material: faeces... | reverse complement strand
TAATCGTTCAGAACCCTACCCTTGCACCAGCAATCGAAAAATCAGACTATGAGCCTAAGACACCAGAAGCAGACGCAAGTGTAGACGCTGATACTGTCAATGACGCTACCGCATTTCTGGAAACATTCTTTAAGCTCTATCCAACAGCCACAGAAAAAGAGCTTGCTTACTATGTATCTGGAAACGTGCTTGAACCTATCGGCAAGGACTACCTTTATTCCGAATTGGTAAACCCAGTATTTACAAGGGACGGGGACAATGTGAAAGTCAAGGTTGCTGTGAAATTTCTCGATAATCAGACAAAGGCAACGCAGGTATCACAATATGAGCTTGTGTTACATAAGGATAGTAACTGGAAAATTGTGGAGAATGCTCGTTAAATTAAACCACATTGACAAATAGGTAACTTGTTGCTATAATTTTCAATAGGTAATAAGTTACCTATTGAAAGGTGGTTAAATACTATGAATGTAAATGATTTCATTTTAAAATTCTCCGATACATCTGAACATCAAGAACAAGCAATTTTCAGTAGTTTATTTATTATAGGTAATAGATTACAAACCCTATTTGATAATCATATTACCGAAATATCATTGAAACAGTTTATGTTACTCTCTATTATAAGAAATTCTAAAGACCAGCTTACATTTACACAGCTTGGAAAACTACTAGGGTGTACTAGACAAAATATAAAAAAATTAGCGTGCGTATTAGAACAAAAAGGGTTCATAGAAATTATAAAAAGCCCTTATGACGCAAGAGCTTTAAGTGCAAAAGCAACAAAAAAAACTGATGAATATTGGAAAAAGGAGTTTACAAAATATCAGCATGAATTGACATATCTTTTTGAAATTTATTCAAAGGACGAAATTACAACATTATTTCAGCTTTTAATGAAATTGTATTCTGGTATTGATAACCTAGAGGAGAAAATTGCTGATGAAAATGCTATTGAAAAGGGGGCTGATAATCAATGAAATCTGTAATTATATTTGGAAGTCAATATGGAAGTGCAAAACAATATGCAGAAGCAATGTCTAAAAAGTTAAATATAGATTGTTTTGATTATAGAAAAATGAAATCAGATAAAAAGTATGATGTAATCTTATATGTTGGCTCTTTATATGCAGGGGGTGTATTAGGATTAGCTAAAACTTTAAAAAGATATTCTGCGAATGATTTGAAGAAAATTTTGATTATCACGGTCGGTATCGCAGACCCTAACGATATAGAGAATGTTGAAAATATCAAGAATAGTATTTACAAACAACTTCCTAGACACCTTAATAATAACATTGAATTATTTCATGTAAGAGGAAGCCTAGATTATTCAAAATTAAATTTAAAACACAAAACTATGATGAAACTTTTATATCATTTTTCAAAAAAATTACCGATTGAAGAACAAAGTGAAGAAACAAAGACGTTTATTGCTACTTACAATCAAACGGTAGATTTTGTGGATTTTAATTCTTTAGAATGTGTTATTGAAAGATATTTACAGCTTATAAAGGAGAATAACTTATGATAGGACTTAAAAAACGAGATATTAAAAAAGCCTTAAAAGCTGGTGCAAAGGCGGGCGGTATGTCATTGGCTGATGTACGGGCTGATATAGAAGCTACTATTGATGAAGCTATGAACAGTATAGACCCAGAAGTGCAGGCAAATTTCAAAAAATATTTTGGAAACAAACGCCCTACACCAGAGGAATATATTTATATCATTACGAAAAAGACAAAAGTTTAGAGTTGTGAACTTTTTTAGGGGTGTTTTATGAAAGTTATAAATAAAATCTTTTGGGATACAGATAACATAAGCATGATTACAAATCATTTAGACGCTGATACACATAGTCATTTGATGTTGCAGTTATTTGTTGGCATTGATGATTATGTGAAAATAATTATCAATGATATACGGATTAAATGTGATGTTATAGTTGTAAATAAAAATGTTGCACATTCTTTTTCGGCAAAGGGGAAATTGTATTTTTCTTCGATTATTGACCCAACATCTGTGTATGGAAAAAAACTTATTGATAAAATGGGAAAAAGAGATTTTTTGATTTATGACCAAATAGATACATACGAATTGAGCAGGCAAGTTAAGAGATTATTATATAGTACAAATGTTGAACAATATAAACATTTTTACAAATATCTATTAAATTGTTTAGAACTATCCATGTATAAACACACGTATGATGAAAGAATATCTAGCATTTTCCAGATTTTAGACACTTGTAAGTGCACCGACCATAGTATCAAATATTTAGCAGATAATGTATTTTTATCTTCCAGCAGATTATCACATTTATTTAAAGAACAAACTGGGATACCTTTAAAGTCCTATATTATATTACATCAAATGGAACGGGCTTTTGATGAATTATTCGCTGGTAAAAATATCACGGAGGCTTCAATGATAGCTGGCTTTGATAGCCCGTCCCATTTTGCAAGTACAGTAAAAAAAATGATGGGTATGACCGTTTCATTATCGTTAAAAGATAGCGAATTTTTGAAAGTTTACTAATGAAATTTAAAATATAATAAAGCCATGAAGAAAGGAGCTTTATTATGGAAGAATATTTGAAAGAAACGAAAATGTTAAATTTTAATTCTGCTAAGATTAGTGATTTAGTTAGGGAAAAAGGCTGGCTGGAATTAGACGAATTTCATAAAATAAAAAACATTTATGAGTTTGTTCAAAATGATATTTTATTTGGATATAACTCTACGGATATATTGAGTGCGGTTGAAGTTTTACAAGATGGTTTCGGACAATGTAATACTAAAGCAACACTTTTAATGGCACTATTACGTTCAGTTAATATACCGTGCAGATTACACGCCTTTAATGTATCAAAAGATTTTCAAAAGGGAGCACTTCCCCAAATTATTTATTTGTTAGCACCTAAATATATTTTGCATACATGGGTAGAAGTTTTCTTTAATGATAAGTGGATTGCTTTAGAAGGAGTAATAATCGATAAAAACTATTTATACACAGTACAACAAAAATATACTGAACATAAAGGTATATTCAAAAAATTTGCTATTGCAACCAAAGACGTGGAAACAGTTAATATTGATTGGACGGGAAACGATGTTTTTATTCAGAAAGAAGCTGTTGTTGATGATTATGGTATATTTTCTTCTCCCGATATACTTTTTTCTAAGCATACGCAGAATATGTCAAAAATTAAATTGTACCTTTACTCGCATATAGGAACGAAAATGATGACAAAAAGAGTATTCAAAATAAGAAATTCAAAGAAATAAAGAGGTGGTGTTGTGGAAAAACAGTCATGGGTACTATGTCCTGTTTGTAGTAACAAAACACGAACAAGAATACGGAAAGATACAGAACTAATAAATTTCCCATTGTATTGTCCGAAGTGCAAAGCTGAAACTTTAATCAATATAAAGTATGGAAAAGTAACTGTTATCAAAGAGCCAGACGCTAAGACGCAGAGCCGATAATTTGTAGGGTATTGTAACTTATAGATTGTCGGCTCTTATTTGTTACCTGCGGAGCAGATCAGCAAATAAGAGTGTCGAAGCTATGAAAAAAGAAAGCAAGAAGCGGATTACTTCTTGCTCTCCCTGCTGTTCAAGATACCGTCAATCGTACCTTGAATGATTTTTAATTCGTTATCACTCAATAAATCAAGAGAGGTTTCTATCTGACGGCGAGCTGTACTTTTTGTTACTTTTTTCGCTGGATAGAAATATTCATCAACTGATATATTGAACATGGTAACCAAATCATGGAATAACTGAAAACTTGGGTGCGACCCAGTATTTTCAATATCTGCGATATGACGTTCCCCATAGAATACCTTATCGCCTAAATCATTACGAGAAAGTCCCGCTCTTTCACGGGCTTCTCTGATTGCCAGCCCTAGCGGTCTGAAATCAAAAGTATGTGTTTCTTTTGTTTTTCTCATTTTAAATCACCTAGCATGAGTTTATACTTCATGTTATAAATTTAGAATGTGTTAAAATTGCATATAGTATGCAGTGATAATTCAAAAGCTGTTATCGTGTGCGGTAAATAAAAAAAACCGTTCCTAGATAATATACTTTTGTGCGCCTTGAGAAATAACGGGACGGTTTTGGATATAACCAGAACTGTCCTTTTTCTTATAAGTACAAGGTATGGCTCTGGTTAAAGGGGGCTTATACCATGATTGCATACGGAAGAACGTTCTGTCGTTCTCAACTGGATAAATATTTTACCCTAGTATTACAATCATCATACCCTTTACTAGAATTAAAATTTCATATAAATAGAATTTATAAAACAGTCTGTTTGTGTATTTATACACCCACGGGCTGTTTTTGCTTTATTAAAAAGTTTTTTCAATTTTTTCCGATTTCAACTTAGCAAATCACACCTGCCATTCCCTATATGGTGCGGAAAGAGGGATAACCACTTTTCACGTCGTAAGACTGGAGAGCATGGCGTTAAACGCTTGACAGCAAAAAAACAAAAATTGGTGTCAAATTGGTGTCAAAATCGAAAAAATCACAATTTTAAAGGAAATAAGATACTGCAAACCATTGATTTTAAATGGTTTACAAAAAAATAACACAAAAATTAGCACTCAGCTATTGACATTGCTAATAGGTGGTGGTATGTTATGTACAGATAAAAAATTAGCACTCCAAAATATAGAGTGCTAACAAATTAAAAAGCATACTTCAGATGGAGCGTGTGACCAATGGAAAATGAAAACAAAGAACTAGAATTGAGCGAGAGACAGCTTACCATACTGGATGCGATCATCCGCAATTATCTCGCCACAGGAGAGCCGGTTGGCTCACGTACAATTTCAAAATATACAGATCTTAATCTGAGCTCGGCAACAATCAGAAATGAGATGAGTGACTTAGAGGAGATGGGCTATATAGTACAGCCACATACCTCAGCAGGAAGAATTCCTTCGGATAAGGGCTACAGATTATATGTAGACCATCTTATAGAGACTAATGATAAGAAGGAAAAAGAGCTTTCTGATATGAAGGAGCTGGTCATTGAAAATACCGAGAAGATGGAGCAGGTGTTAAAGCAGGCGGCAAAGGTACTCGCAAACAATACCAATTATGCCACACTTGTTTCTGCACCGGATGTCAATCACAACAAGGTGAAATTCATCCAGCTTTCACAGGTTGACGACCAGCACTTGCTTGCAGTAATTGTTATGAACAATAATATGGTCAGAAACAAGATGCTTGATTTATATGAGCCGCTTGACAATGAGACGATACTTAAGCTCAACATTCTGCTTAACACCTCATTAAACGGACTCGCAATGAACGAGATTAATCTTGGAAACATTGCAAGCATAAAGGAACGCGCTGGTATTCATTCAGGAATTGTCTCTGATGTGATTGATGCATTGGCACAGACCTTCGCTGAGAGTGAGGATCTTAAGATTTACACCAGCGGAGCAACAAATATTCTGAAGTATCCTGAGCTTTCGGATTCCAATAATGCAGCGACACTTTTGTCAGCATTTGAGGAAAAGGAAGAGCTAGCAAGCCTTGTTACTGAATCCTTATCCGATTCCGAGAAGAAGGACAATGGAACAGGTATTCAGGTTTATATAGGAAATGAATCTCCGATCCAGACCATGAAGGACTGCAGTGTTGTCACTGCGACATATGATCTGGGTGAGGGCGTAAAGGGAACGATAGGAATTGTCGGACCAAAGCGCATGGATTATGAAAAAGTAATGGATAATCTAAAGACTCTTAAATCCCAGTTAGATGGAATTTATAAGAAGTCTGAGGATGAAACATAGGAAGGTGGTCAAAAATGCCAGAGAATATTAAAAAAGAAACAATCGACAATGAGACTGCAGAAAACAAAGCAGAAGAGATAGAGATTGAAGGAGCTGATGAGGAAAGCACTCAGGCAGCCGAAGAAGCAAAAGATACAGATGTGAATGAAACTGAATCAGATGATGATGCTTTAGCAGATGCAGATGCAAAAGCAGATGATAAGTCAGATGAAAAGTCAGATGAAAAGAAAGGTCTCTTCAAGAAAAAGAAAAAAGACAAGAAGGACGAGCAGATAGAAGAACTTAACGACCGTCTGAAAAGACAGATGGCAGAGTTTGAGAACTTCCGCAAGAGAAGCGAGAAGGAAAAATCCCAGATGTTTGACATGGGAGCAAAGACAATAGTTGAGAAAATCCTTCCTGTAATAGACAATTTTGAGAGAGGTCTTGCAGCAGTACCGGATGATAAGAAGGATGATCCTTTTATCACAGGTATGGATAAGGTCTACAAGCAGATGCTCACAGAGCTTGATGCTGCAGGTGTAAAGCCAATAGAGTGCGTAGGACAGGAGTTCGACCCTGATTTCCACAATGCAGTGATGCAGGTTGAAAATGATGAACTTGAGTCAGGCACCGTAGCACAGGAGCTTCAGAAGGGCTATATGTACAAGGATTCAGTGGTACGCCACAGCATGGTATCGGTAGTACAGTAATGATGTGTACATCTATCCGGCATGACAGTGAATCAGATTTATATGAATGCAGACAGCATTTAAGGGATTCATGTGAGACAACGGATGGTTACAAATATATTAAACAGGTAAAAACACTATATTTAATAGGAGGAAAATAAAATGGGCAAAATCATTGGTATTGATTTAGGAACAACAAACAGCTGCGTAGCAGTTATGGAAGGTGGAAAACCTACAGTTATAGCAAACCAGGAGGGTGCAAGAACCACACCTTCAGTAGTTGCTTTCACAAAGACAGGAGAGAGACTTATCGGTGAGCCTGCAAAGCGTCAGGCAGTTACAAATGCTGAGAAGACAATTTCTTCTATCAAGAGACATATGGGTACAGATTACAAGGTGCAGATTGATGACAAGAGCTACAGCCCACAGCAGATTTCAGCTATGGTACTTCAGAAGTTAAAGGCTGATGCAGAGGGATACCTTGGTGAGAAGGTTACAGAGGCAGTTATCACAGTACCTGCTTACTTCAACGATGCTCAGCGTCAGGCTACAAAGGATGCCGGCAAGATTGCAGGTCTTGATGTAAAGCGTATCATCAACGAGCCTACAGCAGCAGCACTTGCTTATGGTCTTGACAATGAGAAAGAGCAGAAGATTATGGTTTATGACCTTGGTGGTGGTACATTTGATGTATCTATCATCGAGATTGGTGACGGAGTCATCGAAGTATTATCTACAAACGGTGATACACACCTTGGTGGTGATGATTTCGATAACAAGGTAACACAGTGGATGATTGACGAGTTCAAGAAGGCAGAGGGTGTTGATCTTTCTACAGACAAGATGGCACTCCAGAGATTAAAGGAAGCTGCTGAGAAGGCAAAGAAGGAGCTGTCTTCAGCTACTACTACAAACATCAACCTTCCATTCATCACAGCTACAGCAGAGGGACCAAAGCATTTCGATATGACTCTTACAAGAGCAAAATTCGATGAACTGACACATGACCTCGTAGAGAGAACCGCAATCCCTGTACAGAACGCTATGAAGGATGCAGGCGTTACAAATGCAGACCTTGGACAGGTATTACTTGTAGGTGGTTCTACACGTATTCCGGCCGTACAGGACAAGGTAAAGCAGATGACAGGAAAAGAGCCAAGCAAGTCTCTTAACCCTGATGAGTGCGTAGCAATCGGTGCTTCTATCCAGGGTGGTAAGCTTGCAGGAGATGCCGGTGCCGGCGAAGTACTTCTCCTTGATGTTACTCCACTTTCTCTTTCAATCGAGACAATGGGTGGTGTTGCTACAAGACTTATCGAGAGAAATACAACTATTCCTACAAGAAAGAGCCAGATATTCTCTACAGCCGCTGATAACCAGACAGCCGTTGATATCAACGTAGTACAGGGTGAGAGACAGTTCGCCCGCGATAATAAATCACTCGGACAGTTCAGACTTGATGGTATCCCACCAGCACGTCGTGGAGTTCCACAGATTGAGGTTACATTCGATATCGATGCAAATGGTATCGTAAATGTTTCTGCAAAGGATCTTGGAACAGGAAAAGAGCAGCACATCACAATCACAGCAGGATCTAATATGTCTGATGATGAGATTGATAAGGCTGTTAAAGAGGCTGCTGAGTTTGAGGCACAGGATAAGAAGAGAAAAGAAGCAATCGATGCAAGAAATGATGCTGAGAGCTTTGTATTCCAGACAGAGGATGCATTAAAGCAGGTTGGAGATTCTGTTGATGCCGCTGATAAGTCAGCAGTTGAGGCTGATATCGCAGCAGTTAAGTCATTCCTTGATGCACATAAAGAGGCTGAGGCTATGACAGAGGCTGATGTTGCAGAGCTTAAGGCAGCACAGGAGAAGCTTACACAGAGTGCTCAGAAGGTATTTGCAAAGATGTATGAGCAGGCTCAGGCAGCGCAGGGAGCAGCAGGAGCAGGACCTGACATGAATGCAGGAGCAGCAGGAGCAGGACCTGATATGAATGCAGGCGCTTCAAACGGTGCAGATGATGATGTCATCGACGCAGATTTCAAGGAAGTATAATTAAACAGATGCTGCCATAATGATATGAGAATTAATGACCTGTAATCCGGGTTATCAATCAAAGCATCATGATGGCTGCGTAAGTAAAATTACTCGCAAGGTTGGCCGCTTGGCCGGCCTTGCGAATTAGTTGTATAATAAAAGGAATTTTCAATTATGGCAGAAAAAAGAGATTATTATGAGGTATTAGGAGTATCTAAGACCGCTACAGATGCAGAGATTAAAAAAGCCTTCAGACAGCAGGCAAAGAAATATCATCCTGACATTCATCCGGGTGATAAAGAGTGTGAGGAGAAGTTTAAGGAGGCTCAGGAGGCCTATGCCGTATTGTCTGATCCGGATAAGAGACGCCAGTATGATCAGTTCGGTCATGCAGCATTTGATGGCACAGGCGGCGGAGCAGGTGGCTTTGATTTCTCAGGCATGGATATGGGGGATATTTTTGGGGACATTTTCGGAGATTTCTTCGGAGGTGGAAGAAGCAGTGGCAGAAGAAATGGTCCTGCACAGGGTGCAAATGTCCGTCTCAGTGTAAGAATTTCTTTTGAGGAAGCTATATTTGGCTGCACAAAGGAGCTTGAATTCAACTATAAGGAGACATGCTCTACCTGTGGAGGCAACGGAGCTAAGCCGGGCACATCTCCTGAGACATGTACCCAGTGTAATGGTACAGGTAAGGTTGTCAGACAGAGTCAGTCTCTGTTTGGTGTAGTGCAGAATGTCACAACATGTCCATCCTGCGGTGGTTCGGGCAAGGTAGTAAAGGATAAGTGTCCTACATGCCACGGTACAGGCTACAATACCAAGAAGGTCAGAAAGACTGTTGAGATTCCAGCCGGTATAGATAATGGACAGTGTGTCAGAATACGTGAATACGGCGAGCCGGGCATAAATGGCGGACCGCGTGGAGATCTTCTTGTTGAAGTTATTGTTTCAGGCAGCAGGGATTTTGAGCGTCAGGATGTTAATATCTTTTCAAAGGCATCCATCTCGTATGCTATTGCAGCCTTAGGCGGAGATATAAGAATCAAGACTGTTGATGGAGATATTATATACACAGTTGCACCGGGTACACAGACAGGTACACGTATCCGCTTAAAGGGCAAGGGTGTTCCTTCAACAAGAAATAAAGCAATAAGAGGTGACCATTATGTCACACTTGTTGTCAATACGCCTACAGGTCTGTCTAAGGATGCTAAGGAGGCTCTTAAGAAGTTTGATGAGCTTTCAGGCGGTTCTCTGACAAAGGAGGGCGGAGCTTCTACTGATTCTAAAAAGAAAAAAGGATTTATGGATAAACTCAAAGAGTCTTTGGATGATCTGTAAATAGATGAGTTGTAATAGATGATCTGTAATAGATGTCCTATAATATATGTCCCGCCATGTGTGGCGGGGCATTTTTTAGGCTATTTTTACGTATAAAAAAATGGGGCTTTTATACAGCGCATTTTTATGGTATTATATGAGATAAGTTGTGGAGGCAGTCGTATGACTGCCTTGTAAAATGTACGGAAATGTTTTGAAATAAAACTGTATTTATACTATGTATCTATTTTATTAAGAGAGGATTTTTATATGAAGTGGAAGAAATACACGATTGAGACAACAACCGCGGCTGAGGATTTCATGAGCAGCATGCTTATGGAGCTTGGTATCGAGGGAATCGAGATTGAGGACAATATTCCCCTGACCAAAGAGGACCAGGCGGATATGTTTATTGATTTTCTGCCGGAGCTGCCTCCGGATGAGGGCATAAGCCATGTCAGTTTTTATATTGAGGATGATGGCAGTGATCAGTCAGATATGCTTAGAAAGGTAAAGCTTGGACTTGAGGATTTAAGAGATACTGTTGATGTGGGAAGCGGTGTGATTTCGTCATCTGAGACAGAGGATCTCGACTGGATTAATAACTGGAAGAAGTATTTTTCATCATTTACAATCGGTGATATATTGATTAAGCCTACATGGGAAGAGGTAAAGCCTGAGGATGCGGATAAATTTATGATAGAAATTGATCCGGGAATCTCCTTTGGTACAGGAAAGCACGAGACAACACAGCTTTGTATCAAGCAGCTTATCAAGTATATTGAGGGCGCAAAGGAAGCACCTACAGTGCTTGATGTGGGCTGTGGAAGCGGAATCCTTTCAATTGTAGCTTTAAAGCTTGGTGCAAAGGAGGTTGTAGGTACTGACCTTGATGCTGACTGCATGATTTCTACGCGTGACAATATGCAGGTCAATCATCTGGATGAGAAGCTTGGCACGTTTTATGTCGGTAATCTCATTGATGATACAGAGCTTCAAAAGAAGGTTGGTACAGAAAAATATGATATCGTTGTTGCAAATATCCTTGCTGATGTCATCATTCCTATGGCACCTGTTATTCCTGACAGATTAAAGGAAGGCGGATATTTTATCACATCGGGTATCATAGATTTCAAGGAAAATGAAGTTAAAGAGGCTATCGAAGCAGCGGGGCTTAAGGTGATAGAAATCAATCATCAGGGTGAATGGGTCAATATCACTGCGCAGAAGCAGGCTAAATAGTTTGGTGGATTATGTATCAGTTTTTTGTAGAGGAAGAGCAGGTTCATTCTGACAGCATCTCAATCACCGGAGGTGACGTAAATCACATAAAGAATGTACTGCGCATGAAAAACGGGGAAAAAATAAGAGTAAGCTCAAAATCCGGACAGGCATATTTCTGTCACATATCGTCGATTCTGGATGATGAGGTCATCGCAGCTATTGACAGTGCAGATGAGACAGGCACAGAGCTTGACAATCACATCGTGCTGTATCAGGGGCTGCCAAAGGGCGATAAGATGGAGCTTATTATTCAAAAGGCTGTGGAGCTTGGCGTATCTGAGATAGTACCGGTTGCCATGAAAAACTGTGTGGTAAAGCTGGATGAAAAAAAGGCAGCAAAAAAGCTGCAGAGATGGCAGGCTATCGCTGAGAGCGCAGCAAAGCAGTCAAAGCGCACTGTGATTCCCACTGTGAAGCAGCCGGTTACATACAAGGAAGCTTTGAAAATCGCTTCAGAGCTTGACATCACGCTGGTGCCATATGAGAATGAGCGTGGCATGGATGCGACAAGAGAGATAATGGGGCAGCTTAAGGCTGGTCAGACTATCGGTGTTGTCGTGGGTCCTGAGGGCGGCTTTGCACCGGAGGAGATAGCACTTGTGGATGAGAATGCCACAATGCACAGAATAAGCTTGGGACGCAGGATTTTACGCACGGAGACAGCAGAACTTGCTGCACTTGCCATGCTTGTATACAATTTGGATGTATAGACAGTAGAGATACTTAACAGTTAAGAAGTAGAAGTTAGGAGCAAAAATGGAAGCATATTTGGATAATTCTGCCACAACCAGATGCTCAAAAGCAGCGGCAGATATGGTTTATAAGCTGCTTACAGAGGATTACGGTAATCCTTCATCACTTCATATGAAGGGCGTTGAGGCAGAAAATTATATTAATGATGCTAAGAAAAAGATTGCAAAGACACTCAGGGTGCAGGACAAGGAGATACTATTTACATCCGGCGGCACAGAGTCGAATAATACTGCAATAATAGGTGTTGCAATGGCCAATAAGCGTGCAGGAAGGCATATAATCACATCTTCTGTAGAGCACGCATCGGTTTTGTCTGTGATGCAGTTTCTGGAGGAGCAGGGCTTTGAAATTACATATCTGCCTGTAAACCATGACGGCGTGATAAGTGTTGAAGAGCTGAAAAATGCCGTAAGGGAGGATACAATTATTGTATCGCTTATGCATGTAAACAATGAGATTGGCGCAGTCATGCCGATAGAGGAGGCGGGAGCAGCTATAAAAGAGAAAAATCCTGCCACACTTTTTCATGTGGATGCCATACAGTCCTACGGCAAGCTTGAAATCAGACCAAAGCGCATGAATATAGACATGCTTTCAGTCAGTGGACACAAGATTCACGGACCAAAGGGCAGCGGATTTTTATATATAAAGGACAAGACTAAAATCAAGCCGATTATATACGGAGGCGGCCAACAGAAGGGCATGCGCTCAGGTACGGAAAATGTTCCTGCATATGCAGGTCTTGGAGTGGCAGCAGAGGAAATTTACACGGATTTTGATAAAAAAACAGCACATATGTATGAGCTTAGGGATCATTTTATAGAGTCAGTGCAGCGTATTGACGGAGTATCTGTAAATGGACGCACGGACCATACAAATGCACCTCATGTGGTAAGCGTGAGCGTAGATGGTGTGAGAGCGGAGGTTATGCTTCATACTCTTGAGGACAGGCAGATATATGTGTCTGCAGGAAGTGCCTGTTCATCAAACAAACCGGCAATCAGTTCAACACTAAAGAGCATAGGGCTTAAGCCGTCTCTTTTGGATTCCACGATCAGATTCAGCTTTTGCGTGAATACCACACAGGAGGAAATTGATTACGCTGTATCAGTGATGGCAGAGGTGATACCAATGCTGCGAAGATATACAAGGCGCTAATGAGCTGCAAAGAGATCGCAGGTATTAGCATAGCCGGTAACCATGAAGAAACTAAAAAGTTACGTATTACGTATAATGAGATCTTTAGTAATAAAAATAGTAAATAAAACCAGTAAATAAAACCAGAACAGGAGAGTTACATGTACAAGACATTTTTGATCAAGTATGCTGAGATTGCGATAAAGGGCAAAAACAGATACATTTTTGAAGACGCGCTCGTTAAGAATATCAAATATCAGCTTCGCAATGTGGATGGAAGCTTTGAGGTAAGAAAGGAAAGCGGACGTGTGTACGTGGAGACAGACGGAGACTATGATTATGACGAGACAGTTGCCACATTGTCAAGAATTTTTGGTATCGTGGGTATCTGTCCGGTCGAGCTGCATGAGGATGAGGGCTTTGACAAGCTCTGTGAAGCAGTTATCGAGCATATCAACCATGTATACAAGGATAAGAGCTTTACCTTCAAGGTAAATGCGAGACGTGCCAGAAAGAACTATCCGATGACCTCCATGGAGATAAATGCCGCAGTCGGTGAAAAGGTGCTGGAGGCATTTCCTGAGACAAGGGTAGATGTTCATAATCCACAGGTTATGATCAATATCGAGATCAGACCTATGATAAATATTTATTCAGAGGAGATTCCGGGACCGGGCGGTATGCCGCTTGGCACAGCAGGAAAGGCAATGCTTCTGCTCTCAGGTGGAATCGACAGCCCGGTTGCAGGATACATGATTGCAAAGCGAGGTGTGGTAATCAATGCCACATATTTCCATGCACCGCCATATACGAGTGAGAGAGCAAAGCAGAAGGTTGTAGACCTGGCAAAGAAGGTTGCCAGATATTCGGGCAAGATAAAGCTGCATGTTGTCAATTTTACCGATATACAGCTTGCCATATATGAGAAATGTCCTCATGATGAGCTTACCATCATCATGCGCAGATACATGATGAAGATAGCAGAGCACTTTGCCGATGAGGATAAATGCTTGGGCCTTATCACAGGTGAGAGCATCGGACAGGTTGCAAGCCAGACAATGCAGTCACTTGCTGCAACAAACGAGGTGTGCCATATGCCTGTATACAGACCTCTCATTGCCATGGACAAGAATGATATCATTGATATATCAAACAAAATTGATACCTATGAGACATCGATTCTTCCGTATGAGGACTGTTGTACTATTTTCGTAGCAAAGCATCCTGTTACAAAGCCGAATATAAACAGGATTAGGAAGTCTGAGGAAAGACTTAACGATGTGATAGATGAGCTTATGAAGACAGCTATAGATACTACAGAAGTGATTATGGTGGATGCTGAGTAATCAGTGCCACCTTAGAGCAAAATAAAAAGGACCTGAGCTTCAGGTCCTAATTAATCAAATCATTGTGTCTGTATTACTTGGCTTCGTCGATGATATATGGCTTTAATACTTCCATAATCTCGTCAAGTCCGGTTTCTGTATGTATAGCGAGCTCTATTGGCTTAGAGAGGTCTAAGCTGAAGATACCCATAATTGATTTAGCATCAATGACATATCTGCCAGATATTAAATCAAAATCGAAATCAAACTGAGTAATAGCGTTAACGAATGATTTTACTTTCCCAATGGAATTTAATGAAATCTGTACTGTTTTCATATTGAAAACCTCCTTAAATAACTACTGTCATATAGATAGTAATAGTTTTTTAAGGAAAAGTCAATTAAATAGGAGTAAAAAAATAAAATGAAAAAAGCAGCCTTACATAATTTAGGATGTAAAGTAAATGCATATGAGACAGAGGCCATGCAGCATCTGCTTGAGGAGGCGGGCTATGAGATAGTTCCATTCACACAAAAAGCTGATGTGTATGTCATAAATACCTGCTCAGTCACCAACATGGCTGACAGAAAATCCAGACAGATGCTTCACAAGGCAAAGAAAAATAATCCGGACTCAATAGTTGTGGCAGCCGGCTGCTATGTGCAGACAAGTGAAAAAGAGGTATTAAACGACTTATCGGTGGACATAGTCATCGGAAATGACAGAAAGCATGACCTTGTAAGGCTGCTTGAGGAATACTCTTTGGACAGTGTAAACGATACCGTGGACGATATAAATGACGGAAAGCATGATTTTGAGGAGCTCTTTATAGACCAGACAAAGGAGCACACGAGAGCCTTCATCAAGGTGCAGGACGGCTGTAATCAGTTTTGCAGCTATTGTATCATTCCGTATGCCAGAGGACGTGTCAGAAGCCGTAGGTTTGAAAATGTAATAGCAGAGGTTGAAAGGCTCGCGGCAAACGGCTTCAAGGAGGTTGTGCTGACAGGTATCCATCTAAGCTCATACGGTGTGGATTTTGAGGAAGCTACAGGCCTTCTTGAGCTGATACAGGCGGTGAACGCGGTAAAGGGCATAGAGCGCATCAGGCTTGGGTCACTTGAGCCTAAGATTGTGACAGAGCACTTTGCGAGCGAGCTTTCAAAGCTTGATAAAATCTGTCCTCATTTCCATCTGTCGCTTCAGAGCGGCTGCGATGCAACACTTAAGAGGATGAACAGAAAATATACCACTAAAGAGTACGAGAGAGGCTGTGAGCTTTTGCGTAAATATTTTGTTCATCCGGCCATCACAACCGATGTGATTGTGGGATTTCCCGGTGAGACAGAGGAGGAGTTTGAACAGACTAAGGCATATCTTGAGCATATACATTTTTATGAGATGCATATCTTTAAATACTCAAAGCGAAAAGGCACCCGCGCAGCAGTAATGCCTGACCAGATAGATGAGCAGATTAAGGCGGCACGAAGCGAAAAGCTCATAGCACTCGGTCATGACATGTCTAAGGAGTTCAGGAAATTCTATATCGGAAAGAATGAGGAGGTGCTTTTTGAGGAAAAGGCCGTAATCGGTGATAAAGAATACTTTGTCGGATATACTAAGGAATATGTCAAGGTTGCTAAGAAAACTGACGAAAACCTTGAAAATCAGATAGTTTCAGGCCGTATATCGGGTATGCTTACAGACGAAATATTACTCTTCGCTAACTTGAAAAAGTAAATTCCAGTGCAGAAGTAAATTCCACACTCATTTAAAAGTTCTTGATTTTCTAAGAGTTTTATAAGCTCAAAACGCTTATTTCTGTTATAATAGGAGTAACTTCTTGGAAAAAACTGATTTGATGGTATGACAAACGGACCACTGGAAGGTAGTGTGCGAGACTAAATTCCACCGGTCATGTGAGGAAAATGTGAAAGTTTAATTTCCAGTCCGACAGCAGATTTCTAAGTGGTTGTTAATGGTTGAAGCGAATCAGCTTAGGCGTTAGATTGACCAAATCAGGGTCAATGCGCTTAAGCTGAAATGCGTTTAGGGTTTCTTTTCCGAGTGTCTCTAATGCGGCGTCATAAGGCGTGCTTCCATTAAGACTTTCCCTTGGAGTGGAGTTGATGTGATTCACGATTAGATTCACATCCCATTGTGTCAAAAATTCAAAACTAGTTCCTTTGGGAAGCACCATGCGAAGCATGGTGTGAGCCTGCTCAAGACCTCCTTTTTGTCCGCTACGCATGGGATCACAATAGTAGATGCTGGTACGCTGAATTTCATCCAGTCCTGTTTCAAGAGCGACAGGATCTCCGAATTCTGAACCTCTGTCTGTCAAGATATATTCAAAGACAGATAAGAACTCATAGGTGCCCATACGTTTTTCTAAACGGTCAAAAATAAGCCGGACAGCGCCTTTAGTACAACGATTCAGGAGAAAGGCAAGGAACAGCTTTTCCTTAGTGAAGAAAAAGGTCAGTAACGTCTTGTTGGATTCTCTGGATGAGTGTACCGTATCCATTTCTACAAAAGAGGATAACTGCAGCTCACTAAAATCACTGAATAACCTTTTCTCGAAGACGGTTCTGTTTGTAATCTGTGTTTTATGGCACTTTCGTGGCTTGAAGCCGGGCTTACGTTTTAAATCAATGTTTCTGGCTGTAAACAGACCTTGATCCAGATAGGTGTACAAGGAACGGACTGACATATCCAGTTCTGGATGATTGGTAATGATTTGATATGGAGATTGTCCCTGCTCGATTAAAGGAGAAACAATGCCATCCTTTTTGCGTAATTCATGTTTTGTCATGTTTATACCGGCTCTGGAACCGGAAAGCTTTTCACGGTATTTTCTATCAGCAAAACGTGCATCGTATCTGTATTTCTGGGCGATGGTGCAATGATTTATCTTTTTTGTGCAGCCATTACAGACATAGGGCGCCTTATCCAGTCTTTTGCACTGTTCCTTCACAAAATCCTTGCAAGTTTGATTACAGGTGGGGCAGGAAGTGCATTTTACATCGCAGAGAATGATTTTTCCGCAGACATTGGTTTTCCGGCAATGGAAGCGATGAATACAAAAGTTATGGGCATTATAGAAAGTACCTTTGTGATACCAGTCGGATAGACGGTGAGCCCTTACTTCTTTGGAAATGGTTGTTGGATCCTTGCAAAGAAAGCGGGCAATGTTCTTAAAGGTTTCTCCCTTGTTCAGTTCGTTTTCGATATAGATACGGTCTTCAAGGGAAAGGTGCTTCTGGTTTCCTGGAATATATTTACTCATGGATATCCTTCTTTCTACTGCTGTCAGAAAGAAAGATAACCTTACCATTTTTATATGAAAGAGTAAACCTTTACTGTGCGGGAGTAAATTCCACCACCAAATGGGGCATGCGGACATTTTTTTAGACCGCTATGCCTATACTCCTTCTATAATCTAGA
>ENA-OPAK01000336-OPAK01000336.1-human-gut-metagenome-genome-assembly--contig:-NODE-336-length-18640-cov-2.666451_pt1 | contig 18640 bp, 16 predicted proteins | sample MGYA00241055_ERZ501426 | MGnify/ENA primary metagenome ERZ501426 (study PRJEB25962, sample SAMEA2042626) | human gut metagenome | biome: human gut; feature: human-associated habitat; material: faeces... | reverse complement strand
AAAGCAGGGTGCTTGGAGTAGATGTTTCTGAAAAGGCACTTAAAGTTGCACAGAAGAATAAGCATAATCTCGAGGCTGATAATATTGATTTTATGCTTAGTGATTTATTTGGCGAATTGGGTAATGATATTACATTTAATACAATAGTATCCAATCCACCATATATACCAACTAAGGTTATAGAAACTCTGCAGGATGAAGTCCGTTTACATGATCCTCTGCTTGCACTTGACGGAACAGAGGACGGACTTATGTTTTATAGGAAAATCACTGAGAAAGCACGAGAATATCTTAAGACAGACGGATACCTGTGTTAAGAGATAGGAGCCGAACAGGCAGCAGATGTTTCTGATATAATGAAGCAGGCTGGTTTAAGAGATATAACGGTTGTAAAAGACCTTGCTGGCCTTGACCGTGTTGTTATGGGCAGAAAGTAATTATATAGTTAGAGAGAGAAAGGAAAAGTGACACGTATGTTTGACAGACTTGAAGATACAGTCAACAGATATGAAGATATAACGGCTGAACTTGGTAATCCTGATGTGGTTAATGATCAGGAAAAGTTCAGAAAGCTTATGAAAGAACAGAGCAGTCTTGCACCACTTATAGAAACTTATACTGAGTATAAGAACTGTAAGAAGAATATTGAGGACAGTCTTGCTATTCTTGATGAAGAGACAGATGAAGAACTTAAAGAGATGGCTAAAGAGGAACTTAATGAGTCTAAGGCAAGAGTTGAAGAATTAGAACATGAATTAAAGATTCTTCTTCTTCCTAAAGATCCTAATGATGATAAGGATATTGTTGTTGAAATCAGAGCAGGTGCAGGTGGAGAAGAAGCAGCACTTTTTGCAGCTGAGCTTTTCAGAATGTATGTACATTATGCACAGGCAAGGGGCTGGAAGGTTGAAGTATTAAGCGGTGATGAGACTGGTATCGGTGGTATGAAGGAAGTTGAATTCATGGTTAAGGGACAGGGTGCTTACTCTATTATGAAATATGAGTCAGGTGTTCACAGAGTACAGAGAATCCCAGTAACTGAATCTAATGGACGAATCCAGACTTCTACAGCTTCTGTAGCTGTTATGCCAGAGGCAGAAGAAGTTGATATCCATATCGATGAGAAGGATATCCGTATCGATGTTATGAGAGCTTCTGGTAATGGTGGTCAGTGTGTCAATACAACAGATTCAGCTGTACGTCTTACACATTATCCAACAGGAATTGTTATCTATTCACAGACAGAGAAGTCTCAGATTCAGAATAAAGAGAAAGCATTTGCACTCTTAAGAGCCAAGTTATACGATATTGAGACACAGAAGGCACATGATGCTGAAGCAGATGCAAGAAGAAGCCAGATTGGTACAGGTGACAGAGCTGAGAAGATAAGAACATATAATTTCCCACAGGGAAGAGTAACAGACCACAGAATTGGTCTTACATTATATAAGCTTGACAAGATTATGGATGGAGACATCCAGGATATTATTGATGCATGTATTGCTGCTGACCAGGCTGCAAAGCTTGCTAAAATGGGCGAGGATTAATAAGAATATATGAAGAAAAACAGACGTTCTAATCCGGTTGCACTGGTACCTATACTTGTATTTCTTGTTTTGTATCTTGGAACCGGAATTATATTTGAATATGTCATGAAGATTCCAATGGGATTTTATAATGTACCAATTATTGTTGCATTTATGGCTGCAATATTAGTAGCGTGCATGCAGAATTCACAGCTTAAGGTTGATGAAAAGCTTGATGTAATGGCAAAAGGGTTGGCTGACAGGAACATTGTTACAATGCTTCTGATATTCATTACAGCTGGAATATTTGTCGGAGTTGTAGGAAGAAGCAGTGCAGAGAGTGTAGCTTATTTTATGTTAAGTATTATTCCTGCAAAGTTTGCAGTAGCGGTACTTTTTATTGTTGCCTGCTTTGTATCTACTGCAATGGGTACATCTGTTGGAACAATAACACTTATTACACCAATAGCGGTTGCGGTATCAGAAGCATCAGGATTTAGTATGGCATTATGTGTTGCATCTGTCATGGGTGGTGCAATGTTTGGGGACAATCTTTCTTTTATATCAGATACTACGATTGCAGCTTGTAATGGTCAGGGCTGTGCTATGAAGGACAAGTTCAGGGAAAATTTCTGGATAGCGCTTCCGGCAGCAATTGTGACACTTGTTATAATTCTTGTGCTTTCTTTTAGTACAGATATTCATGGTGAGATTGCACATTCATATAATCTTTTTCAGATTATTCCATATGTGCTTGTACTTGCGGGTGGAATTATTGGTGTAAATGTTTTTGTTGTACTTATAACAGGTATTATTTCCGGAATAGTTATTATGCTTGTTATGGGTGGGGTTACATTGGAGACTCTGCTTCTTAATATGGGAAGCGGTGCATCAGGAATGTTTGAAACATGTATGGTGGCAGTGCTTGTATCTGTAATGTGCTCACTCATTAAAGAGTATGGTGGATTTAACGCCCTGCTTAATGGAATAAGAAGATTATTTAAAGGGAAAAAAGGCGGACAGCTTGGAATGGGACTTTTAGTTGGAACAATGGATATTGCTACAGCTAATAATACAGTTGCTATTGTAATGGCCAACCCTATTGCAAAAGAGATGGCTGAGGATTATGATATTACTCCAAGAAAAGCAGCTTCGCTTCTTGATACATTTTCATGTATATTTCAAGGGATAATTCCATATGGTGCGCAGATGCTGGTTGCAATATCAGCAGTTTCAGAACTTGGATATAATGTTACGGCATTTCAGATACTGCCAAAGCTGTTTTATCCTATGCTTTTACTGGTGAGTTCACTTATCTGGATATATATTATTCCTGAAAGGAAATAATATACATTTGTGTATTATCTGTGACAAAATACGATAATCTTTTAACAAAAACATTGAAATAACAATTAAAAAAGTGTAAAATAAATCAATCAAGCGATTGGAGGCGTGAACAATGTTATTTCAACTTTATGGCAGCACAGCCATGACTCCGTTACTGGGTTGGGTGCTTGTGTTTGCAGGATTAGTAATTCTTAATGAGATAGGTCGTCGTACTAAGATTGGTGGTATCGTGTTATTCGTTATCATTCCGGCTGTACTCACAATCTATTTCATAGCAATTCAGGCAGGTCTGTTTGGCGGTCACAGCAATCAGACATATGAGTACATGAACGGATGGTTCCATTATGCTAAGCTTTATGCAGCAGATATCGGAGTTGTCGGTTTCCTCATGATTAAGTATAAGTGGGGAATTGGAAAGAAAGAATGGTTTAAACCTTGGCCATTCGTAATTGTTGCTATTAATATTCTTATTGCGGTAGTATCTGATTTTGAATCAGCCATAAGAGCTTACCAGATTACTGGAGATTTCTCAGGTGCATGGTGGGCATCTAATGAAGGTGTATTCCTTTATGGTGGCTGGTGGAATATTGTTAATGGAATTGCAGGACTTATTAATATCTTCTGTATGACAGGCTGGTGGGGAATTTACTCATCTAAGAAAAAAGATGATATGCTCTGGCCGGATATGACAATATGGTTTATCGTTGCTTATGACATCTGGAATTTTGAGTATACATATTGTAATCTTCCAACACATACATGGTACTGTGGTGTAGCTCTTCTTCTTGCTCCTACATTTGCTAATGCATTATGGAACAAGGGTGGATGGATTCAGAACAGAGCCATGACACTTGCGACATGGTGCATGTTTGCACAGGTATTACCATTATTCCAGTTAAGTAATACTTTTAGTGTATTGCCATCATTATACGGTGGAGCAACTAAGGCTGGCGTTAAGGCACTTGACCTTTATAATGCAGCAATTACATGTCATACTACAGGTGCAAGTGCAGGAGATGCAATTGCAAACTTTGGTATTACAGCTAACCCGACAGCACAGGGAGTTGTTGCAATGCTTGCAATAATAGCGAATGTGGTATGTATTTCGGTTATTATCAAGCGCTCTATTGAACAGAAGAAGTGTCCATATACTAAGGAAATCTGGGTTGGAACAAGAGACTACGAGCAGGCTATGTCAAGAGCAGAGTAATCTGTATTTGTTAACTTAATATTAAATAATCATAAAGAACATCACGGACAGATTATTGTGCAGGAAAATGCATGTCTTGAAGTGATGTTCTTTTTTGTGTATAATAAAAAAATAAAAGGACTACGGAACTTTGAAATGAGTGAAAAGGAGATGGAGCATATGAACAGTATTTATAAGAAGTTAAAGACAATTAAGTTTGAGATTATTATTGTTTCAATTGCATTGTTTGTTCTTGGCTTACTGCTGGTAATATTTCCAACAGCATCCCAGGAAATCATATGTAAAGGAATTGGAGTTGCCTTATGTGTCTGGGGAGTATTAAGACTTATCAATTATTTCAGGATTGCGGGAAGTGAGATTCTTGGATCATATGGTCTTGTACAGGGAGTTACGCTTCTTGCATTTGGTATGTTTTTCGTGATTAAACCAGGCTTTATTGCGGTATTCTTAGGAACAGCACTTGCAATTATTATTATTATTGATGGAATCCTTAAACTCCAGTATGCTGTGGATTTCTATCATCTTGGGTCAGACAAATGGTGGATTGAGTTTATAGGTTCAGTTGTAATGGTTATTATTGGCATCATTGCATTATTGAATCCATTTTCAACATCATCAGCACTTATAGTATTTATTGGAATTGCTCTGATGATAGAAGGATTATGGGATTTTATATCTCTTATGAGAATTGTATCTGTTACAAAGAAGGCTGGTAAGGCTATAAAGAACTTTAAAGATCAGGTTGATGCTGTAGATATGAAATAAATGTATCACAGATTAATATAATAAACTTAACATAATAAACAGGAATGAGGGCGTACAAAGTAATGAGCAGAAAGATTTATGCGGCTATATTAGGAGCAGGAACAGTAGGAACAGGTGTATACAAGTTATGTCAGAGTATGAAAGATGATGTGATTAGTAAGACGGGTGCAGAACTTGTAGTTAAGAAGGTTCTTGTAAGAAATCTTGATAAAGACCGTGATCCAATTGACAGAGAATTACTGACTGACAACTGGAAGGATATTATTGAAGATAAGGATATTGAGATTGTAATAGAGCTTATGGGTGGAACTACTCCTGCAAAGCAGTATATTCTTGAGGCACTTGAGGCTGGAAAGCAGGTTGTTACTGCCAATAAGGATCTTCTTGCTGAGTATGGTGAAGAGGTTATGGGAATGGCAGACAAAATGCATGCTGACCTTCAGTTTGAGGCGGCTGTTGCGGGAGCAATTCCAATAATCAGACCATTAAAGCAGAGCATGGCTGGCAACAATATCACAGAGATTATTGGTATTGTTAACGGAACAACTAATTATATACTTACCAAGATGACTGAATCAGGAATGAATTACAAGGACGCTCTTGCAAAGGCCACAGAATTAGGATATGCAGAGGCAGACCCTACAGCAGATGTTGAAGGATATGATGCAGGAAGAAAGATGGCTATTATGTCATCAATCGCATTTAATTCAAGAGTAACATTTAATCAGGTATATACAGAGGGTATTACTAAGATTACAGCAGAAGATATTAAGTATGCTAAGGAATTCGGATATGTTATCAAGCTTCTTGGTCTTGCCAGAAATACACCGGAAGGAATTGAAGTTAAGGTTCATCCTATGCTTATTGATGAGAATCACCCTCTTGCTACAGTAAGAGATTCATTTAATGCGGTATTTGTTCATGGTGAGGCAAGTGATGATACCATGTTTATGGGCAGGGGCGCAGGTCAGATGCCAACAGCTTCTGCTGTTATGGGTGATATTATAGATGTATGCCGTAACATAGTTCATGGCTCATGTGGCAAGATTGGCTGCTCATGCTACAAAGAGCTTCCTGTTAAGGATATATCTGAAACCAAGAGCAAATTTTTCTTAAGAATAGAAGCATTAGACAAGCAGGGGGTTCTTGCTAACATTGCAAGTGTTCTTGGAAACAATGATGTAAGTATTGCGCAGGTGGTCCAGAAGAGCCGTAAGGACGGTGTTGCTGAACTGGTTATTATTACAGATGTTGTTGCAGAGAAGAATTTTAATGATGCAATGACAGTATTTAATGGACTTTCAGTGGTAAAAGAGATTGCCGGTGTAATCAGGGTATATTAATTAGGATAGGAAAATATATATGGCTAAGAAATATTATGCTGTGCGTGTAGGTAAAGTTCCCGGAATATATCAGACATGGGACGAATGTAAGAAGAATGTACATGGTTTTCCAGCTGCCGAATATAAGAGCTTCATGTCTATGGAAGAGGCGAAGGCTTATATGGGAAGGGAAGCTGTACAGGAGATTAATGGAAAGACCGGAAGTGGCAATATGGAAGATGTAATGCCTGACAATGATTATGCATTTGTTGATGGTTCTTTTAATATTGCAACCGGAGTGTATGGATATGGCGGTTTTCTTATGCATGATGGCGTAAGATATGAATTGTCCGGAAATGGCAGTGATAAAGAGATGGCTTCAATGCGTAATGTCGCAGGAGAGATTCTTGGAAGCATGGCTGCTGTAAAAAAAGCAATAGAGCTTGGGCTTAAAGACATTTCTATATTCTATGATTATGCAGGTATCAAGGCATGGGCTGTGGGAGAATGGAAACGAAACAAAAAAGGAACAATAGAATATTATAATTATATTACATCTGTCAGGGATTCAATTAATATCAGATTCGTGAAGGTCAGGGGACATTCAGGGGTGGAAGGAAATGAAGAGGCTGACAGGCTTGCAAAGAGAGCAGTAGGGATATAATGAATCTATTACAGTGCTAAAAAACAACGTGCTTCGCTTGAACGTGTTTTTTGGCACTGATTTTTTGTATATAGCAGCTCTAACTCCCACACAACTCATAAAAAATCAAGCTTGTATTCTGACAGACCACCACTTGGAAATACAGACTGACACAACATGCAAGCAAATTGAGTGATTATACTTTGGGTTTAATATGGAATTTCTGTTGACAAATTCTCTTACAAGCATTAACATATAAACATACCAAACAAGTATGAAATAAAATAATGATAGATATTATATGGGAGGATGTGGCAATGAGGAATATTTTGTTTTTTGGGGATTCTAATACTTATGGATATAAGCCTGATAAATCAGGAAGATATGATTATGATGTAAGATGGACTGGCAGAATAGCTAATCTTCTTGGAAATGAATATAATATTATTGAAGAGGGACTGTGCGGAAGAACAACTATATTTCCAGATGCTGTAAGAGATGCAAGAAAGGGCATTGATCTTATTGGAGTAGTTGTTGAATCACATAAGCCGGTAGATGTTATAGCTATAATGCTTGGTACGAATGACTGCAAGACTGAATTTCATGCTGATGCTAAGACAATTGCAAAAGGAATGGAGGCGGTTGCAAGAAAGGCTAACAAGACAGCAGGAGAACATGCAAAGATAGTTATAGTTTCTCCGATTCATCTTGGAAAAGGTGTAGGTGAAGAAGGCTTTGATCCTGAATTTAATGAAAGTTCTGAAAATGTTTCAAGGCAGCTTGCATGGGAATATGAAAAAATAGCAAAGGAAAATGGATTTTATTATTTTGATGCCGCTGGTGCTGCTGAACCAAGTGAAGTTGACAGACAGCATTTAGATGAGAAAGGACATAAAATGTTTGCGGAAAAATATAGTGAATTCTTGTTGACAGAAGTTTTATAGGTGTTATAATGAAAATGAACATATGAATGAATGTTCATATGAAAGAATTTTGATTATTTAATGTTTTTAAGGAGAGAATATTATGAAGAAGACTTATAAGATTGATGTTGATTGTGCAAACTGTGCTAATAAGATGGAAGATGCAGCTAAGAATACAGCAGGTGTTAAGGATGCTACAGTTAATTTTATGGCACTTAAGATGATTGTTGAATTTGAAGAAGGACAGGATCCTAAGGCTGTTATGCAGGATGTTCTTAAGAACTGCAAGAAAGTAGAAGATGATTGCGAGATATATCTGTAATAGAAAGCCGTGAGAGTTGTTCTGGCAGATTGGAGTAGAATATGAATAAAAAGCAGAAAAAGATGCTTACAAGAATCATTATCGCAGCAGTCCTTATGATTGCTTTTAAGGTGATAAGCACATTTGTTGATATTCCTACGGTTGTTCTTTTTATAATGTACATGGTTCCTTATCTTGTTATTGGATATGATATTTTAAGGAAAGCAGTTAAGGGAATTCTTAACAAGCAGGTATTTGATGAGAATTTCCTTATGGCAGTTGCAACTGTAGGTGCAATTATAATTGCACTTGTAGATGATGGTGATTTTACAGAAGCAATTGCGGTTATGCTCTTTTATCAGATTGGTGAGCTGTTCCAGAATATTGCAGTTGGAAAGAGCCGTAAGAACATAAGTGAGCTTATGGATATCAGACCTGATTATGCTAACATTGAGGTAGATGGGAAGCTTGAGCAGGTAGACCCTGATGAAGTTGAGGTTGGTACAATTATTGTTGTTCAGCCTGGCGAGAAAGTTCCTATTGATGGTATTATTGAAGAAGGTAATACAACACTTAATACAAGCGCACTTACAGGTGAAAGTCTTCCAAGACAGGCAAAGACCGGTGATGAGGTAATAAGCGGTTGTATTAATATGTCAGGTGTGCTTAAGATCCGCACAACTAAGGAATTTGGTGAATCCACAGTATCTAAGATACTTGATCTTGTAGAGAATGCAAGTTCCAAGAAATCGCGCTCTGAGAACTTTATCAGTAAGTTTGCAAAGATATATACACCTGCAGTCTGTTATGGTGCGCTGGCACTTGCTATAATTCCACCACTTGTAAGCATGATATTCTTAGGAGTATCTCCTCAGTGGGGAATGTGGATATACAGAGCGCTTACATTTTTAGTAATAAGCTGTCCTTGTGCACTTGTCATAAGTATTCCGCTCAGCTTCTTTGCAGGAATCGGTGGAGCAAGTAATCAGGGTGTTCTTGTAAAAGGTTCAAGTTATCTTGAAGCACTTGCAGAGACAGACATTGTTGTCTTTGATAAGACAGGAACTATGACACAGGGAGTATTTGAGGTCAGTGGTGTATATAATAACACTATTGACAAAGATGAACTTATTAAATATGCTGCATTTGCAGAAAGCTATTCAACACACCCTATAAGCAAGAGTTTACAGAAAGCTTATGGAAAAGAGATTGACAAGACATTAGTTACAGATGTTGAGGAAATCAGTGGTGAAGGTGTTAAGGCTAATGTATCAGGAAGAGAAGTGGCTGCAGGTAACAGAAAGCTTATGAGAAGACTCGGTCTTGAATATGCAGAGTGCAACGAGGCCGGAACTCAGGTTCATGTGGCAGTTGACGGGGCATATGCAGGACTTATACTAATATCAGATTTGTTAAAGCCTCATGCAAAGCAGGCTATAGAAGAACTTAAGAAAGCTGGAGTACGTAAGACAGTAATGCTTACCGGTGATGCAAAGAATGTAGCAGATGCTGTAGCTAAAGAATTAAATATAGATGCAGTGTACAGTGAACTGCTTCCGGCAGATAAGGTTTCTAAGGTTGAGGAGCTGTTAGAACATAAGAAATCAAAGAAAAAGCTTGCATTTGTTGGAGATGGTATTAATGATGCACCGGTACTTTCAAGAGCAGATATCGGAATAGCAATGGGCGCATTAGGAAGTGATGCCGCTATAGAAGCAGCTGACATAGTATTGATGGACGATGACCCGTTAAAGATATCCAAGGCGATTAAGATATCAAGAAAATGCTTACGTATTGTTTATGAAAATATTTATTTTGCAATAGGCATAAAGCTTATATGTCTGGTGCTTGGTGCAATAGGTATAGCAAACATGTGGGTAGCAATATTTGCAGATGTAGGTGTAATGGTTATTGCTGTAATCAACGCAATAAGAGCATTATTCGTAAAGAACTTATAAAGAAAGAGGTAATATAATGGCAGATTGTGAATGCTGTGAGTCAGTAGAAGTACACGAAGACTTATTAAAGATAGTTAATGAAACAATGCCAGATGAGAATGAATTATACGACCTTGCAGAGTTGTTCAAGGTATTCGGTGATTCAACGAGAATTAGAATACTGTATGTATTATTTGAGGCAGAAGTGTGCGTATGTGATTTAGCACAGGCTCTCAATATGACACAGTCTGCAATATCTCATCAGTTAAGAATATTAAAGCAGAACAAGTTAGTAAAGAACAGAAGAGAAGGTAAATCAATATTCTATTCACTGGCAGACGATCATGTAAGAAGCATAATCGCACAGGGAAGAGAACATATTGAGGAAGATTTATAAGTTTTGATATGATTGAAAATTCATAATGAATAGGTAATGGATTAGGAAAAAGTCCCCGGAGAAATCAATTAAGAAATGATTTCCCCGGGGCTTTTTGCATTTAATCTAAATATTGCATCAGGAATGGCTTTTACATTAACTGTACAGAAAATTTTACAACTGTCTTGTCACATGTAAACATTCGTGGTATACTCTAGCACAATGTATGTAAAACGCAAGTCAAGCATATGTAAACCATAACGATTGGAGAAGCAATATGTCAGTTACAAGTGATATTTTAAAGTTGAAAAAAGAGAAGAACGCAGTTATTCTTGCACATTATTATGTAGATGAAGATGTACAGGAAGTTGCTGATTATGTTGGGGATTCATTCTATCTTAGCAAGGTAGCTACTAAGGTAGAACAGGATATTATAGTATTTGCGGGTGTTGAGTTCATGGGTGAGAGTGCCAAGATTCTTAATCCGGAAAAGAAGGTGCTTATGCCAGAGCCGGGGGCTGATTGTCCAATGGCACATATGGCAACTAAGGAAGAAATTCTTAAGATGCGTGAACAGTATGATGACCTTGCAGTTGTCTGTTACATCAATTCAACAGCAGAGCTAAAGACTTATTCAGACGTCTGTGTGACATCATCAAATGCAGTAAAGATAGTAAAGAACCTTCCTAATAAAAACATCTTCTTTATTCCTGATCAGAATCTTGGAAGATTCGTTGCAAAGCAGGTGCCAGAGAAAAATGTGATTCTTAATAAAGGCTTCTGTCCAAGACATGTTGCGATAACAGAGGATATGGTCGTTGAAACTAAGAAGAAATATCCACAGGCAAAGCTTGCAGCACACCCTGAATGTACAGAGGAAGTGCTAAAATATGCTGATTACATAGGCAGTACATCAGGAATTATTGATTATGTTGTAGATACAGATTGTGAGGAATTCATAATTGCAACAGTTGATGGTGTATTTGGTGAGATAAGAAAAAAGGCACCTGGCAAGAAACTGTATACATTAAAGCCTGACCAGGTATGTGTCAACATGAAGATGGTAACCTTAGATAAGGTGCTTGATGTTCTTGAACAGGAAAATAATGAAGTGTTTGTAGATGAAGAAGTTGCAAAGAAAGCAATGAAGCCGCTTACAAGAATGCTTGAGCTTGCAAAGTAAGATTGTAGTATGTGCAGAAAGAATGGAGGTATCCTATGAATAATACAATTAAAACAGATGTGCTGATAGCCGGATGTGGCTGTTCTGGTCTGTATATGGCAATGAATCTGCCTGCCGATAAGAAGATTCTTATGATAACAAAGTCTGATTGTGAGAGCAGTGATTCATTTCTGGCACAGGGCGGTATGTGTATGCTAAAATGTGAAGAAGATTACGACAGTTATTTTGAAGATACAATGAAAGCCGGCCATTATGAAAATGATAAGAAATCTGTTGAAATAATGATCCGTTCATCAGCAGATGTAGTAAAAGATCTTGTCGATTGTGGAGCAAGATTTGCAAGAGAGGCTGACGGAAGTCTTGCATACACAAGAGAAGGAGCTCATTCATCTAACAGGATAATATTCCATGAAGATATTACAGGTAAAGAGATAACAAGCCATCTGTTAGAGAAGGTGAGAACTCTTCCAAATGTGACAATTATGGAATACACAAGACTGCTTGATATAATAAGCAGAGATAACAGATGTCTTGGTGCGGTTATAAGGACTGGCAATGGAGAGCTTATTAAGGTAGAAGCTTCAGATGTTGTGCTTGCTACAGGTGGAATTGGTGGTTTATACAGACATTCAACGAATTTCAGACATCTTACAGGAGATGCAATTGCAATTGCTATAAAGCATGGAGTAGAATTAAAGGATATTAATTATGTCCAGATTCATCCGACAACATTTTATTCTGACAAAGAGGAAGACAGGAGCTTTCTTATATCTGAATCAGTAAGAGGCGAAGGCGCAAAGCTTTATGATAAGAATGGAAAGAGATTTGTTAATGAGCTGCTTCCAAGAGACCTGCTTACAGAAGAGATTAGAAAACAGATGGCAAAGGACAATACAGACTTTGTATGGGAAGATTTAAGGACAATACCTGAAGAAGAATTAAAAACGCATTTTCCTAATATAGTGCAGTATTGTATTGATAAGGGATATGACCCGTCAAAAGAGTGTATTCCGGTTGTTCCTGCACAGCACTATTTCATGGGAGGAATTAAGGTAGACCATGAGAGCAGAACAACAATGGATAACCTGTATGCAATAGGCGAGACAGCCTGCAACGGAGTTCATGGAAGAAACAGGCTTGCAAGCAACTCACTTCTTGAAAGTCTTGTGTTTGCAAAGAGGGCAGCGCTTGATATTACTGAAAATGCAGTTGTAAAACCGACACAGGATGAGATTACATATTTTGATACATTTGATGCAGAAAAATATGCAGATGAGTCGAAAATTGACGGAGAATATGCAGAATTAGTCAATAAAAAGATTGAAGAGGCAGATAAAGCCTATGAAGAAAGCCAGAAGAAGAATTACGCATAATAAAGAAATGGAGAAATGATATGTTTGATAAAGTTACTTTAAAGTTAAATGTGGATCCGCTCATTCTTGGAGCACTTAAAGAAGATATTACAAGTGAGGATGTGTCAACTAACAGTGTTATGCCAGAACCAAAACTTGGAGAAGTCGAGCTTATATGCAAGCAGGACGGAATAATATGTGGTCTGCAGGTATTTGCAAGAACATTTGAACTGCTTGATGAAGATGTAGAGATTACATTTTTTGCAAAAGACGGGGATGAGGTTAAGAAAGGTCAGAAGATGGCAGTTGTAAGAGGAGATATAAGAGTTCTTCTGTGTGGAGAAAGAACAGCACTTAATTATCTCCAGAGAATGAGTGGAATTGCGACATATACTAATGGTGTTGCGAAGCTGCTTGCAGGAACTAAGACAAAGCTTCTTGATACAAGAAAGACATCACCTAATAACCGTATATTTGAGAAGTATGCTGTCAGAATCGGAGGTGGTAATAACCACAGATATAATCTTACAGACGGAGTACTCCTTAAGGATAACCATATAGGTGCTGCAGGCGGAGTTAAGCAGGCAGTTACAATGGCGAAGGAATATGCACCATTTGTAAGAAAGATAGAAGTTGAAGTTGAGAACCTTTCAATGGTGCGTGAAGCTGTTGAGGCAGGCGCAGATATTATTATGCTTGATAATATGAGTCATGAGGATATGCGAGAGGCTATGAATATAATTGGTGGAAAAGCTTTAGTTGAAGTTTCTGGAAATGTAACTAAAGAAAACATTGCAAAAATTACTGACCTTGGTGTAGACTTTGTATCAAGTGGTGCACTTACACATTCTGCACCAATTATGGACATTTCATTAAAAAATCTTCATCCTGTACAGGAGTAATCATTGTCGGGGTGAACTGGGGAGTTGTAGCAATGAATGGAGAAGAGAGAAGAAATCAGATAGTAGATATATTAAAACATTCGTCAAGTCCTGTGCCGGGTACACAGCTTGCACAGATATTAGATGTAAGCAGGCAGGTTATAGTGCAGGATATAGCACTTATACGTGCGAAGAATATAGATGTTTTCTCAACTAACAGAGGCTATGTGCTTAATGATAAGCAGGAATACAGCCGTATACTTAAGGTTAAACATGGAGATGATGAGGTGGAAGCAGAGCTTGGAGCAATAGTTGACATGGGTGGCTGGATAAGAGATGTTTTCGTATATCACAAGGTATATGGTGTTATAAGAGCGGAGATGAATATACATTCCCGCAGAGATATAAAGAATTATCTTGAAGAGATAGCAAGCGGAAAGAGCAGCCTTTTGAAAAATGTGACATCAGGATATCATTATCACACGATTGTTGCAGATGATGAACAGACGCTGGATTTAATTCAGGATGAGCTTGGGAAACTGGGATTCCTTGCAAAATTGCAGGAGTATGAGCCAGTGGATTTCTGGCATAAAGGGTGAATATGGACTTAACAATTTACACACTTACACATAAACATTTTACAAAGCCTGATGATAATATGTATGTGCCGCTCCAGGTAGGTACAGCAATTAATTCACCACTGGGGTATCTCAGGGACGATACAGGAGATAATATATCGGCTCTTAACGGTTATTATAGTGAACTTACAGGATTATACTGGATATGGAAAAATGTGCATGAAATTAATTATGTTGGAACATGCCATTACAGAAGATATCTTATTGATGAGAACGAGCATATTATGAATGAAAAGCAGTATGAGCAGATTTTTAAGGAGTACGAACTTGTTACAACCAAGAGAGTCGTTCTTAATAATTCATATCATTACGGATTTTCTGCTAATCATAATGTAACTGCGCTTGACATGACAGGTGAAGTTATTAAGGAATTATATCCCGAGTATTATGATACATTTATACAGCTTGTTAATGGCAATGAGACATATTTTGGAAATATGATAGTCACTTCTAAAGTGCTTTTTGATAAATATGCTGAGTGGTTGTTTACGATATTCTTTGAGGTTCAGAAACGCATTGATATGGAGACTGATAAGGATTCATACCACAGGCGTGTGTTTGGCTTTATATCTGAATTCTTATTGCTTGTGTGGGTGAGAGTAAACAATATCAATGTAAAGGAATGCAAGGTTGGAATGGTTGGCGAAAAAGCCGAAACAAGGGAGCTGAAAGCAGTTTTGTCGTCTTTTCTTGCAAAAGAGGATACGAAGGGGGCTATGCAGTACTTTATGGATTTTTACAACAAAAGACCTGATGTTCTCATGGAGGCGTCTGATGTAACCGGGGAACTGCATCTTATGTTACAGATAACAGCAGTTATGGACATGCAGATAAAGCGTGAGGGTGGCAGTTTTTACAAAAGCAATCCGGATGTCCGTAAATGGTTTGGGGTATTTTCGGATATAAACAGGAAAACACAGCTTGAATTGAAAGGACAACTTACAGAAGACTGGAAGGAAATGTATAGAGAAATGGGGATTCCTGAGGCAGCATTTGCGGTAGCACGGAAGTTGTATGGTAACAAATAAAAAGTAAATAATGTCTTTAGGTTTCAGGGTTAATAATTGTAATATATCCGAAAAGTTCAGGTAAAATATGGAGTAAATATAAAAAATGTTATTGACACCAGCAGATAGTTATATTATATTTTAAAGGTATTTTGGATATAAAAAGATATCGTAAATACAGACCACATGATTACATGTTAAGCCTTGCGGACGGGCGGGTCGGTTGCCGAGTGTGACGAGGGCACACATTATTGATTGAGTTAGAAGCTCAAATTTTATAAGTTGATTTTAAAATTATCATGCGAGAGAGCATATCATCTTGTGAAACGGTCAATAAGAGCGGTAACAGTGACTTACTTGGATAAACTCTGAAAGGTCAGATTTTCTGTATTTGACAATACAGTAATCAAAAAGAAGATAGAATATGATTATACAGGCGTGATTGATTTTAAATCAATCACGCCTTTTTGCGCGAGCAGCGATGAGAATAGAAGTGAAAAATCACAATCATGCTTGCATGAATTGGGATTTCTTCACGGATATTCGAGGAGCGCCGCGACAATGACAGAGCGCAGCTCTGGAATAAAGCTGGGAGCGCGAGCAGCGATGAGAATAGAAGTAAAAGCAGCAATGAGAACAGGGGGAGATTATGGACTTAAAAAGACAGGCGAGTGCGCCGCTTTACGAAGCAATTGAGAAATTCAGAAAGAAAAGAATTGTTCCGTTTGATGTTCCGGGACATAAGAGAGGAAGGGGCAACCCAGAACTGGTAGATTTACTTGGAGAAAGATGTGTTGGAATAGATGTTAATTCAATGAAGCCACTTGATAACCTGTGCCACCCTGTTTCTGTTATCAAGGAGGCAGAGGAGCTCACAGCAGAAGCATTTGGGGCAGAACACGCATTTTTCATGGTAGGAGGAACTACGCAGGCAGTACAGAACATGGTGTTATCTGTATGTAAGGCTGGAGATGAGATTATCGTTCCAAGAAATGTGCATAAAAGCGTAATTAATGCATTGATTCTGTGTGGTGCGATTCCTGTATATCTTAATACAGAGATTAATGCAAAGCTTGGTATAGTGCTTGGAGTTACTGTGCAGCAGGTTGAAAAGACGATACAGGAACACCCGAATGCGGTGGCGGTTTTAGTAAACAACCCTACTTATTATGGAATATGTTCAGATATTAAGGGGATATGCGATATAGCGCATGCATATGGACTTAAGGTGCTTGCTGATGAGGCACATGGAACACATCTGTATTTTGGTGATAACCTTCCTATGAATTCAATGAAGGCAGGAGCGGACATTGCGGCAATATCAATGCATAAGTCAGGCGGTTCGCTTACGCAGAGTTCAATACTGCTTACCAATAATGGCATGAATGCAGATTATGTTCAGACAATTATTAATATTACGCAGACAACGAGCGCGTCATATCTTCTTATGACAAGCCTTGATATATCAAGAAGAAATCTTGCCCTGCGCGGCAGACAGTCATTTGCAAAGGTAAGCGAGTGGGCACAGTATGCAAGAGATGAGATTAATATGGTAGGCGGTTATTATGCATACGGAAAAGAACTGATTAATGGTGGAACAGTCTATGATTATGATGTTACCAAGCTTTGTGTTTATACAAGGGATATCGGACTTGATGGAATTGAGGTGTATGATATCTTAAGAGATGAGTATGATATCCAGATAGAATTCGGCGACATTGGAAATATAATGGCGTACATATCAATTGGTGACAGAATACAGGATATAGAAAGACTTGTCGGAGCATTGGCTGAAATCAGCCGTCTGTATTCAAAAGAAGAAAAACGCTTTGAAGTAGACAGACAAATGCTGCTTCCAAGGGTACTTGCTTCACCACAGGAAGCCTTCTATGCCGATAAGATTAAAGTTCCAATCCGTGAGGCAGCAGGACATATATCAGGGGAGTTCGTAATGGCATATCCGCCAGGAATTCCTATACTTGCGCCGGGTGAAGAAATCACAGATGAGATAATAGACTATATTCAGTATTCAGTAGAGAAGGGCTGTTCAATGCAGGGAATGGAAGATTCAACATTACAGACACTGAATGTATTAAGAATGTAAATGTCCGATTCGTTCAATCGGTCAAATATAGAAGGGAGAAAGTTTCTATGGAATTTTGGTTTTCAGAACTTCATTCACCACATGTGAAGTTTGATATCAGGGTTGAAAAACAACTGTTTTCTGGCGAGAGCGACTATCAGAGAATAGATGTATTTCAGTCGCCAGAGTTCGGAAAATTCCTGACACTTAATGGAAGTGTTATATTTTCAGAACAGGATTGTTTCATCTATAACGAGATGGTGGTGCATGTGCCAATGTCAGTCCATCCAGATGTTAAAAATGTATTGATAATCGGTGGCGGTGACGGAGGTGTATCAAAGGAACTGTTGCAGTATGACAATATCGAAAATATTGACATAGTTGAACAGGACAACATGTTTGTTGATGTGTGCAGGGAGTATTTTCCAGAGACGGCAGTAGGATTAGAAGATGAGAGAGTACACATTTATAATTCAGATGCATTAAGGTTCTTACGCTCCAAGCAGGATATGTATGACCTTATAATTAATGACGCAACAGACCCGTTTGGTGCGAGTGAGGGACTGTTTACAAGGGAATTTTATGGAAACTGTTATAAGGCACTTAAGGAGGACGGAATACTTGTGTACCAGCATGGAAGTCCGTTCTATGATGAGGATGAGGATGCATGCAGAAGCATGCACAGGAAGGTGTTCCACACATTTCCAATAAGCCGCGTGTATCAGGCACATATACCAACAAGTCCGTCAGGATACTGGCTGTTTGGATTTGCGTCAAAGAAATATCATCCGCTTAAGGATTTCAAGCCGGCAGAGTGGAAGAGAAGAAATATACATACAGAATATTACACAACTAATCTTCATACAGGTGCATTTATGCTGCCAAAGTATGTTGAAGAATTATTAGAACAGGAGGAAGAAAGATGAGCAGAGTATTAGTAATTGGTTGCGGAGGAGTTGCTTCAGTAGCAATCCACAAGATATGTCAGGTGAGCGAGGTGTTTTCAGACCTGTGCATAGCGAGCAGAACAGTGAGCAAATGTGACAAATTAGCAGACGAATTGAAGGGTAAGACAAGTACTAACATCACAACAGCAAAGGTTGATGCTGACAACACAGACGAGGTTATTGCGCTTATCAATGAATT
>ENA-OPAK01000335-OPAK01000335.1-human-gut-metagenome-genome-assembly--contig:-NODE-335-length-18653-cov-8.119314_pt1 | contig 18653 bp, 20 predicted proteins | sample MGYA00241055_ERZ501426 | MGnify/ENA primary metagenome ERZ501426 (study PRJEB25962, sample SAMEA2042626) | human gut metagenome | biome: human gut; feature: human-associated habitat; material: faeces... | reverse complement strand
GTTGGCATCAATCCAACAGTCCAGTCTGCCGCCATTGGCAATCTTCATCATCTGTTCATGTGTCCCGGTCAGGATGATACGGATGGCTTTTGTCTGGTTTTTGCCGACCTTTCGGCGCAGTCCGGCGGTATTGATGCGGTGCTGTATCGCCTCGGTGCGGCTGGACACGCCATCGGGAAACTTGACCAGTTCCCGGTTGAGATGTGTCCGGCCAGCATCGGCATTGTCCGGGACATATTTCTTCCCCTTGGCATCCTTTCTTTCTATATGGCATGACATACCAGAGTCATTACCGCTGCCACGCTGCAGGTGGCAGACCGCGTATTGTGTATTACTCATATCCGTTCGTTTTATGATTATAATTTCTGTTGTAAAATCCCGTTTTATTGCCGGAGGCATATATTTGGAGCCTGAGGTATTCCCTCGGGCTATGGGCTTTTTGACTGCCGGAAGCGGAGCGGAGGCGGTGAAAATGCCCTAATATGCTACGGGATTTTACAACCCCTTTTTCATAGGACAGCGAGCTGTCCGCTGCTTTCACGTCATTCCGCCCTCCCAGCATCCACCAGTTCAAGTCCGAAGGTATCGATGAAGGTCTGCAACACGGGATTGCGTTCTATCATTCTCGCAAGGATCATCTGCGGCGTGTCCTCCATCAGCAGGAAGTCGGCTATGTCCAGTCCCTGACTGCGCTGTTCATTGGTCGCGATCCTTTCCAGCAGGTCGGAACATGTGGCACGCCTGCATATGGATTTCAGCAGCGGCACAAATATCCTTTACGGCATCGGCAGCCGTTGCCGCCATCCGTCGGTTGCCTTAAGATCGGGGAAAAGAATCACTTCGCGTTCTTTCAACACCTGCATGGCCTCGCTGTTGAAGCACCCGTGCATTCCTCCGGTGGCAAGCCAGATGAAGTCGGGGATGAAATGGGCGGCGACCAGTGCCGTCTTCTCGCTCTCGACAATGGCTACAGGTTTGGCAGACATTACGGCGGAGTTGTCCGACAGCAGATGTTCTCCGAACAGGCACTGCTTCATCCTGAAATCCTGCACCTTCCTCACGGAATGCACCCAGCTGACTTGGTTAAAAGGCTCCTTAATACGGTGTCCGGTTACGGCATCGTAGCCCATGATCTTGCCCGCACGCACGTTGCTGTTCCGGTCTATCTGCCAGAATACGGTCGCACCGCCCCACCTCCTTGAGGTACCGACCCTGTATAGGCTGAATAGCTTGTCCACATTCTCCTTGCCCATCACTTTGGTAAAGTATCGGTACAAGGGGTTGATGTCGTACCTGCGCATGGACTGCTCCACCCAATCAGAGGGAAAAGAATAAATACATATAATCAAAGAGAAATGAAAGGATAATATTTCTACAAAATACGAATGTATTTAATTGTATATCTGCTTATTATATAAATCAGTTCATTTTCTTATACATTCTTGTAAAACTCCATTTATACCCTTATTTGAATTATTTTTGTTACTTGTTTTGATACTTATATCAAAGCTATTTTCTATCTTTGCATCAGGATATAAATAACTGAAGCATAATGGGTAGAAGAAAGCAGTCAAAAGTAGATAAAAGTCCGTTCAAGTTGCGTAGAAGAAAACTCTCGGACGGTCGTGAATCCCTTTTTATAGACCGTACTGTTGACGGCAAGCACGAATACGAGTTCCTTAAACTGTATCTTGTGCCGGAAACATCCGTCAAGGCGAAACGTGAGAACGCGAAGACACTCCGTCAGGCGGAGGAGATTATTCTCGCCAAGACCGAAGACATGGTTGATGACAAGGCGCGGGAGGAAGCGGCCAAAGACAAATCCAAAATGCCGCTGTCCGATTTTATAGACTTGCTGATGGAGGAATACAAGCAACGGGGGCAGCCTTCATATCGGCATTTAAGGGCATCACGTACCAAGTTCGAGAAGTTCTATCCCGGTGCAAGGCTTTGTGACATGGACAAGAAATTCTGTACCGATTATGCCGAGTGGCTGAAATCCGAGCCTCTCACTCCGCAGGGAAAGCCGCTTGCCCAAGCCACAGCCTGTTCCTGTTTCTGGATTCTCGGCATCATCCTGTCTGCGGCATGGCAGAGAGGATATATAAAGAACAATCCCTGGAAGTTGTTGAGTTTCCAAGAAAAGATAGCGAGACCGGAGAGCAAACGTGAGTTTCTGACCCTTGATGAAGTCCGCAAGCTGGAGAATACCCCTTATGTAAAGGAGAATATACGCATGGCATTCCTGTTTGCCTGCTATTGCGGGTTGCGTGTAGGTGACGTTACGAATTTGTGCTGGAAAGACATATCGGTCAACGGCGGACGGCACTTTGTATCGGTAGTAATGCAAAAAAACTCCAAACCCATATCGCTTCCGCTTCCTGCCAAAGCATTGTCGTGGCTTCCTGAGCGCAGAGAACCGGAGTCTTCCGTATTCTCGCTTCCGTCACATAGCGTCCTACGGAAGCATTTACAGAAATGGGCGGAACAGGCCGGACTGGGCAAACATCTTCATTTCCACCTGAGCCGCCATACCTATGGCACGATGCTGATAACCGCAGGGGTTGACCTTTATACCGCAAGCAAGATGATGGGACATGCCGATGTACGTCCCACACAAATCTACGCCAAAATCATAGACAAGAAAAAAGAGGAAGCGGTTTCATTGATAGATAAAGCATTTTAGATATGACAGCAAACAAGAAATCAAGCAAACTGAAAGAGCCTGTAAGAGTGCGCACCAAGAAACTTGCTGACGGCTCTGAATCGTACTACCTTGACATCTATGTCAACGGCAAACGGAGTTATGAGTTTCTGAAAATGTACCACTTGCCGGAAGTAAACGCAAGGGTCAGGGAGCAGAACCGCGCCACCCGTGAAGCAGTCGAGGCCATCAAGTCTCAACGTATCATCGAGATTACAAACTCCAAAGCCGGAATCAAGAGCAAATCAGCGTGGCAGAAACTCACGCTGGCGGACTGGCTGGAAAAATTCTATGCCATTCAGGAGCGCAAAGGAATCAAGCGTGTCGAGAAACTGGGAAGCATCATAAAAATCATCAACCAATATGGCAAAAGCACAAGGATGGGTGACATTGACAAGAAATGGGTACTCGGCTTCATTGACTGGATCCAGCACACTTATACAGGCAGGCATGGTAAACCGCTTGAACAGGGAACTGTCGTGTCTTACATTTCCCAACTCTCCATAGCCCTGAACGCCGCAGTCAGGGCAGAGTGGCTGGACGAGAATCCGTTCATGTTGTTGTCCGCTTCGGAGCGGGTCAAGAAGCCGGAGTCGAAACGCCAGTTCCTTACCATTGAGGAAGTGAAACTTCTTATCGCTACGGAATGCCGCAACAAGACTGTCAAGCAAGCCTACCTGTTCTCATGCTACTGCGGGCTGCGCCTGAGCGACATGGAAACTCTTTGCTGGAAAGATATTATTTGCAATGACGGCAGGTATATGATTGCCACCGTGCAGCAGAAGACATCTACGCCCATTTATACGCCGCTCTCGCAAAATGCCGTCAAGTGGCTGCCTGAACGAAAGCCTGATAATAATGATGAAACACTTGTGTTTGCAGAACTGCCATCACGACCCACAACCAACAAGATACTCAAACAATGGGTGGAAAAGGCGGGCATTGACAAGAAAATCACCTACCACACAAGCCGTCATACCTTCGGAACGATGATGATGACCGTTGGAGCCGACCTTTATACCACCTGCAAGCTGATGGGTCATGCCGATGTGCGCACAACGCAGATTTACGCCAAAATTGTCGACAGCAAGAAGATTGAAGCGGTGGATATGGTGGACAGGATGTTTGAGCGGGAAGAAGCCACAGATTAGAACAAGAGAATCTTGGATTCATCTAAAAATGAGATTGCTGTATTATTGTGTAATATAAATTTTGAGATTTATGCGTTGTGTCTAAACAAATTGAGATTAGTGTTATTTTTAACTGAATATATTTTGAGATTCGTGCAGCGCATATTATCTTTGCCATCAATAAAAGTCAATCTATGATATTCAAAAGGAAAATTTACGATGAACTTCTGCGATGGAAGCGGACAGATGAGGGCAGAACAGCCGTGCTGATACAGGGTGCAAGGCGTGTCGGGAAGTCCACCGTTGCTGAAGAATTTGCGACAAACGAATACGACACCCATATATTGGTGGATTTTGCCGCATGTTCCTCCGAAATCCGCGACTTGTTCAATGATGTATCTGACCTTAACCGTATTTTCATGCGGCTGCAACTGGAGTACGGTATAGAATTGAAAGAACGCAAGTCCGCCATAATCTTCGATGAAGTCCAACTTGCGCCTAAAGCAAGGCAGGCAATCAAATATCTTGTAAAAGACGGAAAATATGATTACATAGAAACAGGTTCGCTGATTTCAATCCGCAAGAACGTCAAGGATATTCTTATTCCAAGCGAGGAAGTCAAAGTCCATATGTTTCCGATGGACTATGAAGAGTTCAAGTGGGCGTTGGGAGATACCGCAACGATAAAGTTGCTCCAAAGTTGTTTCCACAACAGGACTTCTTTGGGTGATGCCACGAACCGTAAGTTGATGCGTGATTTCCGCTTGTATATGCTTATCGGCGGTATGCCGCAGGCTGTGGCCTCCTATCTTGACACCAACAATCTTGAAAAGGTAGACAGTGTGAAACGTTCCATCATAACATTGTATGAAGACGATTTCAATAAAATTGATCCGACCGGCAATGCTTCCAAGATGTTCCATCAGATTCCGGCACAGTTGACAAGCAACGCCAACAGGTATCTGGCATGGAGCGCGACAGATGGCAAACGTAATTCCGAACTGGCTGAAATCATTTCAGAAATCAAGGAATCAATGGTGGTCAACATGGCTTATCATGCCAATGATCCGGGTGCGGGGATGGCATTACATCAAGCTCCGGACAAATACAAGATGTTCGTTGGCGACACTGGCTTGTTCGTCACTCTTGCATTTTGGGATAAGAAGTTCACCGACAACACGATTTATCATAAGCTTCTCAGTGACAAACTGAGCGCGGATTTAGGGTATGTCTATGAGAATGTCATCGCCCAGATGTTGAAAGCCACCGGACATGAGTTGTACTATTACACATTTCCCACAGAAAGCGGAAAGCATAACTACGAAGTGGATTTTCTGATAGCCGAAGTCGACAAGGTAAGTCCCATCGAGGTGAAATCATCCGGCTATAAGGCACATGCTTCCTTGGATGCCTTTTGCAGAAAATTCTCGGCACGGATAAAAAACAAATATCTGGTTTATACGAAAGATATGCGTAAGGAAGAAGACATACTGTATCTTCCGGCATATATGACAATGTTTCTATGATTATGAGTGGTACGCTATCAAATATTTCACAACGGTTGCACGAAGTGAACATGCTTCTCTCCACTTGCGAGCAAGGTTCACTTTCTTTTGGCCAAGCCCTATTGTTATCCCTGTTTTACCGGGACTTCAGCGAGACGAACACGGTTGTAGAAGAAGCGGAATCATTGGCGGAAAAGGACGCGGATCAGCTTCTGAAATTTTCATCCTCCCTTTTTTCGGAGAGTGGAACATACCTGTCCCTTGACAGGAAGCCATTGCAGGCTGTGGACTTTGAAACCCTTTTTGAAGAATACCTGAAACCGTTTGAACTCCGCTATGAGGAAGCGAAAGCCGCCGCCACTGAACTCTGGCGCAAATATTCGGCACTGAGCAACCGTCTGGATTTCCTGCCGTTGGATTCGGAGGAATACATGAAGCTGTCCGATGAATGCGATGCCAAGAAAGCGGAGTACGACACGGCTCACGCACAAACCGACCATTTATATAACGAGTGGCAGCAGGAGCGCGACAGGTATTTCTGCGTATATTGTTTCAAGCCGATGTTTCTTGACGTGCTGGTGGAACGCCTGCATGGTATCGCCGGAAGCATCCTGTCTGACATCAACCGGATGAAGGAGGACAAGCCATGAGCCGTGCAAGTCTGTTGCAGGAAACGGCCTTATGGATGGACACCGTTAACCTTGCCCTGTGCCTGTTCATCTACGAAGTATGCAATGACTGCCAATTTGAGTTTGCATCGGGAAGCGACTTCGTTAATTTCATGAACCTGAAGCCGACCTCACGCCCCGTTACCGTCCGTCCGAAAGAAAACCTGCGTGTCTGCTACATGGTGTTCTCCGTGTCACAGGCCATCAGGCCGCGTGAACGCGGCAGACTTTGGGCGGAAGGGTTCCTGAAGCATTGCGGCATATCCAAGTCCTACTATGACAAACACCGCAGCGATGTCTGCGGCAAAGGGGCGACAGAAGAGAACCGGAATTTCCGTAAAGCCATCGACAAGGCCATCGAAAATGCAAGACGGCTGAATAACACCCCATAGCTGCCCGCCGTTTCCCCATTCGACAAAATATATTTTCATTATACCCATGCGCTATACCGCTCACACACAACGGTATGGCGCATTTCCTTTTTGTACACTTTCCCCATTTGTTCCCCATTGGGCCACTTCGGGTCAAACTTAACTTTGCATCGGAAACAGAAGAAAACTATAGACTGACAAACAGCAGGTTCCGGTTTCCCAATGGTACAAGTAACAATTATAAAACGAATGAATATGGAAAGTGAACGCAATTTAATGACCACCACCGAAGCAGCCCGGTACCTCGGACTGAAACCCAGTTATCTCTACAAGATGATGATGCGCCGTGCAATCCCTTACTATAAGCCGGGAGGAAAACTTTGCTTCTTCGCCAAGGAAGACCTTGACGCTTGGATGAAACGGGTACGGGTGAAGTCGCAGGAGGAAATCGACAGCGAGGCTGCACGCTATCTGGCTGCTCATGAGAAAAACAAATGATTTACCAATCTTTTATAAAACAACCGTTATGGACAATTTTAAAAACATGGAGCCGGGTATCAAGGATACTGCGGCTTTTGATTCCGCGAACAAGGAATCCAAGAAGAAGGAAAGCAGACCCGTTATCAGCGCAAAGGCACAGACCATCTTGGAGTTCTTGCGCAACTGCACCCCTTATGAAGCCGATTCCATCCGTGGAATGGTTGGCTACGGCACGGGAAAAGGTGACATCGGCACGATTGAAGCAACCGATATGCTGGCAGTCAACCGTTTCCTCAATCACGGGCTTACCAAAGAAAATGGTACGAGCAGCGAGGCTGTCATGAAACACCGTCAAGAACGTGCCCAAAAGTTGATGGAGGCGGTCAAGGGATTTGTGGATATAAGCCAGCTTTGCCGCATCAGTGTCGCGCTGATGAAAATCTCTTCCGACTTCAAGGCTGTGGAGGATGCGCGAGGGCACCTGCAATCGCAATCCGTCGCTAATGGAAACCGAAACTGATGTCAAACTGGAACGGGATATCGGATAACACAGGAACGGACAAGTTAAACTTTCACGCATGGGATGTCTGGAAACGGCCATAGGACTTTCCGATATTCCGTTCCCATAACTTTTATCAAACGATGCAAGAAAATACAAAGGACAAGGAAAAATACAATTTCTTGCGCCCGACAGGGATTGAAACATTTGCGTTCATATTCTCCGCAGGTGCATTGCAATGGCTGCACGGAACAACAACCGATGATGACGGCAGGGAAATCGGCAACTTCACTTTGTTTGGCGACCTCTTGGCAAGGATTGCTCTTGCGGACGGCACGTCCAAAGGTTTCCACCGACCGCTTATGCTTTCAGTCGGTCAGGCGCAGTATTCCGAAGAACAGCTTTCAACCCATTGGAACATGGGCAGGAAGCGCATACGCCGCCTGTTGGACGGACTTGAAAGGCTGGAACTCATAGACACCTGCCGTTCAAGGGTAGCGTCAGTTATGACATTTCCATGCCTGTTGCAATGGATGGCAAAGGATGGCAGCGTGGTTTCCAACCCATTCATCCACAAACAAAGGGAAAGGATAGAACCGTTCTGAATGGCTGTAAACGGGCAGACTGGCTGATTTCTCGCTTTCCTGTTGTTCCCTAATCTGGCAAGCCATCCGGTACAAACAAGGCTTACCAATGGCAAACGTGAGGGAGGTATGGCGTGAAGCGTCAGCGTTCAGTTTCGAGATATGCCGAGGTATTACCGCCTTCGGACAGTAAAACCCCGACACTCTCGCAACGGTCTGAAAGCCCGTTGTTCTTGCCGCTCGCAGGCTCGCACCATCCCTTTTGTAAATACCGTTTTACGACTATTTTAGCGACATTAGTTATGGCACATGAAGAAGATACTCCCAAGCAGCAATCCGGGCAGGAGAAGCCTGTTGTAAGGCGTGACAAGGTGGTTGTCACCAAAGTAACCTCCCAAGAACTTTCTATAATAAAAAGTAATGCGGAGCAATGCGGCATGACACGCAGCGACTTCATCCGTGCAAGGTCACTCGGCTACAAGCCAAGACAGCGGCTCTCAGACACGGAACTGGACGGATTGAGGCAGCTTGCAACTTGTAGGACGGACATGGTGAACTTCGCCAACGCCCTGCACGGATTGACCGACAACGAGAAGATAAAACTTTTCCGGCACCAGCCGACCATGCTTGACTGGTACGAGAAAGTGGCGTATGTCACGAACAGTGTCACCGACTTTTTGCAGTCCGCGCAGACGGTCAACAGTTATCCGGCAGGAACAACAAACGAAGAAGCGAAGGAGGAGGGCGCATGATAGCCAAGGCAAAGGCCGTAGCCCACGGCATAAGGGCGATGCTGTATGTGTCGGGAGAATCGAGGAACAAGAAACATCCAGAAAAGATTACCCGTGTATGCGACAACTTCATGCCGCAGGGAATGGACGCGACAGGCATTTTTACGGAAATGAAGTTTGCCACGATGAACCATCCGAATATCAAGAACAACGTCATCCGCATGGAGATAAGCCCGGCGATGGAGCATACCGAGAACTTCACTTTGGACGATTGGCGGCAACTGTGGCAGGACTTCGCCGCCGCTTTCGACATTCAAGAAATCCGCGACAAGGACGGCAAGGTGGTTTCCATGCAGACGAACATATCGGGCAGCAAGTCCTCCATATGGCTGCATGAGGAATCCAACAGCGGAATACCGCATCTTCATGCCATCGTCAGCCGCGTGGACGAGAAAGGGAACATCAACAACGACCACGCCATACACCTACGCGCACAACGGGCGGCGGAAATGATAGCCCGGCAAAGGGGATGGACTACGGCGCAGCACATCCATGAAACCAACATCCCGAAAGTCAGTGCTGACTGCATGGAAGCCTTGCGTGAGCTTGACAAGTGGTCATGGGACGGCTACCAAGAAAGGCTTACCGCCAAAGGCTATGAGCTATATTTGCGCAAGGACAAAAAGGATGTAATACGTGGCTATGTACTTCTCAAAGGTAACACGAAGTTCAAAGCATCGGAACTTGGAAAGGGGCGCAACCTGACCGCATCCCGTATCAAACAGACATGGGAAAAGTTACATTCCGACAAGACGCAACAAGTCCGTCCGGCTACCAAACAACCGGTTGTATCTACACCGAAGCCGTCCGTTCCCAATGGTACGCGACAAAAGCCACAGCCTGTTATACGGCAGAACAATCCGATATTCGAGAACTACACGACCTATAAGCCGAACAGTCAGCCTACGGAGTTTGAGCATGACGGCAAGACCTACAATCGTTATCTCCCGGACAAGGTACTTGACTTCTTCAATGATGAGTTCGACTACCGGGAACTGGCCAACTGGCAAGACTTGCAGAACTTGGCGATGGCTTACTTCACCTTGATAACATCACCCTATGAGGTGACATCGGGCGGCGGTGGCGGCGGTTCACAGTCAGACTTGAAATGGGGACGCGATCCGAAAGAGGACGAGATTGAGTTTGCCCGAAGATGTGCACAAGCCGCTTCAAACAGAATCGGCAGGCATTCCAAAGGCGGAATAAAACGCAAATGACAACCTAAAAAACAGCAATGCAATGAAACAACCAGATACGGCGGCTCTCCGAGAGCGGCTTGCCAATTATACACCCGAAGATGAGTTGGAACAGGACAAACAGGAACTTGAAGGACTGCTTCAGGAAGTCAATTACCAGCTAATCGAGCTTCGCAATCTGCTGAAAGAAGTCAATGCGATCAAAGAAGAATTGCACGGCATACACGGCAGTTTGAAGCATACCGTCCAACGGGAGCGGACAGCTTTTAATGCCTTGGTTGCGGCAAAGGACAGTGCGGACAATATCGTAAACGGCATCAACCGTGCCATTGTCAAGGCGGAACAGCACACCGTCATCCGTGCAGAAATCGGCACCGATGAAATGGAGAAAGTGCATCAATGCACAGTCCAACACATCAAGGCCGAAAAAGAACTGTTGGAGAAGCACAGCGTTAAAATGGCCAAACACCTCCAAAGCAATGAAGGAATTTGGCTCTCTACATATTGGTTTACTTTTTTTGTAATTATACAGTTCATTTTCTGCTTAGCTGTAGGCATATGGGCTTGGTTAAAATGAAAGAACTTCAAAATATGGTAATATATGGAAAGCATAGAAATTGCCATTGTAGTTGCTATAAATTGGAGCATATAGAACTACCATCTGATTCATTTTCAAATTTTACCGTCTTAATAAGATTAGCCCAATCTCTAAACTTCATTTCTGGTAAATTTCCATAATATTGCTGCGTAATTTTTATCGCTTCTAAAGTATGCGGAGTTTCTGTATCAAGAAGTGGTCGTAACTTTTTTAAAAGACCATTATCCGTTATCTTCAGAATCTTGCCATTGCTTGGAATGCCATATCTTGATGTGGAATCGTTTGTTGGTTTCCCGAAAAAGGAATCAATATTACGAAAAAATGACACAATATCTTTCCTTTTAAAAAGAACAGGTGTGTCTCCATTTTTGAGATTCTTCTTTAGAAATTCCCCTGAAACGACCTCTTCTTGAAAGAAACTACGAGAATAAAAAGAAACACTTTTCCTCTCGTTCAAACGTTGTTTCGCAATATGATGATTCCAGCAAACAAGTACATCATTAATTCTATCATAACCTAAAAACACAAACGGGATGATAGAATGTTTTATCTCATCAAAATCTTCCTTTACAGGTAATTGTGCCCTTGTAGTATCTGGTCTTGTTTTGAAATAAGCCGATGATAAATTCTTTACATAAACATAGTAATCTTTTCCTCCAATTTCCATCAAGAAAGGTTGTATCCCTTTTTTGTAAATGAAATCAGGTGCTGTCTCAAGTACATTTAACATAAGTTGCAGCAATGTTTCAGGTAAGACTTTTTCCGTTCTCATATCTTATAGACTTTTTATCAGTTTGCTATTGGGAAAAATTTCAGATGGTACACCAAGTGGAGTGACTTTTGACAAATCACAGTCATAATGAATATCAGAAATTTCTGCTGGTATTGAACTATTGTCAAGAGACGGAATATCCTTGCAATTATATTTTTGATATGTGTCACATGCTAATGCGTAATCAAAACAATACTCGCAGGCTTTTTCGAAATCCGACCCTAGTGTTTTTGAAATCATATCAGCAAGTTGAAAACGAAGTTCTGCATTCTCTAAGTTTGGTTCAATAGCATCCATTAAATCCAAAACCGTTTTTCCAACTCCAGATTGTTGTACACATAATGACGCTATTACAACAATCGAACTTTCATTTGGTGTTAGTTGATTATGCGAGAATCTGTGTACCCTATTAATACGAGAAGTACTTTTCACTTCCAGTTTGTCTGTCCCATCATTAAAGTCAAAAATATCTGAGGTAGTCGTATGCCATGACTTTACAAGGTAGCTTGGGTTAGATGAGTGCTCTATAACGAATAACTCTGCCCATAATCCTTGTATAGTTTTTATCGGAGGTCTCGAAAAACGCCTAAAAAGTTCTACAAGTTTCTGAATTTCATTTAATAAATCCTGTTGGCTTGGGAAATCGCCAAGTTTTTCAAGGACAATACACACGACATCTAAAAAATACTCTATATAATCTATCTGTTTTGATTTTAGCGTGATAACTGTATAATGGTTTTCATTTACAAATTTTGATTCAGTATCTTTTTTAAGCCGACATAATTCATTGAACTGAACAGTGATAAGTTCGAGGTTAATATTGGGTGCATTATCTGTAATTGAACTTCTTATAAAGAACATAGGACGATCATCGATTCCAACACCAAGTTTATGTGTCTTAGAGAATGGCACATTTATCACTGTATAGCAGTTGGCAGATTGAGAATGGCTGCCCATCAGTTTTTTATATTGTTGATATATTGATTTTCTCATCATTTAACCTTCTGTTTCAACATAGTTAATAGCAAAATCTTCTGGATAATAAATCGCTAATGTATATGCTTCTCTGCCAGACCAAATAACAGAGTCACATTTGAGTTTTACTTTGTGAATCTGTATGGTTAATGAATCTTCAAATTTAATCGCAGCATCTCCTGGATATACGGAACTTGATGTCGTTGAACGCCCCGAATGCAAATTTACAAGGCGTTGCGTGTCCTCATTGAATGCACGTAAACGAGCTTCTCTACTTGCATATGCCATATGTATTATATATCCATGTGTCAAAGGTGTATTAGTTTTGGTACTCAAATATTTGACATATCTTAGTGTTGCTTGTTTTCGTGCAGCATCTGGCATATTCTGAAATTTAAACTCTGTCAAGAATTCAATAAATTCCTGAATAGGTACTTTTATGTATGCATGGTTTCTATCTTCTGTTCCGTAATCTTTAAAAAGTTTCCATTCTTGATGGGAAGTAAGAAAACTTTCAACGAACGAAATATTTTCAGGGATAGCCTGAAAAGCATTCATTTTACGCCAACCTGACAACTTCGTAGTTACGGTATCTTTTGAAAGAATATTCTTTCTTGTTGCGTTCAGCCTATTAGATATTAAAAGTAGTCTTTCTACATCTTCAAGACTCTTGTTCTCAAGCAACCAATTACGCATTTCCTCCTCATGTTCAACATATTCTCTATACTCAATGATAACTTCATAAGGCAAGAAAACACGACACGACCAAAGATAATTCTTTTTGTAACCAAAGAAACGGCATCTTTGCTGAATCGTATCTGCAGTAGATTTTCCTACACTATAGCGAGGCATATATGTAACAGCAAGGTGTTCAACCGTAAAGCCACGGTTCAACATATCTGCGCCAACCAATATGTGAGAACAACTCCCAGACCAATCTATTTCCTTGTTTTCTCCTTGTCTTTTATTTCTACTAATTACAAGCTCAATGTTCGTATCAAGAATGATATCATAAACATAATGCCATATTTCTTCAAAAGATGGATATGGTTCATTGTATTTTTCATACAAACGAATAGCTTCTACATAATTTTCATGAAATGAACTTCGGAGTTCCTGATAAGCCGGATCTGATTCTCCATATGCCAACATATTTGCCCAAGCATCTATCAAGTTTTTTATCCATCCATAAAATTTTTGACTTGCATCTTGTTCTCTGTCTGCATGTACCATCATAGACAAGAATGATTCTTTCTGTTTGATATATACAATGATTGCCACGCCCATAATATGAAGTTGCAATGCATTTATCAAAGAGTCCGGACAGTTTGTCAAGTCATTGTGTTTTGAATGGTATACTTGATCCTGCTTTATGGTTATTATCAAGCCTGGCTCATCTACAAAAAAGGTTTTACCACCTGTATATCCTTTCCCTGGTGTTAATACTGTGTGATTTTTAGGTGAAAGCAAATCCATGATACTTATTAGTAGTGGACCTTGAGGTGTTGCCGTGTATTGCACATAGGAGTGATTTTCCAATGCGCTACGGAGTTTCAGAATACTACTGTAAGTCGTTGTATATTCATCATCTTCCCACTCCTCTGATTTGCTGTTTTTATAGGCGTAGCCATTTAAACTGGCTTGGTCTGCTTCATCATCAATGATAAGAACCCCAGATTTAGCAATTGTGTTCTTTAATTGAATATTATTGAACATTGTCGCCAGTTCAGTAATGTACTTGTGATGTTTTAGAACAGTTATCAAAATCGTAGGCTTAGTGCTCATGGAAAGAGCATTGCGAATACGTTGCGAGTCATCTTTTGTAGGATTCTCAAACAACTTATAGTGTTTGGCATTTACACTGCCATTGATTAAATCAGTTCTTAATCGTTTTGTTGTTTGAGAAAGAAGATTATTCTTTGTCCCTGCAAAATATATAATAATCCTATAGCCGTTGTCATGTGCAAGTGCAGACAGTGTCGTAAATGACATCGTTTTACCACTTTGAACATATCCGACCACTAGATTTGTTATAGATTGACTTTCTCGTTTATTAGGATTTGTACACTTGGATAATATATCTATTGTTTCTTTTTGAAGCACGTCAATCCCTTCACTATCTACTTTAGCTTTTAATCTCGATAGCAAGTCAATGGTCATTTCTCCAATAATTGGAGTAAAACCTTCTTTTTTATTTTGTAAAATTTCTATTTCCATTACATCTGTAATATACCTTGGTTAAATAAGATTCTGACATTGGAAGCATATTTCGTTCCTCTGTCTGGTGCCATAATCTCAGCCAGTGTTAATGCCTTAAAAATAGTGACTATTGGCGTATAGTCTTGCCCCTTTTTGAACTGATCAAAGCGAGTAAAGAAAGGATGGGCGAGATTTATTTTACATACTATAGGCGCAGCTTCGGATTCTGTGTTTTCTTCATCGGGATTCATAACAACAGAATATAAAGAATCGGCCTCGGTTTCTGTCACAAGTTCTATTTTTAGGATATAGTTTTTCCCATTATATTGGAATGTTTCACTACAACTATCAAGAGCTTCTGCCTTTATGATCTTTTCTTCATTTTTTTGGATATACTGAGTATTGTTTACATTGCTTTCTACAGCACTAACTTGTCTCGAAAGTTGTTTCGGCTTTGACTTTTTTTCCAAATCTTTTTTTATGGTCTTGGATATCTTTTCATAATGCTCTTTCCCTCTCTGTCTATAGTTGTCAGTTTGACTAAGGAGGCTTGGTTCATCTGCTTTTAGTTCATCTCTAATGCCTTCCATGAGCATATATAAGTCTTCTTCCTCTCTGAAACCATTTTTATTGAAAGAAACTTCAAAACCTTCTAGCTCTAACTCTCCAAAGAGCCTCCTATATCTAAAACTACCAGATTGTCCAAAAAGTACTGAAGGAAAATATCGTTCATCTCCACCTCCAACAATTACTCTACCACGCCGCATTAGTACTAATCCATTTGCTCCATTTTGAATCTTATCTAAAATAGCAATGAATCCTTTTGCTTTATAACCATCTATTTCAAAATCGATTTCTTTTTTCCAGAGGATATTTTCTCCATCTGGTGTCTTGTAAAAAGGTGCTTTTAGTATATTATAATTAGGTGCTTCCAACAGAGTCTCGTTGACAAATATCTCCACTTCGCCACTGCGTAAAAAATTACGGTAAATGCTTGACAGATGCCTCTTGATTTTATCCATCTGCATTGGTTTTGGCGCATTCTCGGATAAGTCTGTTAAAATTATTTCAGTATAATGAGAATCTTTCATTTTGGGCTGCTCTATTACAACAAGTTCCTCTCTTTCTTCTGCAGTGACTTTTCCCAAATCAAATTCTGTGAATCTTTCAACCATCTCTCCAAGAGCTTTTGTACGAACGCTCCACTTGTTCGAAAGCCATACAGAAGCTGTTTTCATTCCCATTCCAAACTCATTTAGCCCTGTGTCATCCAGAGGTATATGTGCAGGTTCAAAGGCCCTCTCATAATTTTGGGCGTCTATTCCTGCAGCATTGTCACAAATAGAAATGCTTCTATTTGTCCAATCTATAGTTATATGTACCTTTAATTTATAGTTACTGCCATCAGTTTCTAATAACTCTTTTTTGTGGTCGATAAAACTTTGGACGGCATTGTCTACATATTCTCCTAGCGTATTTGAGACTGTGTTGTTAAGATTCCTAAATGTATTGTATACATTCGGTTTCAACGCGATGGAAACTCTTTCTATTTGTTTCATGATAAGCGAATCAAGTTTTCTGCAATACGTTTCACGACTTCCACATTTACAGCATTCCCGAAAGCTTTAAAAGCACTGGCAATCGTATCAGGATATTCTTTTAAATCACCCATACACTGGAGTCGTGCACCTTCTTTTCTTGTCATATATCGACCTTGTTCTCCATTGGGAGTGACAATCCAAGGGATAATTGGAATTTGGGTCGTAGTAAGTACAAGTGCTGGAGAATATGTAGGCCGTTTTACTCTTATCCCGGATGGCCGGAATTGCACAATCTTTGTGTATAGATTAGGGTGTTCCTCGGCTCCACAATTCCATTCAAACTTTTGATGACTATTCTCAAAACCTGGCTTTCGAATATCTGCTATCCATTCATCAATCCAAGATTTATTCTCTTGATAAAATTTACGATTCAACCTAATAAACATTTTCTTCCAATCAGGGAACTGTCTTGCTTTTCCTTTGGGTTTACCTTGTGCATAAACAGGTAATTTTAGCAAATAATCATCCTTTGAGTTTCCGGTAATTTCTTCTCCAAATTTACCTTTCTTTCCTCTTAGTTGTTGGTTTTGTTGATAATAAGGTGCCGCACCCTCATAGTTGTATGTGGCACCAAATTCCATTGCCCATATAGGAAATGTTGGAAGTTGACATTTATTCTCATTGAGTAAATCTAAGAACTTCTGCCATGCAGCCATATGATCTTTAGTTATTTGGCGCAAAGACATATAGTCTGAATCGTCAGGAACAAGGATATCATTGATATTGCATTCCGGCCTCTCCGTATGTTCTGGGAAATTAAATCCTACTAATCCTCCTTTTGATTTAAGCCTGCCAACTATGTATATTCTTGTCCTATGCTGTGGAATACCAAAATAATGCGGAGAAATAATGTCATCTTGAATATCATAAAGTTGTGACAACGTACTATAAATCACTTTATATGTATTTTTGTTGTCGTGAGACTTCAAATTTGGTACATTTTCAAGAAACACAAATTCTGGTTTTTTGCATTCCAATATTTCCCATATTTTATAGAAAAGGTTTCCTCTTCTTTTTTGGTCATCAAATCCTTGTTGCTTCCCTGCTTGCGAGAAAGGTTGACAGGGAAAACCAGCGCAAAGGATATCGTGGTCTGGGATATCTTTTGTTATATCTATTTCATTGATGTCGCCACTGCATTTCATGCCAAAATTTCGTTCGTATAAAGACTGAAGTTCTGGTTGAATCTCGCTAGCAAAAACACATTCGCAACCCAATTTCTCTAAGGCTAAATGAAATCCGCCTAATCCGGCGAACAAGTCTATGAATTTTAGTTTTGCCATTATAATTTCCTTTTTACTCCTTGCGTTTGCACTGTATCTCGCAATAAATCTTGAATTGTTACTCCCAAATGTTGTGCTATTTGGATAAGCGTTTCCAAAGGTGGTTGAGATGTATTAGTACACCACTTTGAAACAGTTGAAGGGTTAACACCCAGTTGTTCTGCCAACCATTTGCTTGTGCGTTTTTGCTCTACAAGAACCAACTTTAAACGATTTATATCTCCCATCTTTATAATTTTTGCTCCAAAGATAATGAATATTTATCACTTAAATTCCTGTTGGTAACTTTTTAACATGTTGTAATCGTCATAAAAACGAAATGGATTTGCGAGTGAGTATATAATATTAGTTTGTTATTGTATTGTTACCCAAGATAATACTTATTAGACTATATATTTAATTATAAGATAGTTAAGTTGTATATTTATCTTGGAGGGAAGAAAAGAAATCCGTAGTTTCTGTTCGGGCAATGTTCTTGCTGGCGGTCTTGCAGCTATCGGTGTGCCGCCAAACCTTTCCTGCCCATTCAATCTTTCTTTGACAGCCGGATTGTCCCGGAAGTATTCTTTCGGTGTGTAGTGGTAACCGCAACTGTTGATATGGTCGCACATGCCTACGCTGTCAGGGAAGGAAATCTCTCCCGCCTCGTCGATATAACGGGTGAAGCAGGCTTTCCTGCCGCACTCCGGACAGACGGTCTTGCTGCCCGGTTTGTATTTTTGAAGATGGAATCTATATTCGTTCATAATGTTGTCAATTACGTGTTTCTGCAAATAAATACCACCATTTGCAGTTTGCAGTTCTTGCAGTCCTGCAGGAATTTCCCCTTATTCAGTCCTCGAAACTGCAAAACTGCAAAGACTGCAGGCTGCAACAGGGCTTCATCCGTTGCAGTCCAGGGTTGATAATTCATTGCCGCTCTCATCAGATTCGCCAGATTTATCATATATAATTTTCTCGTAATGCCCGGTCTTGGCTTTCCTCAGCAGCCTGCTCCGGCACAGCTCCTTGAGGTAGTTCATCACCGTGCGCTCGCTGACATTCTGCAATTCCTTCCCAATGGCGATGGCAGTTTTCGTGTCGAACGTGTCCGGCAACAGCGACAGCAGCACCTTGGGCGGATCCTCGCACATGTCCTCCGCCACGAAGGAGCGGATGCGGCGGTATGAGTCCTCGAAATAGCCGTTCAGCCGGATGGCGGCTTTGACGGAAGCCAGATCCACAAACTGTAGATGGCTCTCGTCGATGGCATACCGCAACACCTGCATGAGCAGGGCCAGCCGTGCCACGTGCGCCG